>Ga0193753_10003923_pt1 | contig 10815 bp, 6 predicted proteins | sample H1c2metaG_FD_144925 | JGI IMG/M metagenome (GOLD analysis project Ga0193753, IMG submission 144925) | Soil microbial communities from a riparian zone of the East river system, Colorado, United States - H1c2 | ecosystem: Environmental > Terrestrial > Soil > Riparian zone | place: USA: East River... | reverse complement strand
CGTCTACAGCCTTTCCAGTCTGCCGGTGTTTCGGGGTCTGACGATTTTCGACAACAACGACGACTCCGGACTGCGTTTTCAGAACATTTCTTACAACGCGGTTGCCGGGGCGGCGACGCCAGAGCCGGCCTATCTACCGGTAGCCGGTTTGTTGCTGATCGGTCTACGTTTTCTCCGCCGGAAACGTTAGACCTTTTTAGAGGGCCGTTCTCGGAGGCGGCCCTCCTTTTTTCCCCGCCTTTGCTACCCTTAGAGTCCTAACCGGCTGCAAAACTGCTTGGCGCCGGCCCTTTCTGATGCCGGCTCGGGTGAGCGAGACTTATGTTCTTCGGACCTACCCGTTTCGGGAGGCCGACCTGATCGTCAGTTTTTTTACCCGCGATCAAGGCAAGCTGCGCGGCGTAGCGAGAAGGGCGCGCAAGCTGAAAAACAGTTTTGGCTCCGGCCTCGAACGGCTGTCGTTAGTGAACCTATCGTACTCGCAGAAAGAAACACGAGAACTGGTCAATTTGAACTCCTGCGATTTGCTGCAATCGCAATTCAACCTGGTCGAGGATTTCGACACCAGCGTGGCTCTCGATTATCTTGCCGAAGTTAGCGATCACCTGCTGCCTCCTAATGAGCCGAACGAGCGTTTTTTCCGATTGCTCGCGACCGTTCTCGATTTCATGCACCAGCGAGCCGCCGGCGCCGGCTGGACAGCGATCACTTACTTCTCGCTCTGGGCAACGCGGCTTTCCGGATTCCTGCCCGATCTGGAAAATCATCCCGATCGTAATCTTTGCGCGTCGTCGCGCGAACTGGCGGCCAGCATGCTGCGCCACCACATCACGGAATTGCCCGCGCTCGCGTGGAACAAGGACACGGCGCTTGATTTGCGGCGCCTCTTGATCCGGCAGATGGAAGAGCACGTGGAGCGCCGCTTCCGGACTCCTATCCTGCTCGAGGGTCTCTAACCAAAGGTAAACGCAAACGCCTGGACACCTGGGTCGAGAAACTCGATCTCGAAAGTCCGGTCCGTGATGGCGCCGCTTTGTCTGATCAGTTGGTAAAGCCGCTGCCCGGTTACGCTGCCACGGCCTTGAGCATCCGTGTCCGCACCGTGATTGCTGCCGGGCGCGGCGCCGTCAATGGTAATGCGGAAGCGGATCGGCTTGCCGTCCGGGGCGGGTCCGAGAACTAAATGCAGATCGCGTGAGTGGAATCGATAGATAATGCGGCCGCCTTTCCGATTGAGAGCGGCATGCTCGCTTCCCACCGTCCAATCTCCCGATAAGCCCCATTGATTGAGCGCTGGCTGCACGGGGCCATAGATATGACGCTCATCTTCAACCACGCCGTCCGGCGGGACAAAGCCTTCCGCCCGGTCGTAACCTATGTAAGTTTCGAGTGATTTGATCTGGCGGCCATCGGGCGCCGCTTCCGCGCCGGAACCGTTCACCGCTACCAGGTTGTCCGGCACCGCCGTTTTACCGGCTTCCGCCAGCAAGCGTTGGATGACTCGCTCGGATTGCTCCTTGCCGCTTTCGCCAAATTGGTGGTGGCGAATGTTGCCGCGGCCGTCGATGAAGTAATGCGCCGGCCAATACTCATTCTGAAAAGCGCGCCAAATCGCTTGGTTACTATCGATCGCGACGGGGTACTGGATTTTAAGATCGGCGACGGCTTTGCGCACATTGTCGACGTTTTTTTCGAAGGCGAATTCGGGTGAGTGCACGCCAATTACAACCAGGCCCTGCTCCTTATACTTTTCGGCCCAAGCGCGGATGTAGGGGATCGTCCGCAAACAGTTGATGCAGGAATAAGTCCAGAAATCGATCAGAACCACTTTGCCTTTGAGCAGTTCAGGCGTAAGCGGCGGCGAGTTCAGCCAGCCCGTCGCGCCAGACAAGGAGGGCATTGCGCCCTCCACCCGCAGATCCCCGGCTTGAGCGGTGCGCTTGGCCCCGGTTGCGCCGGAATCGGAATGAAACCGATCGAGGAGCCATTGTTCAAAGGCGTTGGTACTGGCGAGAGAAACGCGCGTCAGCAAGCCGGTATCGAGCCCGAGCCAGATGGCGGCAACGGCGATCAGCACGACAAGTCCGAAACCCCGCCGGATCCATTCGCCCGCGCCAAGCGATCGTTTCATCGCACCGAAAACGCGGCCGCCGGCAAGCACGGCAAGCGCCATCGACGTCGCGGCTCCCAGCGCGTACGTCAAAAGCAACAGCGACGTTTGCACACTGGCTCCATGCAGCGCCGCCCCGGTGAGAATGATTCCCAGCACGGGGCCCGCGCATGGCGCCCACAAAAGTCCAGTGGCCACGCCCAACAGGCACGAACGGAGGATCATGGAGCCGGCCGATGCGTCACTGCGATCCGTCCTCGCGGAAATTCCGGAGCCAAGCGCGACGAGAGGTTTCGTCAAACGATCCGAAATGGAGGGAAACAAGAGCGCCAGGCCAAACAAAGCCAACAACGCCAGCGCGGCAAAACGGCCGTACCGGTTCGCCTCAACGGCCCATCCACCGGCAACCGCGGCAAGACTGGCAATACCGGCAAAGGTCAGAGCCATGCTCACGAGCATGGGCAAGCCACTCCGCAGGAAGGAGCGGCCCGCAGTCGCGAACACGAACGGCAGAACCGGCAGAACGCATGGGCTCGCGACAGTTAGAACGCCGCCCAGGTAAGCTACCAGGAAAAGAATCATGCTTCCGGCTCTTTATCTCACATCCGCCGGCACGGTTCTGGCCGGATGCTAACTTTAGTTGGTGGACCTCGCAAGAGCGACCGTGGCGTTTGTACCGCACTAGAATGGATTGTTTTCAAGACACGGTCTTCAAGCTAAAACAGTATTGGGCGAGCCGGGGCGCGATCATTCAGGAGCCTTACGATCTGGAAGTCGGCGCCGGCACCATGGCTCCGGAGACGTTTCTGCGCGTGCTCGGGCCGAAGCCTTATAAGGTTGCGTACGTGCAGCCGAGCCGGCGGCCGGCGGATGGCCGCTATGGCGAAAATCCGAACCGGCTGTATAAGCACCAACAGCTTCAAGTGATTCTGAAGCCGACGCCGGATGACGTGCTGGATCAGTATCTGGGCAGCTTGGCCGCGATCGGTATCGATTTACGCAAGCACGACATCAAGTTTGAAGAAGACAATTGGGAAGCGCCGACGCTGGGCGCTTGGGGCGTGGGCTGGCAAGTAATGCTCGATGGCCTCGAGATTACGCAGTTCACTTACTTTCAGCAGTGCGGCGGGATGGATCTGGATCTCGTTCCGGCGGAGCTCACGTATGGGCTCGAGCGCATTGTCGCGTTTCTGCAAAATGTGGAAAGCGTATATGACATCGAGTGGGCGCCGGGATTTAAGTATTCGGACGTGCGGTTGGCGGATGAAGAGCAATTCTCCGTTTATAACTTTGAGATGGCGGATGTCGACCGGCTGTGGCGTTTGTTTGGCGAGCATGAAGCGGAATGTGCCGGATTGCTCGCGCGCTTCAAGCCGGAGATCCCGCGTTTCCCGGTGCTGGCGGCGTATGACCAGGTCTTGAAGTGTTCGAATCTCTTTAATTTGCTCGATGCCCGCGGCGCGATCAGCGTGACCGAGCGCGTGGGCGTGATCGGCCGTGTTCGTAAGCTGGCGGTCGGCGTGGCGGAAGCATGGGCGAAGCAGCAGGCGGGAGCAGTCGCCTGATGCCGGATTTTTTGCTCGAGATCGGCGTCGAAGAAGTTCCGGATTGGATGATTGTGCCCGCGCTCGCGGATTTGCGTGCGCGCTGGCAAGCGGCTTTCGGCGCATTTGAATGCTCGGCCCTGATTACGGATGCCACGCCGCGCCGGCTTGTGCTGCTGGCTAAGGACATGGCGGAACAGGCTGCCGATGTGGAGTCCATTGCACAGGGGCCGTATCTCTCCGCGGGTAAATCCGCCGCTGAAGGCTTCGCGCGCAAATGGAATACTTCGGTTGGCGAGCTCGCGACTACGCAGGACGCCAAGGGCGACCGCTACATCTTTCATCAGAAGGTAAAGGGACAGACAGCCAAAGAAGCGCTGGCGGCGAAGTTGCCCGAAGTCGTCGCGAGTATTCCCTGGCCGAAGAGCATGTATTGGACCGGCAAGGGCGGCGTGCGTTTCATTCGGCCGATTCGCTGGATTGTTGCGTTGCTTGATGCGGAGGCTGTGCCGTTCGAAGTCGCCGGAGTCCGATCCGGGAATACTACGCGCGGGCACCGTATTCTCGGCGCCAAAGAACCGCTTGCGGTTAGTGTCGCTACCTATTTCGAAGTGCTGCTTAAGAACTTCGTCATCGTGTCGGCGGAAGAGCGCAAGCAGCGCATTGAGGAACAGCTTGGCGCGGGCGTGCAGAAAGACGATGAGCTGCTGAACACGCTCGTTTATCTGACGGAATATCCGACGGCGATTCGAGGCAGCTTCGATCCTTCTTATCTGGAGTTGCCGAAAGAGATTCTGGCGACTGTAATGCGGCATCATCAGCGCTATTTTTCTGTCGTTAAAGAAGATGGTTCTCTGGCGGCGGAATTTGTGGCGGTGACGAATACCGATGGCGATCCGGATGGTTTGATCCGGCAGGGCAACGAACGCGTATTACGCGCGCGGTTCAATGACGCGCGCTTTTTCTGGCAGGTCGATCAGCGGAAGAAATTGTCCGAACGCGTGCCGGATCTGGCCAAGGTCACGTTTCATGCCAAACTTGGCAGTTATACAGAGAAAATTCATCGCGTAGCGCGGCTGGCCTCGCAGATCGATGCAAATTTTCCGCACGCCGCCGCCTTGCTCGCAAAGTGTGATCTCACGACCGACATGGTCAAAGAGTTTCCCGAATTGCAGGGCGTCGTGGGCGGGCTGTACGCGAAGGCGCAAGGTGAAAGCGAAAGCGTTTGGAGAGCGATCTACGACCAGTACAAGCCGGTCAGCATGGAAGACGCGATCCCAGCTATACGCGAAGGGCAAGTACTTTCCTTAGCCGATAAGCTGGACACACTGCGCGAGTGTTTCCGGGTTGGCATGATCCCGACCGGATCGAAAGATCCGTTTGCACTGCGGCGTGCGGCGCAGGGAGTCGTCAAGATTCTGTTTGAAGGACGGGTGTCGTTCGAGCTCACGGAAGCGCGGGCACTGCAGGCGTTCTTGCGGGAACGGATCCAATTCTATCTGCGCGACGTAAGGGGCTATGCCTACGATGAGGTGTCCGCCGCGATGGGGCCGCCGCTAACTACGCTGCCTGATCTGGCGCAGCGCACGGAAGCCGTCCACCATGTACGACCTACTAGTGACTTCGAGCCGCTCGCCGCAAGTTTCAAGCGCATAAAAAATATTTTGAAACAGGCGGGCGTCGATTCCGCCGAACACCCCAATGCGGATTTACTTTCACCGGGACCCGAAAAACAGCTCTATAACGAGTTGCTCCGCGTGCGTCGCGAGATAGAAACGAAAGCCTCGTATAGCGAGAAGCTGATCGCGATCGCCTCGCTCCGGCCGCATGTGGATTTGTTCTTCGATAAAATTTTAGTGAACGACCCCGATCCGGCGATCCGGCGGAACCGCCTGGCTTTACTGCATAGCCTGTTGACCGAGTTTTCCACCATCGCGGACTTTTCCGAAATCGTAACGCAAGGCGTAGGAGACAAGACTTAGAAATGAAGAAACATGTGTATTCGTTTGGCGGAGGCTCGGCCGATGGCGACGGCAAGATGAAGGACGTGCTCGGCGGCAAAGGCGCGGGCCTTGCCGAGATGAGCACGGCGGGCGTCCCGGTGCCTCCTGGCTTCACGATCTCGACCGAGGTGTGCAACCTCTTCTTTGAGAACAAGAATAAAGTTCCGAAGGAAGTAGACGAGCAGATCAAGGAAGCCCTGGCCAAACTGGAAGCGCAGATGGGCAAGAAGCTCGGCGGCGTGGACGACCCGCTGCTACTCAGCGTACGCTCCGGCGCGAAGTTCTCCATGCCGGGCATGATGAACACGATTCTCAACCTCGGCCTGAACGATAAGACCACCGAGGGCCTCGCGCGCAAGACCGGCAATCCGCGCTTCGCCTACGATTGCTATCGCCGCTTCATCCAGATGTTCGGCGAGGTGGCGCTGCGCGTCGACATGGCGAAGTTCGATCACATTTTCGATGCGCGTAAAGCGAAGATCAAAGCGAAGCTCGACACCGATCTGACCGCGCAGGATTTGCAGGCGGTCATCGCGGACTACAAAAAGCTCGTCAAGAAGGAAACCGGCAAAGACTTTCCGCAGAACGCGCTCGATCAGCTCAACCTTTCACGCGATGCGGTATTCAATTCCTGGAATACTCCGAAAGCCATCTACTACCGGCGCATGGAGAAGATCCCGGATTCGATCGGCACCGCCGCTAATGTGCAGGCGATGGTCTTCGGCAACATGGGCGATCGTTCCGGCACGGGCGTCGGGTTCACGCGTAATCCCTCGACCGGCGAGAAGACTTTTTACGGCGAGTTTCTAGTGAACGCGCAGGGCGAGGATGTGGTGGCCGGAATTCGTACGCCGCAGCCGATTGCCGAGCTCGAGCAAGTGATGCCTGAAGCATATCGACAGCTTCGCGAGATCACGACGAGTCTCGAAAAGCATTACCGCGACATGCAGGACTTCGAATTCACCATCGAAGAAGGCACGCTCTACATGCTGCAGACGCGCAACGGCAAGCGGACCGGGCCCGCGGCGGTGCGCACCGCGGTTGAGATGGTGGAAGAAGGTTTGATCTCGAAGAAAGAAGCGGTGCAGCGCGTCGCTCCGAACCAGCTCGATCAACTTTTGCATCCGGTGCTCGACCCGGCCGCGCGCAAGAGCTTGCAGAAAATTGCCAGTGGTTTGCCGGCTTCGCCAGGCGCGGCAGTGGGGCGCGCGGCTTTCTCTTCCGAGGATGCTGTCGAGATGTCGGCCAAGGGACCCGTGGTGTTGGTGCGTAAAGAGACCACACCCGACGACATCCACGGCATGGACGTTTCGAAAGGTATTTTGACCGCTGTCGGCGGGCTCACGAGCCATGCTGCGGTGGTGGCGCGCGGGATGGGCCGTCCTTGCGTTGTCGGCGCGGCATCGATTTCGGTCGATGAACACAAGAAGATTGCCACGGTTCTCTTTGAAGGCAAGAAGCTGTTGCTGAAAGAGGGCGATTGGATTTCGCTCGACGGCACGCTCGGCGAGGTGTATCTAGGACAGTGCAAGACCAGCGAACCCGATCCGAAGTCGCACGACTTCGCGGTGTTCATGGGCTGGGCGGATGAATTTCGCGGCAAATTTGGCGTGCGCGCGAATGCCGATATTCCGCGCGATGCCCTGCAGGCGAGATTGTTCGGAGCGGAGGGCATTGGCCTTTGCCGCACGGAACACATGTTCTTCGCCGAAGACCGCATTCCGCACATGCAGGCGATGATCCTGGCGCGCGATGAAAAAACGCGCAAGAAGGCGCTCGAGAAGCTGTTGCCGATGCAGCGCAAAGATTTCGCCGGGCTGTTCACGGCGATGAACGGTTTCCCGGTGGTCATCCGCACCCTCGACCCGCCGCTGCACGAGTTTCTGCCCAAACGCGAAAACGTGATGGTCGATATCGCCAAGCTGCCGCATGCGGATTCGAAAGACAAAAAGCAGATGGCGGCGACATATCGCGTCGGCGTGGGCGAGCTCAAGAAATATCTGCCGGAGCTGCTTCACCGGGTGGAGGAGTTGCACGAATTCAATCCAATGCTCGGGCATCGCGGCTGCCGTCTCGGTATTACGTATCCGGATGTAACCGAAATGCAAGCGCGGGCGATTTTCGAAGCGGCCGTGCTCGTTGCCAAGAAGGGAGTGAAGGTTATTCCCGAGGTGATGATTCCACTGGTCGGCGACGTGAAGGAACTGGAGAACCAGAAAGCCATCGTCGTCAAGGTGGCGGAAGAAGTTCTCTCGGCGGCGAAGTTGAAAAATCTGAAGTACTATGTCGGCACGATGATCGAGATTCCGCGCGCCGCAGTGACTGCGGATGAAATCGCGCGCGAAGCCGAGTTCTTTAGTTTTGGAACAAACGATCTCACCCAGACGACTATGGGACTTTCGCGCGACGACTATACGAAATTCTCGAAAGAGTACGAAGCGCTGAAGATCTTCAAGGCCGATCCGTTTGCGGTGCTCGATCAGGATGGAGTCGGCAAGGTGGTGGAGCATGCCGTCAAGCTCGGCCGCAAGACGCGGCCCGATCTGGAAATCGGCATTTGCGGCGAACATGGCGGCGAGCCAAGTTCTGTCGAGTTCTGCTATCGGATTGGCATGGACTATGTCTCCTGCTCGCCGTATCGCGTGCCGATTGCGCGGTTGGCGGCGGCGCAGGCGGCTATCGCGGACAGCAGCAAAGCGGAAGCGCAGCGCACGGCTTAAGTAGCTTGGTCCCGGCTCGGTTAGGTGACCGGGCCGGGACTACGATGTGAACAACTCGGAAATCGGCAGGACAACCTGGCCATCATGAGTTCGCAGTATGCCATCGAGCGCCTCGATATGTCCCTCGTGGGTGATCCGCCAAGCGCGCTTCGAAGTGGGATCGAGCAGCCAAAGATTGGGGACGCCCATTGTCAGGTAGTCGTCAAAGCGGTCCTGAAGCTTTGGAAACGTGTCGCCGGGCGAGAGAATTTCGATACAGATGTAGGGCGGCTGTGTAAAAATCTGCTCATCCGGCGCGGGGAGCATCACGACGCAAACATCGGGTATACGATAGCGCGTGGGTCCGATCCGAATACGCGGTTCGGTAAATGCAGTCAGCCGCAGCGATCGCCGGCGATCGCGAAACCAGGCATAGACTTCGCCTTGCAGGTTACTGTGATCTTTTCGCCCCAAGTTACGCTCGACGAGCACTCCATCCACGTAATCGCAGTCCGGACGATAGGTTGTCGCCAGATACTCTTCGATGCTCGTGAGAATGGCTGTACTCACAAGGCTAGTCTAGCAACGATTGGACCTACTGGGTCGCGCTCGCTTTGTCGGGTAGCGCGAACGCGATGTAGCCGCGAGGCTGCGCGGCACTAGTGGTCGTGGCGGGCGCGCGGCCGCCGGGAGGCGAAGTGGCATTCACGATGAGATACTGCTTGCCGCCGGCTTCGTACATCGCGGGAAAGCCGTGCGACTGGCCCGGCAGATTCGCCGTCCACACAACCTTGCCGGTCTCCTGATCGTAGGCGCGTATCTTCATATCGCCGCCGGCCAGGAAGACTAGGCCGGTCGAGGTCGTGACCATGCCGACGCGAATACCGATGGCGCCCGTATCGTGCGCGCCTTCCTGCAGCGCGCGCAGATCGTCGCCCACGGGCACCTGCCACTTGATCGTTCCTTTATTAAGGTCGTAGGCGGTCAACGTCGAATACGGGGGCTTGATGATGTTGCCCATGATGTTGTAGCCGGTGTAGTAGCGCTCGGTTGGCGCTTCCACTCCTTCCGGATAAGGCGGGCCTCCCATGGAGCCGTACGGCGTGTTGGCACGCACACCGGCGCCGGCCTTCGCCATCACTTGCCCGGCCGGAGATCCGCCGGATGCCACCACTGGGCCGCCTAACTTTTCGGCGTCTTGCTGCGCGGCTTCCCCGCCCCGGCCACCGCGTCCTCCAACGGCGCTCGGGTTGGCGAGATACGCCACCAGGTTATTCATGTCCGCTTCTTTGATGTCGGCGCTGAACGATGGCATGGGGCCTTTGCCGCCATTCACCGTCGAACGAACCGTATCCGGACCGATGCGTGTCGTGATATCGACCAGCGATGGATAATTTCCGTTGCCGCGCAGATCTACGCCGTGACAACCCTGACAATTGCGTTGGTATATGGCCTTGCCCTCGGCCGCCGAGCCGGTGATCCGGCCGCCCATGCGCGCCGGCATTTCGGGCGACATCTTCAATATGGCTGGCTCATTCACACCCATCACATAAACAATTCCGCTCGCCGGGTTCGCGGCCGTTGTTCCCCAATTCGATCCGCCCTGATTCCCAGGCATATTGACGGTGTCCTTCATCGAGGGCGGAGTGAACAAACCTTCATTCTTCGCGCTGTCCACTACCTGCCGCCAGTGCGCGCGCTCTTCGGGAGTCAACACGTACGGGTTCACATCTTCCGCGGTAAACTTCTGCACGGCGAAGGGCGGCGGAGCGGTGGGAATCGGCTGCGTTGGCCAGGCATGCTCGCCCGGCATATCGCTCTTCGGCGCCGGCCGTTCGACGATGGGCCACAGCGGCTCGCCAGTCACGCGATTGAATACGTAGAGAAAGCCGGTCTTACCCGCCATCGCGATGGCGTCCACTTTTTTCCCTTTATGGTCGACGGTGATCAACTGGGGCGCAGACGTATTGTCGTAATCCCATAGATCGTGATGGACGTTCTGGAAATGCCACAGCCGTTTTCCGGTGCGAGCGTCGAGGGCGAGCAGGCAATCGCCAAATAGATTCGCACCGATGCGATCGGCGCCGTAGAAATCATACGTTGCGGAACCGGTTGGGAAGTAGGCGATGCCGCGCTTTTGATCGACCGAGATTTCACCCCACGTATTAGCGCCGCCGGCGTACTTCCAGGCATCCTTCGTCCAGGTGTCGTAGCCGAATTCGCCGGGATGCGGAATGGTGTGGAATTGCCAGACCAGCGCGCCGGTCACTACATCGAACGCGCGCAAATCGCCGGGAGGAGAGAGGAAGCCTTCGCCGGTCGACGAACCTTCTAGAAGCAGGTTGTCGAAGATTTTTCCAGGGTTGTTCGACTGAATTCTGCCCAAGGGACCGGAGGTGGAGTAGCGGCGCAAACCCTCGCGCAAGTTGACAATGCCCTCGGTGCCAAAGCTCAGGATC
>Ga0193753_10003922_pt1 | contig 10816 bp, 6 predicted proteins | sample H1c2metaG_FD_144925 | JGI IMG/M metagenome (GOLD analysis project Ga0193753, IMG submission 144925) | Soil microbial communities from a riparian zone of the East river system, Colorado, United States - H1c2 | ecosystem: Environmental > Terrestrial > Soil > Riparian zone | place: USA: East River... | reverse complement strand
GTGCTATGAAAATCTGGACGTCCTCCTTCACGGTTCGTTTGAAGCCGCTCTTTTCCACGGAAATTGTCCAGAGGCCGACCGGGACATTAGGAAAGACGTAAAGGCCGGATTCGGATGCGACGGTATCGATGGCGAGATTGGTGGCAGCCTGGCGGGCCGCGACGGCCGCGCCTGCAACTGCCGCACCGTTGACGTCGCTGATGGTTCCCGAGATCGAACCCGTTTGCGACTGGCCGTAGGCGGCGACGGCTCCGGCGCCGAAAAGAAACAAACCGAGTGAAGCTCTCGACAGAGAGGCAGTTCTTGCTGACATGGCGACCCCTTACAGGCTGTGAAATAGCACCGAAGCAAACCAGTGATTAGGGCAACTATATTGGTTTAAACGATTCAAGTCAAGCAAAACGCAGGGAAATGCCCGGCGCATTGTGATCGAGGGCGACCTCTCAAGCGGACCGGTTACCGCGAAAGAAATGAACGATCAGCATGATGACGCCGATCACGAGAAGAAGGTGAATAAATCCGCCGGCAATGTGGAACGCTAGCCAAGAGACGATCCAAATGGCGAAGAAGACAAAACCCAACATTAGAAACAGGAAACGCACGGTTCTCGCTTTCTAAGCTTCCTAGTGTATATCTTCGCAGTCGTGTGGAGAGATGGTGAGCGCGGTGGGAATCGAACCTACAACCTAGTGATTAAGAGTCACTTGCTCTGCCAATTGAGCTACGCGCCCGCTTTTTGCGATGGGGGACGAACAGGGGCGGATACGGCCCGCCTAAAACAATATAACATCCGTTCAGGCGCGGGGGCCGTCGCTCGGAAGCGCGGCGGCGGCAATCTGGGCGATGTCCAACAGACGCGGCGGATTGGCGGAGGTTGTGGCGAGCGCGTCGCGAAACATGCTTTGGCAGAAGGGACAGGCCGTGCCGACAACCGCGGCTCCGGTTGCGGCCAATTCGCGCGCGCGTGTTTCGTTGACACGCTTGCCTGTTTCCTCGCCTAAGAAGACCAAGCCTCCGCCGGCGCCGCAACAGAACGAGCGTTCGCGCGCGCGCGGCGGATCGACGACTTGTGCCGACCGAGCGATCACTTGGCGCGGCTCGTCGTAGATGCCGCGGTAGCGGCCTAGATAGCACGGGTCGTGGAAGACAACCGTTTCATCATTGCGTGAACTCGGCAGGTTGGAATGGCGCGCGAGGAATTCGCTGTGATGCTCGATTTCCACTTCGACGCCGAATTCGCGCCAGTCTTCCGCAATAGTGCGGACGCAATGCGGGCAGATCGAGACGATTTTTTTCACGCCAGCCTGACGGAAGGACTCGATATTGGTTTCGGCCAACTGACTGAAGATGAGGTCGTTGCCGAGACGCCGCGCCGGGTCACCCGTACAGCGCTCCTTCTTCAGGACGCCGAAGCTCGTTCCGAGATGCTTCATCAGGCGCGAGAAGGAGACTACGATCTCGCGCCCGTGAGGATCGTATGCGCCCATGCAGCCAAGCCACAGGCAGTATTCCTGTGAGCCATCGAAGATTGGGAATTCCTGTTTCGCGACGAACTTGTCGCGCTCGCTTTGCGAGAAACCCATGGCGTTGCCGTTGCGCTCGAGGTTCAGGAATAGTTTGGTTCCGTAGCCGTCTTCCCAAGCGCCGGTGTTGACGGCGCCGCGCCGCAGCCCAACGATGAGCGGCAGATGTTGGATGCCAACCGGACACTGATACTCACAGGCGCCGCAGGTGGTGCATTGAAAGATAGCGGTTTGTGAGATCGAAGCTTCGAGCAGCGGCGTTTCATCCTGGTTGCCATGTTCATTCAGGTAATCTCTGAGGCCGAGCGCGATCAGCTTAGGGTTGAGTTCTTTGCCTGTGTTGTTGGCGGGGCAGTGTTCGGTGCAGCGGCCGCACTCGACACAGGAGTAGGCTTGCAGGGCGGCGATTTGCGTGATGTCTTTGCCGGAGACCATGCCGAAATCTTCATCGCCGGAGAGCGGCGGTATAGCGCTGAAGCCTTGACGCTCCAGAAAAATAGTCAACGGGCTCAAGATGAGGTGTAGATGCTTGGTGTGCGGAATGAGGGGGAGGAACGCGAGGATGATGAGCGTATGAACCCACCAAAGCGACTGGCCGGCGAGCGAGTTTTCCGGCACCCACCACATCGGCATATAAGTGACCATGAGAAGAAAGATTAGTAGAGCGATGACGCCCGATTCACGCGAGAGCGGGCCGAGCATTTGCGGCCGGATGACGAAGCGGCGGAAGGCTAGAGCGGCAATCGAGACGGCGCAGCAAACGGCGAACGCGAAGGCGAACCAGAAATAAAAGGCGCCGAAAACGGAGCGCTGTTCGATGAAACGCAAGCCCAAGCCGGCGGCAATGTGGTTGACGGTTACGAGAGCGAACGCGCAGAAACCCCAGAATACGAAGGCATGCGCCAGGCCGGGCAGCGGGCGTTCGCGGATGACTTTGGCTTGGCACAGGACCTCAGAGAAAAAAGACCAGAACCGCCGGCCAAGCGGGCCGAGGCGAAAATCCGGATCGATTCGGGCTCCGCGAATGCGGCTGACAACCAACCCAAAACGCCTCCAAAACAGGAAGGCCGAGGCGGCAATCAGAGTGAGCAGAAGCGCTTTTTGTACCATTAACCTGAGTGCGTTACGTAATTTCGGGGGCCGCTGGCTTCATTGGATCACACATCTGCGACCGGCTCTTGGAGAGCGGGCACCAGATTGTCGCCGTTGATAATCTCATCACTGGGCATAAAGAGAACATCGAGCATCTGCTCGATCGAAAGGGCTTCGAATTTCTTCAGCACGATGTGTGCGAGCCGTTTGAGGTCGCAGGCGCCGTGGACAGGGTGTTTCACCTGGCGTCGCTCGCGAGTCCGGTAGACTACCTGAACCATCCGATCGAGACGCTCGAATCGGGGTCGACCGGAACGCGCAACATGCTGGAAATGGCGCGGCGAAGCAAGGCAGCGTTTCTCTTGACCTCGACTTCGGAATGCTATGGTGATCCGCTCGAGCATCCGCAATCGGAAACCTATTGGGGGAACGTAAACCCGGTGGGCCTGCGCTCGTGTTACGACGAAAGCAAACGCTATGCCGAAGCACTGACCATGGCGTATCATCGCGTACACGGAGTGCGCTCGAACATCGCGCGTATTTTCAACACGTATGGGCCGCGCATGGCGCTCAACGACGGGCGCGTGGTGCCGGCGTTTATCGACCAGGCACTCAAGGGCGCGCCGCTCACGGTGTTTGGAGACGGTTCACAGACGCGCAGCTTTTGCTACGTTTCGGACCTGGTGGAAGGGCTGCTGCTGCTCAGCGAATCGGAAGAACGCTATCCGGTAAACCTCGGCAACCCGAAGGAAATGTCGATCTTGGAGTTTGCACGAGAGATACAAAAGCGCTTCGATGGCGCGGCGGGAATCGACTACCGGCCGCTACCTTCGGACGATCCGAAACTGCGGCGGCCTGACATCGCGAAGGCAACGCGGGTGCTCGGATGGCAGCCGAAGGTGGCGTTGAGCGAAGGATTGGCCGTCACCATCGACTACTTCAAAGCGCTAAACGTGACAGTTTCGTAGCGGCTGGCTATCGTTCGACTCTCACTTCCAGGGATACGGATTTACTTTTTCCCGCCGCGTTGAACGCGGTGAGAGTATAAGTGGTCGTCTTCTTGGGAGCGATATCGATGCAGTGGCGGTATGTGGGCTTGAGAGCTTCGACCGGCGGATCGAGCTTCACCGAGACAGCGTTGACCACACCGTAGCAGAGTTGCGTAGCTTGCCCAGGTTTGAGAACGCCGTTCTCGGCTAGAAAGGTCGGGATGCGAATCTCTCCCGAGCCAAAATATTGATCGACCACATTTTTTCGCGCCGCGGCCTGCTTGGCATCCAACTCCTCCTGCGCATGCCGATTGGCTTCGTGCCGCGAGTAGAACGTCCAGCCTACGTAGAGCGCGGCCACGAGGAATGCCACGGTGGTAAAGGGAAAGATCTTTCGTAGCAACGAACTCGGCCTCCAATTTTGATACTATCTGACGGCATGATTCGAAATGTTGTGTTGATCTGTGCGGCACTGTCGATCGGCGCGGGTGCGATGCGATTGCAGACGAGCGATCTGGGAATTTTCACGAACGAAGGCAGCGTGGGACCGACTCCACCGGGCTGCAAAACGCACTATGACGCGGCCAGCGGCGAGTACCGGATTACGGGAGGCGGCGCGAATGTGTGGGGCGCGACGGACGCATTCTATTTCGTTTGGAAAAAGGCGTCGGGCGACATGAGCCTGACAGCGGATGTGCAATTCACGGGCACGAGTGCGGCCGAGCATCGAAAGGCGATGCTGATGATCCGGCAGAGTCTCGATCCCGCATCTGCGTACGCGGATGCAGTGTCACATGGAAACGGACTGACATCCTTGCAATTTCGCGGGACCGCGGGCGAGCAGACCTATGAGATTTTCACACAGGTCCCGGAACCGGCGCGCTTGCGCATTGTGCGGCATGGAAATGCATTTACGATGTACGCCGGCAAGCCGAACGAAGAACTGAAACCGTACGGGCCGATCGATTTCGTCACTATGAAAGGCCCGGTGTATGTCGGACTTGGCGTCTGCTCGCATGTGGCGACGACGATCGAGACCGCGGTATTTACAAACGTGAAGCTCGAAGCACAATAGCGTTTATTGCGGCGGCCCGAGAAATACACCGCTCACGACGGAGTTACCGCCCTCAATTTTGATACTGACGTGGCCGGTCACGTTCCATACCAAATAGGCGCCCTGTTCGAAGTTCGAGATCGTTCGCGTGTCAAGCATATACTGGGTAGCGGCATCGAAGATAGTTACGAATTCGGCCCGGTTGCTATGGTCCCAATCGAGGAAGTACAGCGCGATCTGATGGGCCTTCCCATCGGTCAGATTCAGATCCAGGGTAAAGAAGCCCGAGTTATTAGACATATAGAATGTGGAGGCCGTCCGGGCCGGTCCAACGGCCTGCTGTAGGGCGCGCGGATCTTGCGTCAACGACCACGAAAACTGTGACGCTCCCGTCCAGGCAAGAGTCGCATAGGCGGGCGGACTGTTCGCGTCGTTAGCAATGATCTGGCCATCCTGCCCATAGTGGCCTTTCCAGTTCCCCAAGGTCGTGGTGTCTTTCCCGATAAACGTGGCCAGCGCGGAAGACGGCGATGCGTTGTTGACATCAATACTTATGCTTGCGGATCCGGTCTGCCCTAACGGGTCCGTAGCGATGGCCGTCAAGGTGTGCGGGCCGTTGGCCACGGTAGCGCTGTACCAGGAGTATAGAAAATCTATGTCCGTAAACGCTCCGGGTCCCGCTCCTGAGTCGGTCAGAACGATGTCGTGGTCTAACACGAAGGATGTGGACACGATCCCGGCTACAGATGCTGCGTGGGCATTGAGAGACACTCGCCCTGAGACCGGACCGGCGGCAGGTGTGACGAACGAGACTGTTGGCGGAGGCGTTGACGCGGTGGATCCGCTTCCGAAAAATACGCCACTGACAACCGCGTTCAGTCCTCCGGTGGAAGTAACCTGTATGAGCACGCGCCCCTGCAAATTCCAGACGGCATAGACGCCACTGTGGAAGTGTGCCAGATTTCGGGAATCCAGTACCGCATGAGACACCGGATCCAGGATGGAAATCGTTTGAGCACGTTCATCGGTATCCATATCCAGACAGTAGAGGGCCACCCGATGACTCTGCCCATCCCTCGGATTGAAGTCGAAAGTAAACGTCGTGCTCGAGTAATACGCGGAGGCAATGCGTGCTGCGGCAGAGACGCCTTGTTGCAAAGCGCGTGGATCCGTAGTCGAAGCCGCCCAGGTCCAAAGGTTTGCTCCGGCCGTAGCGACCCCGCCGTAAATTGGAAACGTGCCCGGATTGTTGGCAATCTCGAAGCCGTTTTGGCCATAGACACCTGTCCAGGCGCCGCCGGTTGTTGTGTCGAATTTGACGAAGGTTGCCGACGAGGATGATGTCGTTCCGCCATTCGCGATGGTTACCGCAACGGCGCTGGAGGTAGTGTGCTGCCCAAGACTGTCGGTGGCAATAGCGGTTAGCGAATACGATGAGCCGTCCGGAAACTCGTCGGTTTTCCAGGTTGTCGAGAAGGTTGAGTCAGTTCCGCTCACCGTGCCTAGATTGGTGCCGTTTATCTGGAACTGCAGTGAAACGATTCCTACCGGAGAGGTCGCGTTTGCAGTCACCGTGATCGTTCCCGAAACACTACCGGGGTTGGGGGCCGTGATACTTACGACAGGCGCAGGCACACCAGCGGGCGGAGCATTTCCGAAGAAGACGCCACTCAGGACCGCGTTCAAGCCTCCGTTATTGGCGACCTTTATTAGTACGTGACCTTGTAGCATCCAGCTCACGTAGATGCCGTTACGAAAATTCGAGAAGGAGCGGGTATCCAGCACGTTGTTCGTGGCGGGGTCGAGAATCGAAATGGTTTCGCTACGGCCGGCGTTGTCCAGGTCAAGCAGATAGAGCGCTAACCGATGCGGACCGCCTGTCACATTCACGTCGACAGTAAAGCTGGAAGACGCGTAATAAGTGGAGGCAATGCGATCTGTGGGCGAAGCAGCCCTTAACAGCGCGCGCGGATCCGTGGTAGCTGTGGCCCAGGTCCAGAGACTCGCTCCGTTTATGCTGACCCCGGCATAGGCAGGCGTGCTATTGGAATCGGCGGGGATGATATAGCCGTCCGCTCCGTAGTGTCCTTTCCAGTTGCCTTGGGTGGTGCTGTCGATTCCTTGGAAACTGGCAGAGGATTGGAGACCATCCTCGGCTGCGATACCGATTCCAAGGCTGTGGAAGGCGCCGGCAGCAACAGCCAGCGCATTGTGCATTGAGATTTGCACGGGCACATTACTACTTGCAGCGTTACCAGTCCCCAACTGGCCGCTTACGTTGGAACCCCATGTCCAGACCTTACCGGCACTATCGATGGCTAAACCATGGTACGGGCCACCGGCGAATCCGACGATACCGCCCAGATTTTTGACTTCGACTGGAGCACTGCGCGCGACATTGGTGCCGTCGCCTAGATCCCCGTCGCCGTTGTAACCCCAACCCCATAACCTCCCATCGCTAGTCAAAGCAAAATTGTGGTTAGCAGCGGCACCAATGGCAATGACGCCGTTGAGATTTAGCATTACAGGTACGGAAGACCCCGAATCCGAGCCGATTCCCAGCGCACCGTATGTGTTATCTCCCCAAGCCCATACCCGTCCATCGCTGGTTAAAGCAAGGCTATAGGAGGTACCTGCTGCAATCGAAATGACTCCGTTAAGATTGCTTATCAAAACTGGCACCGCGCTGTAAGTCGCGTAGGGGCCGTTGGCAAGTTGTCCGTACGGATCTTCGCCCCAGGCCCATACTCTGCCATCACCAGTCAAGGCCAGACTCTTGTTCCCGCCGGAGGCAATTGCCACAACCGTACCGCTGAAGCTTACGGGAACTGGAATATCGGAGTTGTCGAAGGTGCCGTTTCCTAGTTCGCCCGTTAGGTTTAGCCCCCACGCCCAGACGCGTCCGTCAGCCGTCAGGGCCAAACTGTGGGAAGATCCGGCCGCCACTGCTTTCACTCCGTAAAGATTGCTCACCGCAACCGGAATGCTGGTACCCGCGTCACTCCCTGTGCCTAGTTGGCCAGCATAATTCTGGCCCCAAGCCCACACTTTGCCATCAGCGGTCAGCGCTAAGTTGTGATTGTTGCCCGCGGCTTCCGCGACAATTCCACGCAGATTTTTCACCGGCGTGGGCACGTTGCGATTCGTCTGTGTGCCGTCTCCGAGCTCGCCCTCTTGATTAAATCCCCAAGCCCAAGCGGTGGTCTGCGCTTTGAGCGCCAGACTGTTGTCTCCACCGGCGGCAATGGACGCTACACCATCGAGATTGCTAACGAGTGTAGGCACCAACTGTGGGCTGCCGATTACTCCCCAAGTCCAAACCTGTCCATTGCTCGTCAGTGCAAGGCTGTGCTCGTAGCCGGAAGCCACGGCGATTACGCCGCTCAAGTTGCTGACCTGGACCGGCGTGTAGCTTGTCACTAAGCTGCCGTTGCCAAGCTGGCCCGAACCATTTTCTCCCCAGGCCCAAACTTTCCCATCGCTTGTGAGTGCCACATTGTGCTCGTAGCCCGCGGCGATGGCTATGACGCCGTTTAGACCGCTGACCGGGATCGGCACTGTGCTCCAGAGCGCATCGCCCACAAGTCCCCAAGCCCAGACCTTCCCGTCATCGGTTAGGGCGAGGCTTTGAGTCTTACCGGCTGCAATTGCGACCACACCAGTGAGGTTGGTTACGGGCACGGGTACATCACTTCCGGTAAGCGATCCATTGCCGAGTTCGCCAAAGGTGGCTTGACCCCACGCCCAGACCTTTCCATCGGCGGTCAGCGCCAAACTATGTACGCCGCATGCGGCAATCGAAGCGACACCGTTCAACCCACTCACAAGCACGGGCACGTTACTGTAAATGTTCGTTCCGTTGCCGAGTATGCCTAGCGCATTAGTGCCCCAGGCCCATACTTTTCCGTCACTGGTTAGCGCCAGACTGTGGCCGTCGCCGGCGGCGATTGCCACCGCGCTGGCCATATTGGTCACAGCTACAGGTACGCTGCTATCGGTATTGCTTCCGTTCCCCAGTTGACCAAAGGTGTTAGTACCCCAAGCCCAAACCTTTCCATCCGTGGTCAAGGCGAGGCTATGGGTAGCGCCCTGGGCTACTGCCTTGACGTTCCCCAGATTGTTCACTGTCACGGGCTGGTTGCCCGCCGCCCTGCCCCAAGCCAGGACCTCGCCTGCCGATCTACGGGCGGGTTGCCTCGGAGCGACCGCAGCCTGCATTGTCAGAGTTAAACATGCCAAAGCGGTGAACGTGGTACGGGCAAAGTGTTTCACGGGTTCGTGAAACAGATTACCTGTGAAATCCACCTAGGTCGATTGGCCCCAGGGTAGATGGAAATACTAGTACGACTGAAACGAAGGGTATTTCTAGCGGAACTCGTCCTGCAAGCGATCGAGCGCTTCCCTGCCCGGACAGAGCTTCTCATAAGGCACTTGGCTGAGCGGCCCCTCGCAGGTGTTGTTCATCTCGTGGAGGTCGGCGACGGTCTCGTCCGCAAAAAGCAGACCGGTGACGATCTCGCCGCTGCTCTGACGCTCTTGCAGATACGTCATCACCTTCTGGCGATCGGTGGGATCGTAGCCTTCCGGCACGGAGCGGAAATGGACGACGCTGCCGTCGTGCATGGTGACGCTGGTAACGCCTTGGCGATTGATGGACGCGACGATTTCCCGCGCGGCCGGAACGAAATCGGTCTCGGTCGCCCGCGCTTCGTGTTTACGCGTGTAGAGATAGCTCTTAGTCGAACCGGTATGGTCGTTGAACGTAACGCAGGGAGAAATCACGTCTACCAGGGCCAAGCCACGATGCGCGAAAGCCGCCCGCATGATTGGCACGAGTTGTTCCTTGTCGCCCGAGAAGCTGCGCGCGACAAACGTTGCGCCGATGCTCAGGCCGAGCATCACCGGATCGATAGGCGACATGCGATTAGCCTCGCCACGCTTGCTCTTCGAGCCGACGTCGGCGGAGGCTGAGAATTGTCCCTTGGTAAGCCCGTAGACACCGTTGTTCTCGATCAGATAGACCATCTTGATGTTGCGGCGGATGGCGTGGCACATGTGACCGATGCCGATCGAGAGCGAATCGCCATCACCCGAAACTCCGATGTAGGTCAGTTCGCGATTGGCGGCTATGGCGCCGGTGCTGATGGCGGGCATGCGGCCGTGCGCCGAATTGAAGCCGTGCGCGCCGTAGACAAAATAGGCAGGCGTCTTGGACGAGCAGCCGATCCCGCTCATTTTGGCAAGCCGGTGCGGCGGCATGGACATTTCCCAGAGTGTGCGCACGATGGCGGCGGTGATGGAGTCGTGTCCGCAGCCCGCGCACAAGGTGGACATGGCGCCTTCGTAATCACGGACGGTAAGGCCAAGCTCGTTCCGCTCGAGGCTAGGATGCCGGGCTACGGGTTTCGCTATTGAAGGCAAGTCATCTCTCCACCGCGCACAACGGGCACAAACCGCCCTGTGCGCTCCTCCTCCATTTTGCTAAGAATTCCATCCACGACGTTTCGGGCGCTGAGCGGAAATCCGCCATAGGCGAGCACGGAGCGCAAGCGGTCTTTCGGGATGCCGGTTTCGAGAACGAGCAGCGAATGGAGTTGCGCGTCGCGGTTCTGTTCGACGACGAAACACAATTCATGCTCGAGAACAAATTTTTCTACCGATTCATGAAACGGAAATCCGCGGAGCCGCATGTAGTCGAGAGCAATGCCGCGTTCGCGTAGCACGTCGATACCCTCGCGAACGGCTGCATCGCAGCCGCCAATGCTGATGATGGCCCACGGCGCTTTGGAAGAAGATGTCACGACCGGCGCGGGTACAAAGTTCGCGGCGGCCTTGTGTTTCGCGGCCAGGCGATCGAGAACTTCCTGGTATTCGCTGGGCGTCTCGGTATAGTCGCCAAATTTGTTGTGGCCCGAGCCGCGCGTAACATACGCGCCGTTGGCATGCACACCGGGGAGCGTTCTGGCTGTCACATGATTTTCGTCGGCATTGGCATAGCGATAGAACTTCGGCAGATCCTTGAGATCCTCTTCCGAAAGCACTCTTCCGCGGTCGGGACGGTAGCTGTCGTCCCACTGAATGCGCGGCACAACCCAATCGTTCATGCCGATATCCAAATCCGAGAGCATGATGACGGGCGTTTGAAAACGTTCCGCCAG
>Ga0193753_10003921_pt1 | contig 10819 bp, 10 predicted proteins | sample H1c2metaG_FD_144925 | JGI IMG/M metagenome (GOLD analysis project Ga0193753, IMG submission 144925) | Soil microbial communities from a riparian zone of the East river system, Colorado, United States - H1c2 | ecosystem: Environmental > Terrestrial > Soil > Riparian zone | place: USA: East... | reverse complement strand
ATTGTCTTTTTATCAAAAAACTGCGCGCATAAAAGACAAGACCGTAAACGAGGATAAATTTACCAATTACAACCTGACCGCCGAATTGCGCAAGGAGAAGTGGAATTTCACTGATAACATTGTGGAGATGCGTGATGGTTATATCAACTGGACGACAGGTGGAGAAAAACATGTACTGGATATCACGGAAGTTTACCTGTTGAAAACAGAAGGAACGGATGGACTCAGGGTGATCTGCACTGAGAAGGATGGCGAGTTGTATGATATCAACTACCTCAACAGCAACCGAAAAATAGAGGAGAATCAATACGGCAAGGAGCGTTTTATCACCATTGCAAAAATTGTAGGAAGCAAAAGAGTGTGGGAAGCCATATTGCTATAGAACAATTCTAACTTCAATACGGACTCATGATCTTTTTACAGGCTGCAATAGGATATGGTTTATTGATAGTGGCCATTTTCGGAGGAGCCATCTTTATCGGTATTCCTATGGTTTATTCCATCGTCTTTAATTACCTACGCAATGGAAGAACCCTTACTGACAATAGTGAAAAAATAAACATGAGGCTTAGGAGCTTGATCATTGCCATAATATTCATTGCAATAATACTGGGCTTGATCTGGCTGTTCTGGTTAAGCAGGATCGACCTTACATACTCGTAACGAGGTCTCAACCCATAAGATCCCGGGCAAGAACCCTGGAAATAAAAAGAGTTTACAGGGAACCTTATAGATTGAACATTAAGAGGATGGGATCGCAGCAGGGGAGCAGGAGTGGGGCTTTTTCCATAAGTTTTCCATAAGATTTCCATGACGATAGCATAAGGTTAGGTCCCATAAAGGTCCCATCAATGTCCCTACAAGGTCCCATCAAGGTCCCGTACTAAATTTGCAAAAAAACAGATTGAACTCCTCCCCTACCCCGCTTGCTTTGTTAGGTGTCTCAGCGGGGTTTTCGCGGAACGCTCCAGCAAACTAAATATCTCCTCCCGCGAAACCCCGATGCGGTAGAGTCCACCCGATAGAGGACTGTAACTCTTCCTCACTACAAGCAGTGGCAGAAAAATAATTTAAGGCGCATTAAACAGCAGGGTTTCACGGATAGAGCATGCTGACCAAAAGCAGTATGCCGTAAAAACCCCGCTCGGACGAGTGCTTTTCACACCGATACCCTCCCAAGTTTTGTGATAAACTTTGGATTTCCTTTTCTAATTTAGTCGCCATGAAACGATCCCTTAAGATCCTCCTCTTCGTCCTCTCCTCCCTCACCCTCATTAGTTGGGATCGGGCAACAAAAGAATTGGCGAAAGAACAGCTGGCCAATAAAGCGCCGCTTTCTTATTTCCACAATACCATCAGGCTGGAGTATGTGGAGAATACAGGCGCGGCGATGAACCTCGGTGATGATCTGCCGAAGAACCTAAGCTTTTGGTTATTGAGCGTGATACCATTCATCTTCTTGTCGGGTTTATTTTATTACGGTATCAAAAGATCAAAAGAACTCAGCGTTTCAAAAATGATGGCGATAGCGCTGATATTTTCAGGTGGCATAGGTAATATCATCGACAGGGTTTTGCACGACCGGCATGTGTCCGACTTCATGAATGTGGGCATCAATAATTTCCGGACGGGCATTTTTAATTTGGCGGATGTATGTGTAACGGCCGGTGTGATTATGTATGCGGTGCTGGGGTATAGAGAACGACATGCGCAGACTGCTTAGTAATTGGCGATAGGCAACTGGCAACTGGCAATTAGCAATAGGCAACTGGCAACTCTTAACTTTTAACTCACACTTTGATAGGAATAATAGTTCAACTCGCTCTCTCCTGGCTCATCACCTGGTTCCTGCTAAAACGAGATCTGTCGGTATTGGGCCTTGGGCCGACCAACAAAAGGCTGATCGACTTCGCAATTTTTTTCCTCATCACCGCTGCACTCTCCTCGACTGATTTTTTGTTCAGGGCATGGTTTGCAGATCAACGATGGGCGTTGAATCCAAACCTCTCCACGAAACTCATCTTCACCGGTATTTGGTGGAATATTAAATCAGTGTTGTTTGAAGAACTGATCTTTCGCGGCGTGCTGTTATACATTCTTATAAAAAAGATCGGAGCAACGAAGGCTATCATTATTTCTTCGATCGGCTTTGGCATTTATCATTGGTACTCCCATGAAGTAATAGGAGATCCCAAGGCGATGATCATCACTTTTGTCACCACAGGTGCCATGGGATTGATCTATGCTTACGGTTATGCAAAAACATTTTCTCTCTATGTTCCTATTGCCATTCATTTAGGCTGGAACCTGGTGCGAAGCGTGGTCTTTTCTGAAACTGTGATCGGGGATCAATTGCTGGTAACTGTAAAACCAGTGCCGGTGGTAACGATCTCTTATTTTCAATATTATGTTTGGCTGTTCTTCCCGATCGTCAGCGCCTTATCGGTAAACTATTTGTTGTTGAAGAGGCATGTGCAGGTGGCTGATGGGAATGAGTATTAATTGACTTTTCATTTTCATCAAAGTTTTGTTACTTTATGTACATCGCCAAATGAAGTTTTTGTTCCCAGCCATATCATCCCTGTTTATTTTATTTGCAGTCGCTTTTAAAAATAAGTCCGTTAAGGACCCTGACTTCACCTGTGTGTTAACAGCGTCGAAGACAAATTACGAAGCAGGCGAACTTCCCAAATTCAATGTCAGTATAAAAAATAACAGTTCCAAAGAGGTCTACCTGATCGGCTCATTGGAGAAATCAGACATACAAAGAAGAATGCCCTGGTGCTATTTTACTGTCGAGAAACCAAAACCAGACAGTTTCATAATTGAAAGATGCGGATTTGCAAATCCCCTAAGACTGCAAGATTTTGTAAAGCTTAAACCAGGTGATTCATTTGATCCCTATGCTGTTATTGATAATTATGGTTTTTTTCCTGACGATTATATTATCGATCGAAGAACCTTCAGAAATGCAGGAGTATATAGGATCCAGTTTCATTACTCCACCAACGGGAACAATACTCGTCGTTTTTATGGAAGTATGTCACCGGGAGAACAACCTGGTCAATGGATAAAAATGCTGGTCAGCAAAGTTCCAAAAATTGACCTTGAAAGTAATATCGTAGAAATAAGTATCGGCTCAAGTATAGTTAATAATTCCCGCTTTTAATTAGATGACAGCAACTCCCCCACTTAGCAAACGCTATCTTATTGTAGTGCTGGCTTCTGCACTCATTCTTCCTTCATTATCAGTTTTTGTTGAGTTCTTCGTAAACAAACCCGAGAGCATTTCTGTCGCGTTGGCCGGCAAATGGTTTATCTTTTATGCAGTTGGGGTACGACTTACAATGGCTGGCATGGTACAGGTGATCAAGCCTTCTTTCACTGCAAAAGAAATATTTCATATCGAAAGCGAATCGGCTTTTCCGGTTGTGAGAGAATTGGGGTTCGCAAATATTTGTTTTGGTTTGATAGGGTTGATCTCTTTATTTCTTCCGCAATGGCGCATCGTCAGTGCTTTTGGAAGCGGGTTGTATTATGGTATCGCTGCTCTTAATCACATTATAAAGAAACCTGCGGGAGCTAATGAGATGGTGGCGCTTGTTTCGGATGTTTTCGTTTTTTTAGTCTTAGCCGCCTATTTCATATTGATGTTTTAGCATCCAGTCGTTCCGGAATATTTCGTAAATTACTCTATGTTGGCACGCAACCTTTTCCAACCTTTAAACGTTTTAAACCTTTAAACGATACACCATGCAACGCCGCTCCTTTCTCCGCAACACCGGTCTAACATTAGCCTCACTGGCATTATTGAACAAAGAATCTATGGCTGCCTTCCTCGCCGATCCGGCCTGGAACATAAAAATGCTAACTGATGATATCGGCGTGTTCACCGAAAAAGGCGGCACGATCGCATTCCTACTCACAAATAAAGGGATCGTGGTGGTGGATGCACAGTTTCCGGACACAGCCCCGCACCTGATCGATGAACTGAAAAAGAAAAATACTAACCCATTCCGCTATTTGATCAATACTCATCACCATGGCGATCATACCGCAGGCAATATCGCTTTCAAGGGATTGGTAGAACATGTAGTGGCGCATGAAAACTCACTAGCAAATCAAACCCGGGTTGCAAAAGAACAAAAGAAGGAGGATCAGCAACTCTATCCCGATAAAACCTTCGATGCAGACGGCTGGCAGGAAAAAGTGGATAAAGAAAAGATCAGGACCTATTATTTCGGTGCGGGCCATACCGATGGCGATGCGATGATACATTTCGAACATGCTAACATTGTGCACATGGGCGACCTGGTGTTTAACCGCCGCCATCCATTCATTGATAAAACGGCAGGTGCAAGAATTGACAACTGGATCGTATTACTCGATAAAGCCATTGCAACATTTAATACCAAAACACAATTTATATGCGGGCATTCAGGAAAGGGTTATGATATCGTGATCAAGGCTGATGACCTTAAAGCGTTCGGTGACTATCTTGGCAATGTATTGAAATATACCGATGCTGCGATAAAGGCCGGAAAAACCAAAGACGAAATCATAAAAGCAACCGAGATCCCGGGCTCACCGGAGTGGAAGGGAGATGGCATTGACAGGCCGTTGACGGCGGCGTATATTGAACTAACGACCAAATAGCTTTTGCCTTCGGTAGAAAGTGTAACCACAGATCACACGGGTTTGTCTTCACAGATTAACAAGGATTAGGGTAAAAAAATCCATCTCACCGCTTTAACTTTTTTTTAGAAAAAGGAGCAGTACGTTTATGCAAAATCCCCCTAACCAAATCATAGACGTATGAAAACGATCTCCCTTTCCTGCGCTGCATTACTTATTTGCCTTGTTTCCTGCAAAGCACAAACAGCTGAAGATGGTGAATTCAAGACCTACAACAATGGGTTGATCTATGACAATACCACGATGCACCAGCTCACGCATATCGTGGACTCTCTCAATTTAAAATTCAAACGATGCGATCTTACAAGACCTTATTATGGAATAGGTCAGACTAACGGGCATTATGTAAGGCTGGATACTGGCAATATAAAACAGGCCCGGACCGACATTCAAAACAATATTTCCTTCGAAGAGTTTATCAGTAAATACCCGGATGCAAAAATCGATCGGGATATGCTGGTCACAAGAACACATTACAAGGATAGTTACGACAATAAGTGGACAGTATATTTTCACGGAGAGAACCTGGCTGAACGCAATAACCCGTCTATCAGCATGGTAAACAAACCGGAATATTATGCTATGTCATTAAAAGGCCGATGGGTACTATATTACAGCGAGGCCTATAGCAACATGATAAAAGAACATATTGAGGCTTTTTATTTTACCGACGAATTCAGATCGCCTAAGATCCCCGATAAGTATGCCCGCATGATATTGTACTCCGACTGCGTGATTGATACCACAGAGGATATTTATATAGGTAAACCGAATGACTATAGTGATGGATTTGATGAGTCGGCCAAAGATGATAGTAGGACCAAAGTCTATCTCTTCAGTCATTATCTTGAAGAGCAAACAAAGCATATTAAAGAAAGCGACCTTCCCGCTTCCTGTGAGAATAAATGACTGGGACTTGATAGTATGAAAAAAGAATGGATCGAAAAAAATGTTGCTCCGACAGAAAAATTCCGGCAGATGCTGACCGCCGCTGTTAAAGAAGTGAAAGAAAAAAAGTTGCGGACTGACGATAGTTTCGAGAACTATGTTGCCACCTATTATTCCAAAGCAGATGCGCTCGAAATGAAAAGAAGCCGGCGGGTCATGGGCATGTGCAGCATGGATCAAAGTCCTCGTTACCATGCATTGAATATCGCCATGCTTTCGGCTGAAACCGTTAACTGGCAGGTATTTCTGAGAGCTCATTTGAATATCATGAATGACAGGTTTGAAAGAATGACTGACGGAAGTTACGCATGGGGAAAACGTCAAACCTATATCAAAGAATTAGAAGAACTTAATATTGAGGTACCGGATCTTTTGTTGGGCATAAGTCTGCGAATTATCGATCCCGTTCAAAAACATTATTTTGGAAGCATAACCCGGTTAGGCAGGGCAATTGCAGAAACGAAATACAAGACCCGGTTTGAAGAGCAGTTGCTTGGTATGATAAAAGACAATGAATTGGATCCATACAACAGGCTGCTGATGCATTACCTGTATTTGAACTATATAGATTATTTGCCAAACGAAGCCGACCGCATGTCATGCATAGATAAACTGATGGACGCTGATAAAGCCTTACCGGATTATTTTCTATCCCGGGTAAAGATCGATAAGAAAGATTTTGAGAATAAAGATTGACGGGGAAAATTCAGATCTTCCTGATTTAGTGTGGCCATTTATGGTCATCCCGTTACAAGACACAGTGCAAGACAACTATAGCATACCTATAGCATACCTATACCTGACTACGTAAAAACGGGGGGGTAAACATATACATGGCATATAGATGCGATATAGATGACCGAAGGATGGCACCAAATGACCAGTTTTGACCACTTATGACCAAAAATGGCCAGGGCGTTTTGCACTCATAATTGTTTTTTGGAACAGGTTATTTCTTCATCAACTTTTCCAACACAAAATAAACAATTGGGCAAAAACCGGAATTCTTCATTGTCAGTGATTGTCGTTTCAACATCACATCTTCATCCGTATAAGGGAAACGCCTGCAATCGGAAGGGCGGACCTCGTAGATGTTGCAAAAATTATCGGCGCCGAGAAACGGGCAGGGTTTTGATCTGAGCACATAGTCGCCCTCGCCATCAATGTATAGATAATTGTTGATAAGATCACCTTCCTTCATCTTCAGGTGTTTGGCAATGCGCTTGATATCCGGGGTTTTAAACCGAGGCGAATAGTTCTTGCAACAGTTGGCGCATTTCAGGCAGTCCACCGCTTCAAAAGCCTGCTCATGCAGTTCGGGCAAGGCTTTCAGCACTTTGTTCTTGTCGGCCCTGGCCAGCAATTGCTTGTATTGCTTTTGATGATCGGCCGACTTCTTCTCCCAGTTTTTTAACAGGTCTTCTTCCATGTAGTGCTGCTGTGGTGGTGGTTTGGCGCTCATTTTTCCACAGCACAAAAGTACTGAACTTAATCGCACGGAATTTTGTTGTGTTATCGTAAATTTGCGGCGATTTAAGCGGGTAAAAAGAATGGAATTGGTAATTAGGAATTAGGGTGCTGATTCAGGCAGTAAATAAATAGTAGTCGGAGTAAAATTAAGGGGAAGTTGAATAAAGGTGTATAGTATCCCGATAAAAAATCGGGACGACGCCAATGAAGTTGAGCCATGATCCACCCCTGGGTACAAAAACAACAAAACATAATCTTCTCCATACACCCATTTAGGGGATGGGGCAATAAACCTCAAGCATGAATATTTTCGAACAACAACAACATGAATTTTCCGGGCGCCATATCGGGCCAGGCGAAAGAGAAACAGCAGAAATGCTAAAGACGATCGGTGTGGGATCGCTCGATGAACTGATCGATAAAACCGTACCGGCATCTATCCGCCTCAAAAAGCCTTTGAAGATACCTGTTGCACAAACTGAATTTGAATACCTCGGCGAACTGAAAAAGATCGCTTCTAAAAATAAAGTTTTTAAAACTTATATCGGGCAGGGTTATTACAATACCATCACCCCTAGCGTGATACTGCGCAATGTTTTTGAAAATCCGGGATGGTATACACAATACACTCCCTACCAGGCGGAGATATCACAGGGAAGATTGGAAAGCCTGCTCAATTTCCAAACCATGGTGTGCGATCTCACCGGCATGGAACTGGCGAACGCGAGTTTGCTGGATGAAGCAACAGCAGCAGCAGAAGCAATGGCGATGGTATTTCACCACAAGAACAAAACTGACGTGATCGCTTCTCCAAAATTCTTTGTGGATGAAAATGTTTTTGCGCAAACAAAAGAAGTACTGTTGACAAGAGCCACCCCTATCGGCATCGAGCTCATCCACGGCGATTATAAAACAGCACAACTGGATGACACTTATTTCGGCGCTATCGTTCAATACCCAAGCAGTATCGGGTCAGTTGAAGATTATCGCGCTTTCACAAAAATGGTTCATGATGCAAAGGGATGCGTGGTGATGGCTACCGATCTTTTGGCGCTAACATTATTAACCCCTCCTGCTGAACTGGGCGCTGACGTTGCGGTTGGCTCGGCTCAACGTTTTGGTGTGCCACTTGGTTATGGTGGTCCGCATGCTGCTTTCTTCGCAACGAAAGAGGAATTCAAGCGCGGCATCCCCGGCCGAATCATCGGTGTGAGCATTGATGCGCAGAACAACCGTGCATTACGCATGGCGTTGCAAACAAGGGAGCAACATATTAAAAGAGAGAAAGCAACTTCCAATATTTGTACCGCACAGGCATTGTTAGCGAACATGGCTGCAATGTATGCTGTGTATCATGGCCCCGAAGGTTTGAAGAAGATCGCTCAACGTGCTTATGTTGTTGCTGCTTCAATTGCCAAAGCGATGGAAGCTGCCGGAGTAAAATTATTGAACAAGAATTTCTTCGACACGCTAACATTTGAAGTGAGTGATGTGAATGCATTCAGAAATGCAGCGCTTGCCAACCAGGCAAATTTTCATTACAACAACAACGGAACGGTAACACTTTCTATTGACGAAGTTGCTTCCAACTATATCGGCGAAACCGAAAAGAATATTGCTGCGATCTTTAAAGCAATCGGTACAACACTCGACATCAAATATGATCGGCCGGATGCTAAATATGACTGGCCGGTTGAGCTTAAGAGAACATCTGCTTACTTAACTCATCCCGTTTTCAATACACATCATAGCGAAAGCCAGATGATGCGTTATATCAAATCTTTGGAAAACAAAGATCTGAGTTTGAATACTTCAATGATCTCTCTCGGCAGTTGCACGATGAAGCTGAATGCCGCTACAGAGCTGATCCCTGTGAGTTGGCCGGAGTTTGGCGGGATACATCCTTTTGCCCCCGCTGCACAAACCAAGGGCTACCAGCATATCATTTCAAAACTGGAAGATTATCTTTGTTCGATAACGGGATTCACAGCTTGTTCGCTGCAACCAAATAGCGGCGCACAGGGCGAATACGCCGGGTTATTGGCGATACGTGCTTATCATGCCGACAGGAATGAATCGCATCGCAACGTGGTGCTGATCCCGATCTCTGCACATGGCACCAACCCTGCAAGTGCCATCATGGCCGGGATGAAAGTTGTAGTTGTGAAAAGTGATGAGGAAGGGCACGTTGATATCGATGATCTGAAATCAAAAGCAGAAGAACATAAGAATGATCTGGCTGCATTGATGGTTACCTATCCTAGTACCTACGGTGTATTTGAAGAAGGGATCAAAAAGATCTGCAGCATCATTCATGCAAACGGCGGACTCGTGTATATGGATGGCGCCAACATGAATGCACAGGTAGGACTAACAAGTCCGGGAATGATCGGCGCTGATGTTTGTCACCTGAACCTGCACAAAACATTTTCTATTCCGCATGGTGGCGGTGGCCCGGGTGTTGGCCCTATTTGCGTGAACAATAAACTAAAACCTTATTTGCCCGCACACAATGTAAAAGACACTTTAGCATCAACCGAAAAATCTACAACAGCTGTTTGTGCCGCACCTTATGGCAGTGCAAGCATCTTACTCATCAGCTATGCTTATATTAAAATGCTGGGATTGGAAGGTGTTAAAAAAGCGACTGAATATGCGATCCTCAACGCCAATTATATGAGGACGAAGCTGCAGGATTATTATAAAATATTGTACACCGGAAAGAATGGTTGCTGTGCGCATGAGTTCATTGTTGACCTGCGCCCTTTCAAAATTTCTGCAGGCGTTGAAGCTGAAGATGTGGCCAAAAGGCTGATGGATTATGGCTTTCATGCGCCCACGATGAGCTTTCCTGTGCCGGGTACATTCATGGTGGAACCAACAGAAAGCGAAGACAAAGCAGAGTTGGACAGGTTTTGCGAAGCGATGATCAGCATCCACCAGGAAATAAAAAATATCGAAGAAGGCAAATCCGACAAAACGGATAATGCATTAAAGAATGCGCCTCATACGCAGGCAGTGGTTTGTGCAGATGAATGGAATCATGCTTACACTCGCATGGATGCAGCGTTCCCGCTTGCTTATACAATGAAGAATAAATTCTGGCCTGCCATCGCAAGGATCAATAATACTTTCGGCGACAGGAATTTGATCTGCACTTGTGAGCCGATGGAGAGCTATTTGGAGGAGACGGCGGGGAATTAGGTGGTAGGTGGTAGTGGGTAGGTGGTAGTAGTGGTTGAAAACCCTGTCGGCGGTGGACAGTTTAGTGGTTGTTGATAACCACTAATTGTACATACCTTAGCCATCAAATGTTCAAAAGACCACGTTTAATCAAGGACAAAGAAAAAAGAAAACGAGTTGTACATATCGTTTCAGCGGTGACGATCCTTATCCATGCCTATGAGAATTACGAGACCGGGCATCATTCCTATATATTATTCGGCGTCGCGGGCCTTATAGTGCTGGCTCTTGCTATCTTCCATTCTGCAATAGAAAAAAAATTTCCCTGGGTCGACGGTGTATTCTTTGTTATCGAAGGCATCCTGTCATTGGTGGTAGCCATCGACATGTTCAATATGGGTAAAAAAAGATTGCCTATAACCTATTTGTTGTTGGCGGCTTTCCAGTTCTTCATGGCTTTCCGTAAAGGGAAAAAGGGCATGGCAGCACATAAGGCCAAACATGATGTGAAGGGTATAATTGT
>Ga0193753_10003920_pt1 | contig 10821 bp, 15 predicted proteins | sample H1c2metaG_FD_144925 | JGI IMG/M metagenome (GOLD analysis project Ga0193753, IMG submission 144925) | Soil microbial communities from a riparian zone of the East river system, Colorado, United States - H1c2 | ecosystem: Environmental > Terrestrial > Soil > Riparian zone | place: USA: East... | reverse complement strand
CGCGGTCGATGTTCATCTGCCAGATGTATTTTTGCAATTCTTTCAAAGAATCATCCGTGGGCACGTGCATATCCGTATCCTACCATAAGCTTTTGACGCTGCACATTGAACGAGGTTAGAATAATTTTTGTTTCAGGAAATCTAGTAACTCAGGGAATTCAAGCTTAGGCTTTTTCTCGAGTCCAAAGTGTCCTTGGTCCGTAAATTCGAAGTATTCACTTCCGAGCTTATCGCGTATAAATCGTGGCTCTTCAATGGGTATAAACGGATCGTCGGTCGATGCGAAGATTGCGGTCCACTTTTGGTTGGATTTTATCTTCTCCCATTGCCAGGGTGTATCAAAATAACCGCTCGTCCGCTCGTCCTCATAGCCAAGATCGGTGTAATACGTTCCGACTAAGATGCTCGCTCCCAGCTCGTTCTTTTCCGCATACTTGAGTATAGCCAGGGCGCCCGAGGAATGACCGACGACAATGTCTTCAGCGTCCAACCCGAGTTCATTTTTAAAATGTGGGAGCCAGAATTTGGCACGCGCTAATTCGGGATCAGGCAAGTCAGGCGTTTCACAGGCAACTCCTAACTTACTTAGTTCGCGCTTGATATAAGGAAACCATTGATCGGCTCCACTGCCACCACCATTGCCATGTAATAAAACCACTCGCTTCATAAGGCTATCGTACCATACAAAAAATAGACCTTACTAAGGCTTATTGGCATACGTACGGTGCAGCATTCTAGACGAAGCTAGAACCGTCCTTCTGCAAACTTCTTCACAAAGTCTTTGAGATATGCGGCTGTCTCTAGCTCTAAAAATTCCTTTACATTAACCCAGGCGAACTTGGTATGCTCGCCGCTTAGAGTGATTTTGCTGTCGGTATTGGCGTTCTCGCTAACATAGCCGATGAAGATATAGTAGGCATCTTCATCTTGGCTGTAAGCGGTTCCAACGTCTATCGGTGTTGCATCATCAATTACTAGGCCCGCTTCTTCTTTAAGTTCCCGTTTAATTGCTTCAAGATGCGTCTCTGGCAAATCAACGGCACCTCCAGGCAAATCCCACTTCAGGCCTTTATATGCTGCTTTTAGCGCGAGAAACTTACCTTCTTTGTTAAGGAGTATCAGCTTCTGGTTAAAATTGACCTTCATGCCTGGAGTATAACAAAACAAAAAGAGTTCCGAAGAACTCTTTAAGCATAAGCTACTTGGTGCAGGGTGTAGGATTCGAACCTACGAAGGCATAAGCCAATAGATTTACAGTCTATCGTGTTTGACCGCTTCACTAACCCTGCATATTTGTTGGAGCCACCTGTCGGATTCGAACCGACGACCTTCACTTTACAAAAGTGTTGCTCTAGCCACTGAGCTAAGGTGGCTTAATAAGCCGACTTGAGATACTTAAGCTTTCTCCAACCTCTGCCTCTGCCTTTATTTAAATTGCGAAAGCTAGGTGTTAGTGCATGACAATTAGGACAAACTAGACGCAGTTATCCTCGCGGTTATTTTCCGAATTGCCATCTATATGATCTATTTCCAGGGGTACTTTTCTCGTAGTGGGATTAGATTTACTCCAACCACACAAACAGCAAGAGTTACCATACTTTTCTGTCAGATATCTCTTCAAATGTCCTGAGATATTCTTCGTATGTATTCCTCGACTACCATTCTCGTTGCCACTCTTCCACCTATTGATATATGAAACGTATTGATAGTCAAGTTGGCATTGATTCGAGCAATACCGAGACGACGCTCTTTTAGCAGGTTGACCACACTGCAAGCATAATCGCATTGCCAGATTATAGCATTGGCTCGCAAAGCTTAAGTTGCTTTGACTAAAATTTAAAAGAACGTTTAGTGTTGCTAAACGTAGATGAGTGTATCAAAACAGGGGTTAAATGACAACCCGCTTGGGGCGGAGAACGCGTTTGGGCTTGCCCGAGGGGACGATGAGCTTTTGGAGCTTGTCGTGTAGGATGTCGGCTTCGGCGTGCATACCGAGGTTTTTGTAGGCGCTGATGAGCAGTGTGTAGCTTTCGGGGTTTGGCTCTAGCTCTATAGCGCGCTCGAGTTCGTTTAGCATCAGCTTGCTGTTGCCCAGCTTTTCCTGGACTTTGGCGTAGGCTATGTGGCGGGCGGCTAGGTCTTCCTCTAGCTTCAGGGCTTGTTCAAAAGCGGTGGCGGCTTTGTGGTAGTTTTCTGTTTCGTAATAAATCAGCCCCAGGTTGTGTAGGCTGGAGGCTGTGGGTTCTATGCTTGAGGCGATCTCGAAGCAGTCGATGGCGTCTTTGTATTCTTTTTGCTTGGCATAGAGGATGCCGAGGCGGTTGTAGGCGGCGGCGTTCTTTTGGTCGATCTTTAGGATGGTTAGCAGGGCTTTTTCGGCGCGCAGGAAGCGGTTTTCGCGCATGCCCTGGTGGGCGATGTCCCACAGTTTGCCCATTTTGTCACTGATACGGCGCGGAAAATCACCCAGCTCTTCATCGCGTACACGGGCGCTGCGAAAGACCAAAACACCAAATCCTACCACCAAAGCGAGTTCAAGCATATTAGATAATTATACCATGTCCTATACGGCTAGCAGCAGGTCGCTGAGTAGCAGCTTGGGGTTAGGATTATGCGGTAGCGCAGCTTCAGTGTCGTAGACGGCTTGCAAGGCGTGGTGCCAGCGCTGGACTTGCTTGGGCTGGCCTTTTTGGGCGGATTGGTGCAGAGCTGTGGAGCAAATGAGCTTGCAGGCCTGCAAAAACAGTGGCAGCACGTCTTTTTGTTTGCTCAGTTCATCTACGCTAGCAAGCCGGTCAAACGGGGTACCTGATAGAAGTGTTTTGGCACGCTGTACCTCCGCAAGTAGTGCGTGGTCTTCGGCATGCAGAAGGGCGTGCATGAGACCGATGGAGCCGCCGCTGATGGCGTGGGCTTTAGCAACTAGTGTGGGTGGAAAGTCTTGTTCAAAATGTTGCGTAGTTTGGTCTTTGCTCAGGGGTAGAATGGGGATTTGCTGGACGCGGGAGTAGATGGTTTTTTTGAGCCGCAGCGTGGCTGGCGCGGTCAGGATGAGCAGTGTGTCGGCTGGCGGTTCTTCCAGGCTTTTGAGCAAGGCGTTTTGGGCTTCGGCGGTCATGAGGTGGGCGTCTTCGATGATAACTATGCGGCGAATGCCGGCCGTGCCAGGTGTTTTGAGCTGCAAAAACCGCTGCAGCTGCCGGATCTGGTCGATGCTGATGGAGCCATTTTCTGGCAGTACAGCCTCGAAATATGGATACACTGCCAGCTGTTCCGGCGTTTCAAGCCCCAGCTTTTTATGTGCCACGTAGCGCGCCGCGTGGCCCTTGCCTGCCCCCGGCGGACCGCTGAGCAAGATCCCATGAACACTGCCAGTTATTGTGTTATCTATCAGGCGCTTGGTGTGTTCTTGCAGCAAAATCATGTGTCTATGCCGGCGGTTTTAAAGGCTTCGGGCAGTGGTGCCGAAAACAGCTTGCGTTCGCCGCCAGGCAGCGTGATTTCCAGAGAAAAGGCATGCAGGTACAACCTGTCTGCCGCGGCGCCGTCGTAGAGCGTATCGCCCAGGATGGGATGTTTTTGTTGCGCCAGATGCACACGCAGCTGGTGGGTGCGGCCGGTGGTAGGTTCTAGGCGCACCAGGTCAAACTCGCCGTGTTGCTTCTCTACTTTGTATTGAGTGGTAGAGGGCTTGCCATTGGCGCCCACGCGGAATGTAGCGGGCGCCTTGGGGTTGCGCTCGATAGGCATGTCTATGATGGCTTCTTGGGGCTCCAGATGGCCTTCGGCTAGTGCCATGTATACCTTTTTCACCTTGCGATCCGAGAATTGCTTTTGCAGCCACGACAGTGTGGCTTGGTTTTTGGCGCAAATCATCACGCCGCTAGTGGCGCGGTCCAGCCGATGGACAATACCGCTGCGATCGCCTGCCTGCCCGGTTTTTTGGCGGACAAAAGACGCCACAGACGGTTCGTTCCAGTACCGGCCGCGGCTGTGGCTGATGATGCCTTCAGGTTTGTTGATAACCAGCACATCGTCGTTTTCAAAGATAATGGGCAGCTCGATGTCCGGGATTTGCTCCAGCTCGGAGGCTTTGAAGTCCGTGGTGATCACATCGCCCACGTGCAACCGGCGCCCGGCCTTGGTCTGCTCGCCGTTCAGAAGGATGCGTTTGCCTTCTATCAGCACGTGCACATAGGCGCGGCTGAGCATGGGTAGCATCTCTGTGGCTACCACATCAAAGCGTTTCCCTTTTGTGTCATCGGTACATATAAATTTCTGCATGTGTGTAGTTCTATGATAACCCGCGAGGAGTGTATCAGGAGTTTGTTTTGTCGATTTCTTGTTCTAATAGTTTGCGAATAATCTCTGATTTTGTTTCGCCGGTCTGAAAGGCTGCCCAGTTGAGGTAGTTCAAAATCTTTCTGTCTATAAAGAAGTTGAAGCGGATGTCTTTGGCGCCCATGCGGTTTTCTTCTATAAAATCGCCCACAATCTTGTCGATGCTTTTGCTGGTGTACTGGCAAAACCTGATGATTTCCTCGTTGAGACCTCAGCCCAGTGCACCATCCGCCTGCGTGTGGGTGGACAGCAACAGTACGGGCTTTTTCATCTGCAGCGCGCTGGCTACCTGAAAGCCGACCAGGAAAGAGCTTTTGCTGACTTCGGCCAGAATAATATCGGCCCGCGAGATGGCATCCAGGTTCTCGCGGTAGATTCCGCCCCAGTTGTCTCCATCGCCATCTTTTGGATTGCTCATAGCCCGTTCGTGAGCCTTGTCCAGCCATTCGCTGGTTAGCTCGACATTGTGCTTTTTTAGGGCATCAAGAATCAGCCGGTAATCCGTAATGTCTGTCTGTATATGCCCGGTCGAGGCGATAAAGTGAGCCTTCACTTCGACTATTATACAATGAAACACAGCCGGTTGCCTATATTGACATACATACAATGTGTGTATATCCTTAATATAAGATACGCAAGTAAACGAGAACAATGCCATGGCAGATCAAAATCTCAACCCTACCAAACCAATTGGAGAGGTCATGGTTGAGCCTCATGGCAGGCGACAGGTCTCTCTGGGGAATTTTGGGCCACGCAAGCATCCGCGTGGCTTTTCTATAGAGTTTGATCCGGATCCAAAGCCCTTGGATCCGGTGGAGACCAGAATAGCCACTGTTGGCACGCCAAACAGGTACGAGCTTGTGATGCACATTGCCAACAACGGAACCACAAAAATAGCGGCCAGGGTGTGGTCGCTTTAACTATCTAGGGATTTTTATTTTCTGAGGCCAACGGCTTTTTGGACGTTGTGCAGGGTGGCGTTGGCGGTTTTGTTCATTGCCGTTTCGCTGGCTTCAAGCTTTTGCATGAGTGCCTGCTCGTCTACGGCTGCCAGTTTGGCCTGGAAGTCCTGCAGAAATGCTGCGGCTTTGTCGGCCACCGCGGTCTTTAGCGGGCCGTATTGATTTTGGCCAGTGAATTCGTCGGGGCTACCATCTAGCAGTTTGAGCATGTCCAAAAGGTTGCTGATGCCAGGGCGTTCTTTGTAGTCGTGCTGGATTTCGTTCAGCGAATCTGTAGTGGCACTCATGATCTTTTGACGAGCGACTTCAGGAGAATCCGTCAAAAAAATGACACCTTTGCCGGTTTCGTCTGATTTGCTCATCTTTTTGGTTGGATCCTGCAGGTCGCGCACACGCAGCCCCTGGTCTTTGCCAAAGAATTCATGTTGTTCCTTGACGGGCTTTGGCACTGTAAACAACTCGGCAAACTGGTTATTCATACGCTCGGCAATGTCTCGGGTGTACTCCAGATGTTGGCTCTGGTCATCACCCACAGGCACATAGGTAGCGCCGTACAAGAGGATGTCGCAAGCCATGAGCACTGGGTAGTTGAACAGGCCTACGCTGATGCGGGCTTCGCTCAGCTTGGCAGATTTGTCCTTGAACTGGGTCATGCGGGACATTTCGCCAAAGCCGGTGAAACAGTCGAGGATCCAGGTGAGTTCTGAGTGGGCTGGAACAAAGCTCTGGCGATATACGTAGACGTCTTCGTGATCGAGCGGCAGACCGGCGGCAACGTAGAATTTCAGGTTGGTGAGTGCCTGGTCGTACAGCTTGGTGTGGTCTATGGGCGTGGTAAAGCTGTGCAGGTCTGGCACAAACAGATTGATTTGGTAGTCGCCGGCGCGATTGTTGGCCATATCCACCATAGGCAGCAGCGCGCCCAAGTAGTTGCCAATGTGCAAATCGGTATTGGCCCTCAGCCCTGTTAGGATTACTGGTTTAGTCATCTGTTTCAATTGTAGCAGTTTTGAGGACGTATTCACCCAAGAGTTTGTAGAATTCGAGTAAGCTTTTTTTGGACAAGTATTCTCCCTTGCCATGGGCTTTCCCGCCTTCTGGACGGAACAGAAGGACGGCGGTGTCATCAGGAAAGTGTCGCCCATCGGAGGTTCCTGGGGATTTGCTATAGGTTGTATCTCGGCCAGTATGTCTTCGGTACAGATCGACAAATGATCGTACGTGTGGGTTGTTACGATCGGTTTTGAAAACACGGGCTTCCAAGAGACTTTCAACAGAAACTCCATACTGGTCGCACACGGCCGCAATCTTTTCTTTGATGCGTTCAAGCTCTTTTTCGTCACCAGCACGAATATCAACATAGGCCGCTGCGTCTGCGGGGCCTAGGCTCTGAACTTTGGCATGACCGCTGTTAATGAACATAATTGTCATAGTGGTGCCATCTGGGTCATCGCCCTCAAACTCATCAAGCAGCTCATGCAGGACGCGAACAACCTTGTTGGCAGCTCCATCGCCCTCCCATGGGCGCGAAGAGTGGTGCCGGACACCGTTGACGGCCAGGGCAAACCGATGGATACCTTTGGCTTCGTCGTTTAGCTCACCAAATTCCTCGCCGCCGTCTGGCAGGATAACGACATCTGCCGAATAACCTTCTTGTATCAGCCATTCTACGCCGTCAAAGCCGCCAATTTCTTCGTCACCGGTTAGCATGATACCCAGATCCATGTTGGCCAACTTGTCTTTGTTGGATTCAACAAAGTGCAGGTAGGAGGCCACGGCAAACAGCATGTCATACACGCCGCGGCCTTTGAGTTTGTCGGGGTCTTCTTTGTCGGTAGTCATGTGGCGCTGATCTTCGTCGGCTTCTACAACGTCCACGTGTGCCTGGAGCATTACTTTGTTGTGTTTCTTGCCTTGGGTTGAGCCAACCAGGCTGTATTTGCCTTCGTGCTCCAGAATCTCGGCATCCTGAAAAGACCCCGTTGCTTGCAGGGTTTCTTTGCAGTATGCCAAAACCGCATACACATTATCCTGGTGATAGGTTTCAGGGTACATCGAAACCAGGTGTTCGAGATGCCTCAGTATTTCCGGGCTGTCTTCGTCCACTTCATAGCCGGCTTCTGATAGAAGTTCAGTCATCGTGATTACTCTGTTTGTTTTTAGATTAGCGCTTGGTGAACTGGCGTTGCTTGCGGGCGCCCTTGAGGCCGGGCTTTTTGCGTTCTTTTTCGCGGGGGTCGCGGCCGAGGAGTTCGGCGCGGCGCAAGGTGCCCTTGAGGTCTTCGTTCATGATGGCGAGGGCTTTGGCAATGCCCAAGCGAATGGCATCGGCTTGACCAATGTGGCCACCGCCGCTGACAACCACGCTAATGTCGAATTTGGCTGCTTCTAGTTCCAGGACGGCGAACGGTTTCATGAGTTCGTGCATGATGTACTTGCTGTCCGCAAAGTATTCATTGACGTCCTTGCTGTTGACAGTGAGTTTGCCTTTGCCGTTTTGCAGGCGGACGCGGGCGGTTGAGCTCTTGCGGCGGCCCAGCGCGTAGTGATAGTGCGGTGTTGCCATGTTATGCTCCTGCCTTTAGCTTGTAGGTTTGCGGTTTTTGGGCTTCGTGCTGATGTTCTGCACCGGCATATACCTTGAGGCGTTGCAGGCGGCCGTCACGCAGTTTGTTGACGGGCAGCATGCCGCGAATGGCGTGGATGATTACCTGGGTGGAATCTTTTTCCATCTTTTCCCGCAGGGTGGCGGATTTGATGCCGCCGGGGTAGTGGGTGTGGTGGTAATAGATTTTGTCTTCCATCTTTTTGCCGGTCACGACCAGCTTGTCGGCGTTGATTACGATCACGTAGTCACCGCAGTCAATGTGATGCGTAAACATCGGCTTGCCTTTGCCGGTCAGCAGGGTGGCTGCCTCTGTTGAGATGCGGCCTAATACGCCCTTGCTGGCGTCGATGACGTACCACTTGCGGGTGACTTCTGTCGGTTTGGCGCTGTAGGTTTTCATTATTTCTTCTCCTTGGCAACGGCTTTGGCTGGCTTCTTGGCGACTGCCGGTTTGGTCTCGGTCTTTTCGGCTGCTTTTGCTACCGGCGCTTCTTTGAGGTCGTCTACAAAGCTGACGCGGGCCAGCTGGGCGTTATCGCCGCGGCGCAAGACTGTGCGTTCAATGCGCAGGTGTCCGCTGACGCGGCCTTTGAGCTTGGGGGCGATCTCGTCCACCAGTTTGTGGGCGCTGGCTACGGTTTGCAGGCTGCTAATAACCTGGCGGCGGTTGTGCAGGTCGCCCTTTTTGGCTTTGGTGATCAGGCGTTCTACGTAGGGTACGACGGCTTTGGCCTTGTGCAAGGTGGTCTCGATGGACTCGTGCTTGATCAGGCTTTCGGCGAGGCTCTGAATGAGGGCTTCGCGCTGGTCGCGTTCGCGGTGGAATTTTCTTCCTTTATATCCGTGACGATGCATCTTAGAGCTCCAACTCCGCCATCTTTTCTTTGACTTCGTCCAGGGCTTTGCTGCCAAAACCTTTGAGTTCGCGCAATTCTGAATCGCTCAGGCTAAACAAGTCTTTCAGGGTGTGGATGTCATTGTTGATGAGCGCGTTAGTGGTGCGGGCCGAGAGGTTCAGGTCTTCGATGGGGGTCATGAGCTCTGGAGGTTCTTCACCGTCGTCTGTGGCGGCTTCTGCGGTGCCAACCGGTGCAGCGGCTGCTACGCGAGTTTGGCCGGCTAGGGCGGTGTATTGGTTGACCAGGATGGCGGCGGCTTCTTCAAAGGCTTCACGCGGGCTGATGGAACCGTCGGTGTCGATGGTGAGCAGTAGCTTGTCCAGGTCGGTCATTTGGCCAACGCGAGTGTTTTCTACTTTGTAGCGTACTCGCATGACTGGGCTGAAGACGGCGTCTACGGCAATCATGTCGCTGGCTTTGCGGGCAGTGCCTTCTTCGATGGTGCGATAGCCGCGGCCGGTTTCTACAACCAGGTCCATGACAAAGCTGCCTTTGGCGTCATCCATAGTGGCGATGACGTGGTCTGGGTTGACTACTTCTACGTCGGCGTTTACTTGGATGTCTTTGGCGGTAACGGGGCCTTTGCCCTTTTTGACGATACGAAGGTTTTGGGCTTCGTCGCCAAAGACGCGGAAGCGAATGCCCTTGAGGTTCAGCATGATGTCAACGACGTCTTCTTTGACGCCGGGAAGTGTGGTGAACTCGTGTGTTGCACCCTCTACCTTAAAGGCAGTAACAGCCGCACCGGCAATGCTGGAAAGCAGCACGCGGCGCAGAGAGTTGCCCAGAGTCATACCATAGCCGGTGTGCAGCGGCTCGACGGTAAAGGTACCACTGGTGCTGCTGTGGTCCTGTATATTTACGACTCCTGGTGTGTGGATCATTTTTGACATATTTTTTTCCTGCCTCCCTTAGCGTGAGTAATATTCTACGATTAATTGCTCGTTGATGTCTGGTTCTGCTTCTTCGCGTGTTGGCACGCCGGTCACAGTTACTTCAAATTTCTTGCGGTTGACCTTCATCCAAGCAGGAGTTTCCGAGGGAGCGGGGCTGACGTCATCAAGCTTTTTGAAATATTCGGTGGTTTTGCTGCGTTCGCGCAAGACCATCACGTCGCCCGCTTTCAGGCGGATGGATGGGATGTCGACGCGGCGGCCGTTTAACATAAAGTGACCATGGGTCACCAGCTGCCGAGCAGCGCGGCGGGACGAGGCAAAGCCTGCCCGATAGATAGCGTTGTCGGCGCGACGTTCCAGGTATTCCAGTAGCAGTGCGCCTGATTGGCCCTGCTTTTTGTTAGCTTCCTTCATGAGGTTACTGAATTGCTTTTCCAGCAAGCCGTACAGGCGTTTGACCTTTTGCTTTTCGCGCAGCTGCAAGGAATACTGACTGGCTTTGTTCCGCTGGTTGCGGCCGCCCAGGTTGCCTCCGGGCATGACACTGCGCTTGACCAAGGCTTTGTGGGCCTTGGGGTGCAGCGCGTAGCCTTCGCGGCGCGACATTTTTACAATGGATCCGGTGTCTCGTGCCATTTTAGACTCTCCTTGCCTTCCGGGGTCGTACGCCGCCGTGTGGAACGCCGGTTACGTCTTTGATGGATTCTACGTGGATATCAACATTCTGAAGGGTGCGGACGGCTGCTTCGCGGCCTAGGCCAACGCCCTTGATGTAGACTGATACTTTGCTGAGGCCGTGCAGCTGCTTGGCGGCCGACGCGGCTTTTTCGGTAGCGACCTGGGCTGCGTAGGCTGTGCCCTTTTTGCTGCCGCGGAAGCCGCAAGCGCCGGCGCTTGATGCCGACAGGGCTCCGCCGTTCGTGTCAGTAAAGGTGATAATCGTGTTGTTGAACGTAGCCAAAACGTGCATCTGCCCAGCTGGGATAGAGCGCTTGGCTTTTTTCTTCTTGGTTGTGGTAGTTGCTTCTGCCATATCTTTTCCTAAGCCTTACGTCTTTGATGCTGATTTAGGCTGCGAACCGCCAACGGCCATGCGCTTGCCGCGCCGGGTGCGG
>Ga0193753_10003919_pt1 | contig 10822 bp, 8 predicted proteins | sample H1c2metaG_FD_144925 | JGI IMG/M metagenome (GOLD analysis project Ga0193753, IMG submission 144925) | Soil microbial communities from a riparian zone of the East river system, Colorado, United States - H1c2 | ecosystem: Environmental > Terrestrial > Soil > Riparian zone | place: USA: East River... | reverse complement strand
GCCGCGGCCTGGACCGACCGTTCGGCGGCGCGCTCGAGCCGGGCCAGCCCGAGTAGCGCCTCGGCGCCGGTGTCGCGGTGCCGGGCCAGGCGCGCGTAGGCGCGGCGCGCCTCGAACAGGCCGCGCGGGGTCGGGTGACAGGGCACGCCGGTCGAGCGAGCGACGCGCGCTGGATCGCCGCGCTCGACGTCGACCGGCGGCGGACAGATCCCGATCTCCTGGCGGCGGGCGAGCTGGAGCTGCGCCGCGCGGCCCGGGTCGAGCTTCGCGCCGCCGCTCAGGAGGTCGAGGAACTCCTGATCCGGCGCGGAGCCGGCCGCCGCGTCACCGACGGCGACGGCGGGCGGATGGATGAGTCTTCCATCGCGGTCGAGCAGGATCGGCTGGGCCGCGATCGGGTGCGCGGCGGCGAGCTGTTGCAGCGCCACGGGATCGACGGCCGGCGCCTCGCGCGGGAGGTCGAGGGTGCTCGCCGCCGCGTCGAGCGCGAGCCGCAGCTCGCCGCTGACCGAGTCGGCCACGCGCCGGGCCAGAACGCCGTGCTGCTCGGCGACGGCGGCGACCACGCCGCGGTCGGCGAAGTACGAGACCGCGCCGAGATACGCGATGCCGACCGCCGACGCGAGCACCGCGGCGGCCGGGAACATGCCGCGGAGCGCCCGCATGCGCACAGCCGTCACCGCCCAAGCATAGTTCGGCCCGAAGGAGCGATCCCGCGCCCCACCGGGGTGACGCCACCATTCCCCGGCCGGGCCTTGACACCTTGACGCAACGCGTTATAGTTTCGCGAGCTCATCGTCAAAGGGGAAAACCATGGAAACTCAGACTGATAACAGCGGCTCGGCGCAGCCCGAGTCCGCTCACGACCAGGCCGCGGCGGCCGGCTTCGGCGATCGCATCCGCGAGCGCGCCCGCGTGGTCAAGTCGCAGCTCGACGCGGCCGAGGCCAAGGCCCGGCAGCGCCTGGCCGATTCGCGCCAGCGCCTGGCCATCTCCAAGGCCGGCCAGCGCGTGCAGGAGGTGCCGGTCAAGCTGCGCACCGCGCTGCATCAGGTGGTCGGCAAGGTGCGAGACGGGCTCGACCTGCCCAGCCGCACCGAGGTCAGCGAGCTGGCCCAGCGCATCGACGATCTCGACCGCAAGCTGGGCGAGTACGAGGTCCAGTCCTCGGCCCGCAAGAAGCGCAACAGCGACAGCTGACCGCCCGACCGGGCGCGACGCGGTTCAGCTCTTGCCGAGGCGCAGCTTCCACACCATCCAGAGCGCCTCGGCGACGATCCCGCCGGACATCTTCGACTGTCCGACGCGGCGATCCTCGAACACGATCGGGAACTCCTCGATTCGCATCCCGGCGCGATGCACGCGGTACTTCATCTCGATCTGGAATCCGTAGCCGTTCGATCGCACCGACGCGAGATCGATCCGCTCGAGGGTCTCGCGCCGGTAGCAGAGGAAGCCGGACGTCGGATCGCCGATGTCGAAGCCGAGCACCAGGCGGGCGTACTGACCGCCAGCGCGGCTGATGAGCTGGCGGCGGACGCCCCAGTTGATCGTGCCGCCGCCCTCGACGTAGCGCGAGCCGACCACCAGATCGGCGCCGGCCTCGGCGAGCTCGACCATGCGAGGGAGAAAGCGCGGGTGGTGGCTGAAGTCGGCGTCCATCTCGATGACGAGCCGGTAGTCGCGGGCCAGCGCCCAGCGGAAGCCGTCGAGGTAGGCCGTGCCGAGCCCGAGCTTGCCGGCCCGGTGGAGCACGTGGACGCGGGGATCGCCCGCCACGATCCGGTCGAGCAGCTCGCCGGTTCCGTCGGGCGAGGCGTCGTCCACGAACAGCAGCTCCGCGCCGGCCACCGGGGCCAGAAACTCGGCTGCGACACGCTCCACGTTGTCCCGCTCGTTGTAAGTTGGCACCACGATGAGAGCGCGTCGCGTCGCGTCGGGCGAGGGCATGGCCGGCGACCTTACCCTGCCCGCCAGACCCGCGAGGGATCGGACCCACCTGAACAGAATGGGTTCACCCCTGACGTGCTAACCCCTCAACTTGACGAGCTAGAAGGCTGTCTCGTCAAGGCACTGTGTTAACCTGCGTACAGGTCCCCCCGATGCAAATTCTGAAGGTCCGCTTCCGCACAAACACTGAGTTCGAAGCGAACTACCAGAGCGACCTCATGGCAGGCGGGCTCTTTTGCCCCACGACCGCTCCGCTCGACCGAGGTGAACCGGTCATCGTAGAGCTGAGCGCTCCCGCCCTCCCCAACAAGGTCCTCATTCGCGGGACAGTTCGCTCCTGGCGACCTGCCCTCCCCAGACTTCGAGTTCGCGCCGGCGCGGTGGTCGAGTTCGACCCCAACGAAGCCGACAAGCGCGACTTCGTGGTCGAGACCATCAGCGGCGATCGCACGCCCGGGTCCCGTCGCCGACACACGCGCCTTCCGGTCGCGGTGCCGGTCCGCTACCGGACGAGCGAATCAGCCGAGCTCATCGAGAGCTCGCTGAGCGAGATCAGCGTGGGCGGCGCGATGCTGGCCACCCCCTCGCCGTTGCCGCTCGAGACCGACGTCATCCTCGAGATCACCCCACCCGGGGCAGTCCGTCCGATCTCGATCTCCGGCAAGGCCACGTATCACCTGCCGTCCGGATCGACCGGGCTGAAGTTCCTCTACCGCGACGCCGGTGGCTCGCGCCGGCTGCGAGAGCTGGTGCGCCGGCTGCGCCAGTCATGAAGTGAGGTCGAGGTGAGGTCGGCGCGACGGTCCCGCCATCGCCCCGGCCACGCCTCTGCCGGAGATCTGGTCGCCGCGCTCCTCGATCGCCACGGCATCGCCCGCGAGCTGCGCGAGCACCGCATCCTCGCCCGCTGGAGAGAGATCGTCGGGCCGACCCTGTCGGATCGCACCTGGCCCGACGGCCTGGAGCGAGGAGTCCTCTGGGTCCGGGTCAAGAACTCCTCCTGGCTCCACCAGCTGAGCTTCCTGCGCGAGGATCTGGTCGCCCGCCTCAACCGAGAGCTGGGCGACCCACCCCTCATCCAGGACCTCCGCTTCCACGTCGGAGCCCGCCACAAGGTCGCCGACGACGACGCCCTGGCCCCGACCCTGCGCATCCGCCGGGCCCTCCCACGCGCCCGCCAGCCACCACCACCGGCGACCCCGGCCCGCCAGGCCCAGATCCAGCAGGAAGCCGACCAGATCCAGGACGCCGAGCTCCGCGCCATCGTCCTGGACCTGAGAACCCGCTGGAACCTCTGACCCCCGGCAACGCCGCGTCGCGTTGAAGGCGCGGCCGGACGCCGCGATCGACGACCCATGCGGACAGCACGGATCGATCGACGTGCGCGAGCCGCGCCCGCCGGGGTGGCGTGGGGCGGCTGGACGTTGATTGCTCGGGGTGGGTGGTCGAGACTGGCGGCGTGCTCATGTCGATCCGGTTGCTGGTGCTCGCTTCGCTGCTGGTGCTTGGACCTCGGGCGGGGCTTGGCGCTCCCTTCGATGAGTCGGTGATCGGTCCGCTGGCCGAGGGCATCTCGGGCGCGGCGGCCAAGCGGGACGTCGAGGCGTTTTCGCGCCATCACCGGATGCGGGGGTCCCGGGGGTTCCGGGCGGCAGCGAATCACGTGGTGGAAGAGCTTCGCCGGGCCGGGCTCTCTCGCGTCGAGATCATCGAGCTGCCGGCGGACGGGCGGATCTTCTACGGGACGCAGCGGTCCCGGCCGCCGTGGGATGCCGACAGGGCGGAGCTGTGGGAGGTGCGCAGCTCGCGGAACGCCCCGGCGCAGGTCCTGATTGCCAGCTGGGCGGCGATGCCGCTCTCGCTGGCGCAGGACAGCGAGAGCGCCAGCGTCAGGGCCGATCTGGTCGACGTCGGCGAGGGGACCGCGGCGGCCGACTACGCCGGCAAGGACGTTCGCGGCAAGATCGTGCTGGCGGGCGCGCAGCCGGGGGAGGTGGCGGCGATCGCGGTGGAGAAGCTCGGCGCGGTCGGCGTCGTCAGCTATGCGCAGAACCAGCGCACCGCGTGGTGGAAGAAGGACCCCACGATGGTGCGCTGGGGCCACCTCGACACCTTCGCCCGGGTGCCGAGCTTTGCGTTCATGGTCTCGCTGGAGCGCGCCGGCGCGCTCCGGCGGCGCCTGGCCGCCGGCGAGAAGGTGCGGCTGCGCGCGTCGGTGAAGGCGGGCAAGCACCGCGGCGGCTATCAGATCGCGACCGCGGTCATCCCGGGCGCGGATCGGGCGCTGGCCGGCCAGGAGATCGTGCTGAGCTGCCATCTCGATCATCCGAATCCGGGCGCCAACGACAACGCGAGCGGGTGCGCGGCGATCCTGGAGATCGCCCGGACGATGGCTCGCCTGGTCGCCAGCCGGCGCATCGCTCCACCGGCCCGGACCGTGCGGTTCGTGTGGGGGCCCGAGGTCGAGGGGACGCTCGCGCTCCTGGTCGCGCGGCCGCAGATCGCGTCGCGGATCCGCGCCGCCATCCACCTCGACATGGTCGGCGGCGGGCCGGAGACCAAGGCGGTCTTCCACGTGACTCGCGGGCCGGCCAGCCTCCCCTCGTTCGTCCACGACCTGGCGGCCAGCGTCGCGCGGTTCGTCAACGATCAGACCTACAGCTTCGCCGCGTCGGGCGTTGCCCGCTGGCCGCTGGTCGAGCCGACCGGCGGCGCCGAGGCGCTGCAGGCGGAGATGACGCCGTTCACCAGCGGAAGCGACCACGAGATCTACGGCGAAGGATCGTTCCGGATCCCCACGATCTATCTCAACGACTGGCCGGACCGCACCATCCACACCGATCGCGACACGCCGGCCAACATCGACGCCACCAAGCTGAAGCGCGCGGCCTTCATCGCGGCGGCCAGCGCGTACCTGCTCGCCCAGCTCCGCGACGGCGACGCCGCGTGGCTGTGGCAGGTGGTGCAGCGCGAGTCGCTGCGGGCAGGTGGTGCAGCGCGAGTCGCTGCGGCGCACCGCGGCGATGATGGAGTCGCGATCGCACCTGTCGGGAGCGGAGGCGGCCAACCTCACCCGGTTCCACCTGGCTCACGAGCGGGCCGTGGTGGCGTCGATGGCCCGCTTCCTCGCGCCGCCGGCCGGGATCAAGCGCGAGGCCAGCACCTTCTTCGGCCGGCTCCAGCTCCTGATCGGTGGGGCGACGGTCCGTCCGACCGCGGGCGCCAGCACCGGCGACGCCGCGGTCGTGTTCCACAGAAATCCGGCGCTGAAGGGGCCGATGCGGGTCTTCGGGTACGACTACTTCGAGGCTCACTTCCGGGGGAAGGCCCCTGCCCTGCTCGCCGTGCACGAGCCGGTCGTCCGGGGCGAGGAACCGGAGTACGCGTACGAGGCGCTCAACCTGGTCGACGGTCGACGGACCGTGCGCGAGATCCGCGACGACCTGTCGGCGATCTGCGGTCCCATCGCGATCGAGGTCGTGGCCGAGTACCTCCGCGCGCTCGAGTCGATCAACGTCGTCCAGCGTCCGGCCAGGCGTTGAGCCCGCTCGACGCGGCGAGCCGCCGCCGCGGCCCGGCTCGACGCCGGCCGCGTGAGCGGATGTTCGAGGATGCGGGGCGTCCCCGCTCGCTGGCTTGGGTATCATCGGGGAGTCGATGACAGGCGCCATCCCGGTCAGGCGGCTCGCGGTCTTGCTGGTCGCGGCGTCGCTCGGCGGAGGCGCCAATGGCGGGTGCCGTTCACGAACGGAGCGGCCCGCGGACCAGACCGGAGAGGCCGGCACGCGCCCGGCCGCGCCCGGTCCGGAGGGCGCGGCCACCGCGTCGGCGGCGCCGAGTCGCGATGGCGCCGATCGGCCGGAGGTCGTCTCGCTGGCGCCGGCTCCGCCGCTGGCGCCCGCTCCACGCGGGCTCCCCCCGGTCCCGTCGCCGCCGCACAACCGGACCACGGCGGAGAAGGTGGAGCTGGGCCGGATCCTGTTCTTCGAGGGCCGGATCCTGTTCTTCGATCCTCGTCTGTCGGTCAGCGGGAAGACGTCGTGCGCCAGCTGCCATCAGCCCGAGCGCGGATGGTCGGACGGAGCGGCCCGGGCCCGCACCGACTCCGGCGAGCCGAATCTTCGCCACTCGCCCAGCCTCTACAACGTCGGCTACGGGCAGGAGTGGGCGTGGGACGGCGGCATGCCGACCCTCGAGGCCCTCGTCCTGTCGCACTGGAAGGGGCAGCTGGGCGGGACCCCGGCGGCCGCGGCGGCGCTCCTGGCTCGCGCTCCGGGCTACGCGGCGCGATTCGCGCGCGCGTTCGATGAGGTGCCCGAGCAGGACGGGATCGCGGAGGCGCTGGGCTCGTTCGTCCGGACCATCGCCAGCGGTGACTCGGCATGGGATCGGCACGAGGCGGAGATCGCCGGCGCGGTCTCGCCCGACGTGGTGCGCGGCTTCGAGGTGTTCGCGCGCAAGGCCGGGTGCGCGACCTGCCATCCGCCGCCGCTGTACTCCGATCTCGACTATCACGGGCGCGCGGGCGCGGCGAAGGCGGCCGATGCGGACCCGGGTCGGATGCGGGTCACTGCCAATCCACGCGACCAGGGGGCGTTCAAGACGCCAGGTCTGCGCGGGCTGGCTCTCACCGCGCCCTACTTCCACGACGGCAGCGCGTCCACTCTGGAGGCGGCGGTGGACATCGAGCTGGCCCGCGGCCAGGCGCCGATCACGTCGGCCGAGCGCAGCCACCTGCTCGCCTTCCTGCGCGCCCTCAGCCCCGCGCCGGCAGCACGCCCGTCGATCGATCTGCCGGCCTTCCCGTAGCGCCGAGGTCTGCGAGCGCCGAGGTCCGCGAGACGCCACGTGCGGCGATCGCGCCGCGACCTCGCTCGAACCGGAGCGCGCGCTTCGTGGGCCGCGCTCGGTGTGCTCCGGTGTATTCGATCATCGTGCGCGCTCGTCTCGTCGTCCGTTACTGAGCCCGGGTCGCAGCTCTCGACCGGCGATCGTGGATGCTCGCCATCGGATCGATCGCTCCGTTGCTGGCGATGACGGTCGAGTCGGTGTCGTGGCGCGTTGAATCGCCGGAGGATCGGCTTGTAGAGTGGGGCGTCGTGTTGCTGCGGTGCAGCAGGGATGGCTCGATGCCGCGGTGCGGCAGCGGCGGTGACCCTCGACGGGTGCAAGAAGGTCTTGCGCTCTCGGCGCAGCTGGGATAATCGGAGGAAGTAAACGTTTACATGCCCCGAGCACGGCATAGCAGTAACACCCGCGTCTCGGACGCCAGCATCAAGGACGTCGCCCGCAAGGCCGGCGTCTCCATCGCCTCGGTATCGCGCGTGATGAACGAGCACGAAAACGTCCGGCAGGAGACCCGCGAGCGTGTGCTCGCCGCGGTCCGCTCTCTCCGGTACGTGCCCCACAGCGGCGCTCGCAGCCTCATCACTCACCGCACCAACGCGGTCGGCGTGCTCCTGCCCGACCTCTACGGCGAGTTCTTCTCCGAGATCATCCGCGGGATCGACTCGGTCGCGCGCCAGCGCGGGCTGCAGCTGCTCCTGTCCAGCGTGCAATCATCCGCGGGATCGACTCGGTCGCGCGCCAGCGCGGGCTGCAGCTGCTCCTGTCCAGCGTGCATGGCGACGCGGCCGAGGTCGCCGCCTCCATCCGCACGATGCGCGGGCGGGTGGATGGGCTGCTGGTCATGTCCCCTCACGTGGACACCGCCCTGCTCGACCGCAACATCCCCGCCACGCTGCCGATCGTGCTGCTCAACAGCCCGCTCACCGACACCCGGCACCCCACCCTGACGATCGACAGCTACGGCGGCGCTCGCTCGATGATCCGCCACCTGGTCGGGCGCGGCCACCGCCGCATCGTCCACATCTCCGGGCCGCCGCACAACTTCGACTCCGACGAGCGCCTGCGTGGCTACGCCGACGAGATGGCCCGCTCGGCCCCGGGCATCGAGCCCGTGGTGGTGAAGGGCGACTTCACCGAGCGGTCGGGCCACCAGGTCGGACGCCAGCTGGCCGCCGCGGCCGAGCGACCCGAGGCGGTGTTCGCCGGGAACGACGTGATGGCGATCGGCTGCCTGGTCGCCTTCCGCGAGGCCGGCCTCCGTGTCCCCGGCGACATCGCCCTGGCCGGCTTCGACGACATCCCGCTCGCGGCGCTGGTCAGCCCGGCGCTCACCACCGTGCGGGTGCGAATCGCCGAGCTGGGCAAGACCGCGCTCGACCAGCTGCTGCTCAGCATCGAGAACCCGGACCGAAACCGACGCGTCGCGCAGGCGCTCCAGCCCGAGGTCGTGATCCGGGAGTCCTGCGGCGTCGACCAACCACCCGGACGTCGCCGTCGGCGTCCCGCAGCGAGGGGCTCATGAGACTGACGATGAAACCGACGCGCAGCACCGGCCGAAGGTGGGTGCTGGTGGCTCTCCTCGGCCTGCTGGCCCCGATGCTGCTCCACCAGCGAGACGCATCGGCCCAGCGCACGACCGCGACCATCGTGGTCAACGTCACCGCCGGAGGCGGCGCGGCGCCGGCCGGGGTCACCGTGGTCGCGATGAGCACCGACACCGGCGTCGCCACGCTCGGCACCGCGCGCTCGGATGGCTCGCAGGTGCTGACCGGCCTGGCCCCGGGCGAGTACCTCATCACCGCGACGCCCCCGGGTGGCAAGGAGGTCTACCGCCTGGTCCGGGTCGAGGTCGGCCAGAGCGCGACCCTCGACTTCGACCTCGGCAGCCAGGAGGTCGCGTCCACCGCGGGTGAGACCATCGTCGTGGAGGGCCGGGTCAGCGAGAGCTCCACCTCGGAGATCGCGACCAACGTCAGCCGCGAGCAGATCGAGAACCTGCCGCAGAACAACCGCAACTTCCTCAACTTCGCCCAGCTCGCGCCCGGCGTGCGGCTGTCGCAGGACGAGTTCCGCCAGGAGCTCAGCTCCGGCGCGCTCGGCGCCAACCAGACCAACGTCTTCATCGACGGCGTCAGCCTGAAGAGCAACGTGCAGCAGGGCGGCCTGGTCGGCCAGGATGCCAGCCGCGGCAACCCGTTCCCGCAGCTCGCGGTCGGCGGCTTCCGGGTCATCACCCAGAACTACAAGGCCGAGTACGAGCAGGCCGGCAGCGGGATCATCTCCGCGATCACCCAGTCGGGTGGCAACGAGTACCACGGCACCATCCTGACCCAGTTCCAGCAGGAGCAGCTGACCGCGACCGATTACTTCATCAAGAAGCGCGGCGATCCCGAGCCGGACCTGTCCCGCTATCAGGTCGGCGCGGCGGCCAGCGGCCCGATCATTCCGGACAAGCTGTTCGTGTTCCTGACCTACGAGGGCAACTACCAGAACCGGCAGAACCAGGTGTTCCTGACCGGCACCCCGCCCGAGCTGGCCGGCCGGTTCGACCAGTACGAGGGCACCTTCACCAGCCCGTTCCGCGAGCACCTCGGCTTCGGCAAGATCACCTGGCGCCCGGCCGACAACCAGAACGTCGAGGTCTCGACCAGCCTGCGCCTCGAGACCGACATCCGCAACTTCGGCAACGATGTCAGCCTCGAGGCTTCCGACAACGTGCGCAACCGCGTCATCACCACCTCGGCCAAGCACCAGTGGTGGATCGGCTCGGTCCTGAACGAGGCCACCTTCCAGTACCTCGAGAACCACTTCAACCCAGAGCCGGAGAACCCGGGCCTGATCGGCCAGCAGTACTTCGCCGGCGCGCTCGGCAGCCCCTCGCTGGTCCGCTTCGGCGGCCGCGACACCACCCAGGACAACGGGCAGCGCGGCTTCACCCTGCGCGACGACGTCACCTTCTCCGACATCGAGGGGGGCGGCACCCACGTCATCAAGACCGGGGCCAAGGCCGCCCTCCAGCACTACACGATCGACAAGCAGCTGAGCGGCAACCCGCTGTTCAAGTTCTACAACGACCCGCTCACCCCCGAGAGCACCACGGACGACCTCACCTACAACTTCCCGGCCGAGGCCGCGTACGGCGTGGGCAACCCGCTCATCGAGGCCAACAACGCCCAGATCGGCCTCTACGTGCAGGACGACTGGCAGATCGGCAAGAAGCTCACGCTGAACCTCGGGGTCCGCTGGGATGTCGAGACCAACCCGCTCAACAACGACTTCGTCACGCCCGACGACGTGCGGATGTCGCTGACCGAGACGCCGTACAGCTACACCAATCCGGCCGGAGACGCGCTCTGCACCAACATCCCGTTCGACCAGTGCATCCAGCAGATCAACGGATCGGGCTTCTTCGATTCGGCCGACTACATCACCGACGGAAATGACCGCCCGATCTACCTGGGCGCCATCCAGCCGCGCCTCGGGTTCGCCTACGATGTCCTCGGTGATCACAACACGACGGTGTTCGGGGGCGCTGGCCGCTACTACGATCGCACCCTGTTCAACGACGGCGTGGACGAGAAGTACCGCCTCCAGTACGAGGTCCGCACGTTCCGGTTCTCGCAGGACGGCATGCCGCGCGAGGGCGGAAACCAGACGATCGTGTGGGACCCGAGCTACCTCAGCCAGCAGGGCCTGGACCAGCTCATCGACAGCGGCGCGGCCCCGCCTCCCGAGATCTACCTCCTCAACAACAACATCAAGCCGCTCCACACCGACCAGTTCAGCGGCGGCCTGCGCCAGCAGATCGGCCCCATCAGCGCGTCCGGCACGTTGACCTACGCGCGCAGCAAGAACGGCCTCGGCTACTACCCGGCCAACCGCGTCGCCACCGGCACCCGCGACTTCCTGCCCCAGCCGGCCGGCTTCGGCAACGTCATCCTGGCCACCGACGATCGCGAGTCGCGCTACACCGCCGTCCAGGTCCAGGTCGACAAGCCGCTCAACTACGACTTCTCGGACTATG
>Ga0193753_10003918_pt1 | contig 10824 bp, 7 predicted proteins | sample H1c2metaG_FD_144925 | JGI IMG/M metagenome (GOLD analysis project Ga0193753, IMG submission 144925) | Soil microbial communities from a riparian zone of the East river system, Colorado, United States - H1c2 | ecosystem: Environmental > Terrestrial > Soil > Riparian zone | place: USA: East River... | reverse complement strand
CCTTTGCTGATGGATCGATTTCCGGCGGCGGAGACTCTGCAGAGCTTCCAGCTTTTTCAGCGCGGCGTGCGTTGGGCCACCTTGAAAGATGCCCTGCAGCGCCGTTTCTCGGCCGAGTCCATCGTTTCCATGGTGGAGAGCGGCGACGCGCCGTCCTATGATTCCGTTTTGGCCAAGGCGACCGAGGCCGAATTGACGCGCGCCCTCCAAGAGCCCGAAATTTTTTACCTCGATTTCTTCACCGGCGATCTCGATCATGAAGCGCATGCCACCAGCGACCCCAAGACGCTCCTTAGCGTGCTGCGCGGAATCGATGCGCTCGCCGGCCGGCTCTGGCACGCCATTCAACAGAGTTCTCTACCCGAAGAAACGTTGTTTGTGATGGTGTCCGATCACGGCATGAACAATACTCCCGGTGTGATCAGCCAAACCTTCAGCTTGCCCGATCTGTTCAACAGCCCCGCGGGCGGATCCCAGCACGTCGTGACCAATCGCCACCAGATGAGTGACTTCAAGATCAAAGGCCTCGATCCGATGGTGCGGCGCGTGATTTCGCCGAGCGCGACTTCGTTCTATCTCGCGGACCAACCCTCGCGCTATCCGACTGCCTGGTTGGATATCGATGGAAACGAGCGCGCGGCCGTGCATCTCAGAAACAACGACGTCAACAAGCTGCACATTCTTTTGCTAGCGCTGGCGCGCAGCGATTTAGATCCGCGCACCCGCCGTGCCGCTGCCATCGATGTGCGCGAAATTATTGAGCGGCATCGCGCTGCCTGGACAAAGACCATCGCCGACCTGACCGGCGAACTGGACGCGCCGCCAGCCACCTCTCTTAAGGGCGACTTGCGGCAGCGGCAGGAACTCAGCGATCGTGAAGCGGAACGCTCCGCCTACCATGAATATCTGGCGCACATCGAGGCCCTGCTGCGCCTTCAACCGGATGAGCAACACGCCTTGAAAGAAAAAATTGCAAGTCTCATCCCCGAAATGAGCTTGGGCGACAACAACACGGCAGCCGAGGTCGAGCATTACGTGGTCGGTCCGGCGGTTGGCGGCTTGGTAGTCGACGCCGGCGGACGTCTGGACGAAGAAAAATCCTTCCGCTTTGTGGACTATCTGGCGCTGCTCGTGAGCCAGCGGGTGCGCAACATGCCGCAGAAGGCGCTGGATTCTCGTCCCATTGATTTTGTCGCGATGCGGCTCCCCGATCGAGCGGCAGAACACGTTTATATGTTGTACGCGGATGCCGGCCGGCAGCTTCTCGTTCGAACAGACGCTGCGAATCGCATCGCGCTCGCGCCGGGTCGGGGCGCATGGCAAGCCGGACTGCCGCTGCATCTTTTCGAAGATCCGGAACTGAAGTTGCCTGCGGGAACGGATCGTGCGGCCTGGCTCTCGGCTTGGCACAGCGAAACCGAATGGCTCGAAGCCACGCATAGCTGCCGCTATTCGGATGGCGTGATTGGTATTCCGGAAGATCTCTCGCCCGTCGAAAACAACGTACCGGGGCGGCCGGGAATCGGCGATCTTGCGCTCCGCTACGAGCGGCGCCGGCGCGCTTTGGTGCAGGCCGATTTTCACGTCTTCGCGGCCGACCATTGGAATTTCAACGTTCGCTTTCCGAACCCCGGCGGGAATCACGGGGGTTTTCTGCGTATCTCGACGCACTCCGTCTGGATGATGGCCGGCGCCGGGATATCGGCTCGCCGTATTGCCGAGCCCCACGATAGTCTGAATTTCGCCCCAACGCTCTTGCATCTGCTCGGTCGTCCAGCGCCCGCGGGGCAGGTCGTCAGTCTAAGAGCAAGACAATGAAACGAAAGTAAAAGATATTAATCGTAAGAATTATCTTTTCTTTTAAGCCAAAACTACTGTAAAATAACAACCACCGGAATGCCTACTCCCAAGTCGAACCGGCTTCTCGCGGAAGAACGGCGCCGCGAGATTGTCAGCGTGCTGGGCCAGCACGGACGAGTCACCGTGGAAGAAGTCGCCAAACGATTTGGCATCTCGGCCGTGACTGCTCGCAACGATCTGGACGCGCTGTCGGAATCGGGTGCCCTGGTGCGGTCCCACGGCGGCGGCATCCGGCCGCTCACTACCGGACCGGAGCATCCGCTCAAAGTACGTGAAGGCATGCACCACGACGAGAAGGTGCGAATTGCCGCCGCTGCCATGCACTTGATCCGGCCGCTCGAAACTGTCATCTTGTGTACCGGCTCCACATCCTCGCATCTGGCCGACCAACTGCGCAACAATTGTCCGGCAAACGTCACCGTGATCACCTATGCGTTGAATGTGGCGGCAAAACTGGCCGATTGCCAGAAGCTTTCGCTCGTACTGGTAGGCGGCTTCCTGCGGCACCCTTCGACGGCGTTCGTCGGGCCGCACGCCGAGCAGATGATGCAGTCGCTGCATGCCGATCATTGCTTCATGAGCACCGTCGGTCTGGATACCGAAGTTGGATTGACCACGCTCGATATTTTGGAAGCGCAATTGAACCGGCGCATGATGGAATCGGCCGCGCAAGTCACCGTGCTCGCTGATTCGAGCAAGTTCGGCCACCGCAGCCTTTCTCTGATTTCGGACTTCCGGCCCATCCAGCGCATCATCACCGATACCAAAGCCCCGGCTGCTGAAGTGGAGAAGCTGCGCTCTCGCGGTTTGGAAGTGATTCTCGCTTAGATTTTGCCGATAGAACTAACCGGACGTAAGGCGATTACCGATAAGAGATAAGGGCGGGCACCGCCCAATCATGTCTCTGACGACCCTCAAAGCGTATCTCACCGGAGTGGGCGAAGAAGGCATGTTTCGCAGGGTTATTTCCCTGCTCCTCCAAGGCATTTCCTTGCACGCAGTCGAGGGCGACCGCGCCGACTACGATCGATTCCGGACCGATTTCGAGCGCATTCAAACCTCTCTCGGAAACGAAGCGTCGGGGCAGGAATTGTTGGTGGCCGCCGGCGCCGCAAACCAGGCGCTCGCGGACTATGGCCAACGGACCACCCGCTTCATCCGGCAGCAGGGCGCGGTGCTCCACAACATGATCTCCATGTTGACCCAGACGATGGTCTCGATAGGTGCGGGAAGCGAGACTTCCGCGGAGCGCCTGCAGGCTATCGAAAAAGAGCTCGCGCACGCGGTTGTTATTGAGGACGTCCAGACCCTGAAGCTTCGCCTGGCCGACTGCCTGAAAAATCTGCGCGAGGAAGTCGTACGCCAGAAAGCCCAGGCGCAAGAGCAGGCGCGCCAACTTCTGCGAGATGTGGAACATGCGCGCGACTGTGTCCAGGATCCTCCGGACGTCGATGGCGAGATCGATTCCACCACCGGGCTGCGCACGCGCTCAGCCGCGAAAACGGCTTTTCATACCGCCCTGCAAACCGGCGGGCGGAAGTACGTTGTCACTGCCGTTGTGAATCGGATCCAATCCGTCAACCGGCACTTCGGCTACGCCGTTGGCGACCAGTTGCTCAAGAAGTTTTCCGACTTGTTTGGCGCAACGCTCGCGAAAACTGACCGGCTATTTCGTTGGCGTGGACCGGCGCTGGTGGCGCTTCTCGAACGCGAGGAACCCATCCACGCCGTGCAAGCCGAGATCAGAAGGATGAGCAGCAAGCGCATCGAAGGAGTGCTCGAAGTCGGCGAAGGCGCGCTGCTTCCTGTGAGCGCGTCCTGGCTGGTCCTGGCCCTCGATTCATCGGCCGCGGACATGGCAAAAGCCATCGAGAAATTCATCGCGAGCCAAGTTCAGATACACGAAGACTAGAATCTATTTTTCTTGAAATCGCAGGCTCGCTTCATATGGTGCGCGCGCCACGCCACGCTCGGTGATAATCGCCGAAACATAACGATTCGGCGTCACATCGAACGCCGGGTTCGCCACCCGAATCCCTTCCGGAGCCATACGTACGCCCTGCACATGCGTCACTTCGTGCGCAGCGCGCTCTTCGATCGGAATTTCATCCCCAGAGGCAAGCGTCAGATCGAGGGTCGAAACCGGCGCGGCCACATAGAAAGGTATACCGTTCTCTTTCGCCAGAACCGCCACGCCGTAAGTCCCGATCTTGTTCGCGACGTCCCCATTCGCGGCAATCCGGTCCGCGCCCACGATCACGCAACCAATTCGCCCACTCTTCAAGAAGTGGCCGGCCATGTTATCGGTGATGAGCGTTGTTTCGATCCCGTCGCGCTGCAGCTCCCAGGCCGTGAGCCGCGCCCCTTGCAAAAATGGCCGTGTTTCGTCGGCGAACACATCGATCTTTTTCCCCATCTCGACCGCCGCTCGGATCACACCAAGGGCCGTGCCAAAACCCGCGGTTGCCAATGCACCGGCGTTGCAATGCGTGAGAACCGTTTTACCGTCCGGCACCAGGGCCGCGCCATTCTTGCCGATGGCCCGGTTGATCGCGATGTCTTCCTCGCGGACCGCTTGCGCTTCCGTCACCAGCCGCGCGCGAATCTCGGCAAGCGGCATATGCTTCACTTGCGCGTACACGCGCTTCATCCGGTCGATCGCCCAGAACAGATTCACCGCGGTGGGGCGTGTCATGGCGAGCGTCTCGCAAATCACCGGCATATCGGATTCCGGTTCGTTCGATTTGAGAACGCCGAGCGCCACACCCATCGCGGCCGCCACGCCAATCGCTGGCGCACCGCGAATCACCATGCCGCGGATCGCCTCGGCCACTTCGCGATAATCGCGGCACGTCACATAAACGGTTTCGCGCGGCAGGCGCGTCTGGTCGATCATGACCACGCCTTCCGCCGTCCAGGCGATCGTCTCAATGCTTTGCGTCAGAACCACTCCAGAGCTCATTTATGCGGACCGTATTTCATCAAAAGTAATCCCACGATAAAAACCAGGTTGTAACTGCCATGCATGATCGTTCCCGGAATGATCGATTGCGTGCGCGCACGGACCCAGCCAAAGACGGCTCCGGCGATCGATACCGCGAGCGCATACTGCCAGGCCCACGAATATTCCGGCGCGTGCAAGGCTCCGAACAGCACTGCTGTCGACACCACGCCAGCCGCCACTCCGAACGTTCGCGACAACAGCGGTTGGATGAAGCCTCGAAAAAACAATTCTTCAAACAGCGGCGCGATGGTAACTGCCATAACGGAAAATACGGCAAGCGAAAGCGGTGTCTTGGTGATTTCGTCTATCGGTGATTTCACCTGCGGCGTATGAATTATTTTCGCCAGCACCGATATTCCGATTGCCAGCGCCGCGCCGGAGACTACGAGCACGATCGGATTGACGGTTATACCGCGCCACCCGAGCGAGGCGAACACCGGCTTGTCGTGGCGAAACTTGAACACCACGAAAAAACAAATATAGACGAAGAGGTACAGCACAAGCTGCATGGGCAACAGCAGCGGCGTCGGGTCGTCTTTCAAAGCCGGAACCGCAAACGCCAATACGCCGCAGACTAGAACGACAGCTGCGATCGATGCAAACAGCAGGCCCAACACCAGCGCCAAATCGACGTAATCCCAGAACGGTTCGCGCGCCGGGGGCGCTGCCGGTTCCTCCAATAGGATTTCCTCAGGCTGCATGCCCCGCCTTCCGCCGCATGTTGCGCAGCGCTTGTGCGGTGTGGCTGCGAGGATTTTCCATCACCTGCTCGGGCGTTCCCGAAGCGACGATGGCGCCGCCCTCTTCTCCCCCCTCCGGCCCCAAATCGATTAGATAGTCCGCGGTCTTGATCACATCCAGATTGTGTTCGATAACCAGCACGGTATTTCCCAGATCTACCAGGCGCTGGAGTACATCGAGGAGATGCTTGACGTCTTCGAAATGCAAGCCGGTGGTCGGCTCGTCGAGCAGATAGAAGGTGCGACCGGTCTGCCGCTTGCTCAGTTCCTTGGCCAGCTTGATCCTTTGCGCCTCGCCGCCCGAAAGCGTAGTGGACGATTGCCCCAGATGGATGTAGCCGAGGCCCACCTCTGTCAGCGTCTTGAGCTTGGCGTGTACCTGCGGGATGTTCGTGAGACTTTCAAGCGCATCGTCGACCGTCGATTCCAACAGGTCCGCGATACTCTTGCCTTTGTATTTCACCTGCAGCGTTTCCTGGTTGTAGCGCCGCCCGCGGCACACATCGCAAGTGACGTAGACATCCGGCAGAAAGTTCATCTCGATGCGTTTCAGCCCGTCGCCTTGGCACGCCTCGCAGCGGCCGCCTTTTACGTTAAAGCTGAAGCGGCCGGCTTTGTAACCGCGCTCGCGCGATTCGGGCAGCATCGCATAAATCTCGCGAATCGGCGTGAACACGCCGGTATAGGTCGCGGGATTCGAACGCGGCGTCCGTCCAATGGGCGATTGATCGATCTCGATGACTTTATCGATCAGGTTAATCCCGTCGATCGCATCGTGCGCGCCCGGCGGCGTGCTCGATCCATACACTTCCTTGGCCAATGCCCGGTACAAGATGTCGTGTACGAGTGTGGATTTGCCGCTGCCCGAAACGCCCGTAACCACGATCAATGTTCCAAGCGGAAAATCGACGTCCACATTTTTCAGGTTGTGTTCGCGGGCTCCCTTTACGGTGAGTTTCTGTCCGTTGCCCACGCGCCGCACCGGCGGGGAGGTAATGGAGAGAGCGCCGGAAAGATAGCCTCCGGTGAGCGATTGCGGCGCTTTCATGATCTGCTGCGGAGTGCCCTGGGCCATCACACCGCCGCCCAAACGTCCAGCCCGCGGGCCGAGATCGATGACGTAATCGGCTCGCTCGATCGTCTCGGCATCGTGCTCCACTACGAGCACCGTGTTTCCTAAATCGCGCAATCGACGCAGAGTATCAAGCAGGCGGTTGTTGTCGCGCGGATGTAAACCGATGGATGGCTCATCCAACACGTACAGCACTCCGCGCAGCTTCGAGCCGATCTGCGTTGCCAGCCGGATGCGCTGCGCTTCACCGCCCGATAGAGTCGCCGACGAGCGCTCGAGACTCAAGTAGTCGAGCCCCACCCCGGACAGGAATTCCAGCCGGTTTTGAATCTCCTCGATAACGCGGCCGACAATCTGCATTTCGCGGTCGTTGAACTGCCAACTCCGGATCAGCGGCAGCGCTCTTGCGATGGGCGTTGCCGTGAAATCCGCGATCGAGATGCCCTTCACTTGTACTGCCAGGCTCGATGGCTTCAGTCTCCTGCCCTGGCAATCGGGACAGGTCGTCGGAGACATATAGTCCATCAAATATTCCCGATAGCCTTCACTCGCGCGGCTGTAGTTTTCGTCCAGGAGCTTCATGATGCCCTCAAACTGAGCATTGCCCTCGACCAGCAGCGTGCGCGTTTTCTTTGGCAAATCTTCGAACGGTTTCGAAAGATCGATGCGCAGCGTCGCGGCCGCCTCCTCTAGCGCCGACTGCATGTACGATGACGCCGACCCCGGTCCCAGACCTCCATCCAAGAGCGGCTTCGAAGGATCGGCAATGACTTTCACCGCGTCGAACGCCCACGTGCTGCCCACGCCATGGCACGTTTCGCACGCGCCATAGGGGCTATTGAACGAGAACGAGCGCGGCTCGAGCTGCGGAAGGCTGGTGCCATCGATCGGACAAGCCAACTTCTCCGAATACAGCCGCTCTTCTCCATCCACCGCAGCGACAATCACCAGCCCGTCCGCCCACTTGAGCGCGGTCTGAATCGAATTTTCGAGCCGCTGTTCGATCCCCTTTTTCACAACCAAGCGGTCGATCGCTACTTCAATGGTGTGATTCTTCCGCTTGTCGAGCTTTAGCGGTTCGTCGAGCGTCTTCAATTCGCCGTCGATCCGCGCGCGAAAGCCGGCCTTGGCGATGGCCTCCAATTCTTTCTTGTACTCACCCTTCCGCCCGCGAGCGATCGGCGCCAGGATCATGATGCGCTGGCCCTGGTGCAACGTGAAAACCTGTTCGAGTATCTGGTTCGGCGACTGCCGGGCAATTTCGGCGCCGCACAGCGGGCAATGCGGCACGCCTACGGAGGCGAACAACAGGCGCAGATAGTCGTAAATCTCGGTCACTGTGCCGACCGTAGACCGCGGACTCCGCGAAGTGGTCTTCTGCTCGATCGAAATCGCCGGGCTCAGGCCATCGATCGAATCCACTTCCGGCCGCTCCATCTGCTCGAGAAACTGCCGCGCATAGGGCGAAAGCGTTTCGACATAGCGCCGCTGTCCTTCGGCATAAATCGTGTCAAAGGCGAGCGAGCTCTTCCCCGATCCGCTCAACCCCGTGATGACAGTAAAGGTATTGCGGGGAATCTCGACACTAATATTTTTCAGATTGTGCTGGCGAGCGCCATGCACGGAGATACGTTCCAACATGTAAAAGCGGCGGCTACTTCTATTGTCGTCGAGGGGCCCTAGAGGACATGCTGCAAATGCGTCTCCATGTGCGAGACGTAGTCTTGCATCAGAAACCCTAGCGTCGCTTCTTCGTTATCGCCGACTTTGCATGGCGAGACTAACCGTTCCTCCGGAATTCGTTCTATCAAGAGCGCGAGCGAACGGTTGAGGCGCTCCCACAACTCGATGAGATCGATCCACGGCGCCTGGGCATAGCCTCCCAGATCGACCCAGCCATCCCCATCGTAGGTTGGGCCGGCATACTTTCCGGAGAGGCCCGCCACCACGAACCGGATACGATTGTTCGTCGCCGAATCGATCAGATGGCCGAGTTCCTGCTTGCGTGACCAGCCATGACCCACACCCGCTCGTGTTTTCGCGTCATCTTCGGAAATCGCGAGCAATCTCGGTAACGTATTTTCGACGGCATCCTTTAAACGCTCGCCGATTTCCTGGGCTGACGGTTGCATACGGATTCCCCCGCTTTCTGGTATCAGGATAGCCATTTTGCATCTTCGCCGGCGCGTCGGCCATCATTCAATTGACGGACTCGCTAAACTAAGAGCAGAGTCTCGTTTTTAACTCGTTTTGGCCAGTTCAACAGTCCCTCTTACAGAAATTTCATCCCCGCCGGATTCGGGTTTCGCGTTCCGGCTCATCCTCGGCGTGGCGGTTTGCCACCTGTGCAACGACATGGTGCAATCGCTGCTGCCCGCGATGTATCCCGTCTTCAAGACTTCGCTCTCGCTCAGCTTCGCGCAGCTCGGCGTCATCACCCTCGCCTACCAACTCACCGCCTCATTGCTTCAGCCGCTGGTGGGAACCTATACCGACCGTCACCCTAGCCCGAGCGCTCTACCAATCGGGATGTCGATGACGCTGTGCGGACTAATTTTCTTATCATTCGCCACTTCGTTCCCCACTCTGTTAGGCGCGGCGGCGCTGGTGGGTGCGGGTTCCGCTGTGTTTCATCCGGAGTCCTCGCGGGTGGCGCGGTCGGCTTCCGGCGGAAGGCATGGATTCGCGCAATCCATGTTCCAGGTGGGTGGAAACGCCGGCTCAGCTCTCGGCCCGCTGCTGGCAACCCTCGTTCTCATGGGGCGTGGACAGCGCAGCCTGATTCTTATTGCGCCGTTCCTGCTGCCGTTTATTTATCTTCTATTCAGAATCGGCCGCTGGCGGGGAACGCAACAGATCGCCAGCCCGGCTGCCGTGCGCGAAGCAAAAGTCGCAGCGCCGCTCCAGCGTGTCGGCTTGTCGATTACAATCCTTGTCGCATTGGTCTTCTCCAAGTATTTCTATTTAGCGAGCCTCACCAGCTATTACACCTTCTACCTGATGACGAAGTTCCACACGTCTCTGAAGGACGCGCAACTACATTTGTTCTTGTTTCTGGCCGCCGCCGCCGTCGGCACCGTTGCGGGCGGGCCCATCGGAGACCGCATCGGCCGCAAACCCGTCATCTGGATTTCGATCCTAGGGGTGCTGCCGTTTTCGCTTGTTCTGCCATTCGCCAATCTCTTTTGGACGACGCTGCTGACCATCGTCATCGGGCTGATCCTAGCGTCGGCGTTCTCCGCCATCGTGGTCTTCGCGCAAGAACTGATGCCGGGCCGCATCGGCATGATTTCGGGTCTCTTCTTCGGGCTTGCTTTCGGAATGGGCGGACTCGGTGCGGCCATTCTTGGCCTCATCGCCGACCACAAGGGAATCGTCTTCGTCTACCAGGCCTGCGCATTCTTGCCGGCCATTGGTCTACTAACCGCGTTTCTGCCCAACCTTCCGTCTAAGAGCCGGATTGAAACCCAAGACGCCATCCCAGACTCTGCTCATTAGTCCAGAAGATCGCTGCGCCAAACCAGTATGTGGGGGCTTGACCGATGAGTCCGCCGGCCGACTGCAGAACAAACGCGCATGGCCCTTCGCCAAATTCCCGCACGCGGCGCACCAGCCAGGAATCCTTCACCAAGCCCTGCGCCAGCACCACGGGCGTGCCCTCAAACCAAGCCAGTTCGGCGCCGAACGCCGCGTCGCGTTGACGTTTGGGTTCCGGAAGCTGGAAAGCCCGCCGGTAGAGCGCGATCGCCGTGTCCAAGTCACGCACTCCGACCACCACTTTGGCTACGCCCAACGCTTTTTGCGTCGTGGGCTGGCCTTTCAAGAAAGCGCGGTTCTCGCGCGGCGTCAGATCGCGGATTAGAAACGGAAAGAGAGTGCCGCGTACGCCCGAACCAATGTCGGTAGTTTCCCACTCGAGCCGCGTGCCGTCTGGCCGCGTCCGCCCGCTGTGTTGCGGACTTTTCATCGGCACTCCGGCAGGGCTCCCCGAGCGAATCGCGAAAGCGCATGGCCCGGCGTTGTTCTCGAGAAACTTTCGCCATTCATGAGCCGACACAGCCGCCGGGTCCGCTTGCCCTTGGATACCCATGAATTCCAGATAAGAACCGTCCGGAAAGCTTGTTAACGCCATCTCGGTGGCGTGATTC
>Ga0193753_10003917_pt1 | contig 10825 bp, 10 predicted proteins | sample H1c2metaG_FD_144925 | JGI IMG/M metagenome (GOLD analysis project Ga0193753, IMG submission 144925) | Soil microbial communities from a riparian zone of the East river system, Colorado, United States - H1c2 | ecosystem: Environmental > Terrestrial > Soil > Riparian zone | place: USA: East... | reverse complement strand
CGAATATGTTTTTGGCGGTGTTTGCGGCTACGGCGTACTTGAGTGATTCGGTGCGGGCCATCATGTCAAAGCCTGATGGCAGCTGGGTGACACTGTCGCCGTGGCTGACCCATACTTGTGAGCCACTTCGTATGCCTTTGAAAAGCGGGTGGTCGTGTTCTATGGACAGATGGGCTGGGCCGTATTCTTTGTGACCAGATACTACTTTGCCGCCGAGCAGTTGAGCGGTTAGCTGCCACCCGTAGCAAATTCCCAATACGGGTATGCCGAGCGTGAATATCTTTTTGTCGATAGTTGGGGCGTCTTTTTCGTATACAGAGGCGGGGCCGCCGGAGAGGATGAGGCCTTTGGGGCTCAGCTGTTTGATGCGGGCAACGGCGTCTTCGGGATCAATAATTTCAACGGCGATGCCTAGGTCGCGTACGCGCCGGCCGATGAGGTGTGCGGTTTGTGATCCAAAATCTACTACAACGATGTCGGCAGCATGGGGCTTCATTGGTTAATGAAAGCATAAGTTGCAGGCGGGGGCAATGGCCGGTGAGGTCCCAGCCCAGACCGGACTCAAAGAGCTCTTGTTTCCGTCAATGAGGGAGCGCACTGTTTGTGCGCGACCGGGTCCCTTTGAGTCCGGTCTGGGCTGGGACAACAACGCCGGTTATAAGCACAAGCAATTACTGCTAAGATACTAGGATATGGATATCCAGCTTCAGCCGGGAACATACGTGCTAGCTGTGTCGGGTGGCGTGGATTCGATGGCGTTGCTGGAAATGGCGCGACAGCTGCCGGATGTGCGGCTGGTGGTGGCTCATTTTGACCATGGGATCCGGCCGGATTCGCCGCTGGACAGGCAGTTGGTGCAGGACACGGCGCGGCGCCACGGCCTGCCGTTTGTGTATGACGAGGGCGAGCTGGGTCCGCATCCCAGTGAGGCTGAGGCTCGTGATGCGCGGTATGCGTTTTTGCATCGTGTTCGGCAGGCGGCTGGGGCGCGAGCGCTGGTCACGGCCCATCATCAGGATGATGTGCTGGAAACGGCGGTGCTCAATCTGGTTCGTGGTACGGGCCGGCGCGGTCTGACCTCGCTGAGGTCACACCCTACGCTTGAACGGCCGCTGTTACATGTGCCCAAGGTGGATTTGATCGCCTATGCCAAAGATCAGGGCCTGGTGTGGCGCGAAGACAGTACCAATGAAGACACGCGCTACCTGCGCAATTACCTGCGCCGCCATGTGCTGCCCAAGTTTTCCCCAGAACAGCGCCAGCAGATGCTTGATCATATCCAACAGTCCCATGCTATTCATAACGAGCTGGAAACAGAGCTGATCAACCACCTGCATCTGCATCCGGGGCTCAGCGAACTAGACCGCTACTGGTTTATTATGCTGCCCCATGCCGTGGCCCGTGAGGTCTTGGCTACCTGGCTGCGTCGCCACGGCATTGAGGACATCTCCAGTGCCATGCTGGAGCGGCTGGTGATTGCGGCCAAAACCTGGTCTGTAGGCCGGGTAGCAGACATTGATAGGACACATGTTTTACAGATCAGGAAAAATCTTTTGGCACTCCAGGCACGAGAGCGCTAGCATTCATATTTCCTGTTCTGTATAATAGTTCCGTATGGATAAAAAAACATTTCGCAATATACCTGGAGGGGGAGCACCAAAACGTAGACTGAAAAACGCCGGTTTTGTCGCACTCATACTCTTGTTTGGCCTGCTTTTCTACTCATATTATCAACAGTCGGCACCCAAGTTGGACAAAAAGCCGCTTACCCAAGTCATTTCAGAAGCCAACAGCGGCAAATACGACAAGATCACCGTTGCCGGCAACCAAGTCAAAGTAACCAAAAAGGGCGAAAAAGAGCCCAGCATCGAATCCCGTAAAGATCCCGAAGTCGGCCTAAAGGAAGAAGGCCTGGACACGGGCAAGACCCCGGTTTCGTACGAAGAAGAATCTAATGCCGGGGCCACCTGGGCCACCATTGGCATCAACTTGCTGCCAGTGCTGGTCATCAGTCTCATATTGTTCTTTATGCTCCGCAGCGCACAGGGACAGGGCAACCAAGCGCTTAGCTTTGGCAAGAGCCGCGCCCGCCTGTACGGCAACGAAAAAGACAAAGTCACCTTCCGCAGCGTGGCCGGTTCCGACGAGGCCAAAACCGATCTGCAAGAAATTGTCGAGTTCCTGAAATTCCCCAAGAAATTTGAAGCCGTCGGCGCCAAGATTCCCAAGGGTGTGCTGCTGGTCGGCCCTCCAGGCACCGGCAAGACCATGCTGGCGCGCGCTGTGGCAGGAGAAGCCAATGTGCCGTTCTTTAGCATCAGTGGTTCTGAGTTTGTAGAAATGTTTGTGGGCGTGGGCGCTTCCCGCGTACGCGACCTGTTTGCCAAGGCCAAGAAAAACGCTCCCTGCATTATCTTTGTAGACGAGATTGACGCCGTGGGACGCCGTCGCGGTAGTGGTATGGGCGGCGGACACGACGAGCGTGAGCAGACCCTGAATCAGATCCTGGTAGAAATGGACGGCTTTGAGCAAGGCACCAATGTCATTGTGCTGGCCGCTACCAACCGTTCCGACGTGCTGGACCCGGCGCTGTTGCGCCCTGGCCGCTTTGACCGCCGCGTCAACATTGTCCTGCCCGACCGCAAAGAGCGCGAAGCCATTCTGAAGCTGCACTTTGCCAAGAAGCCGCTGGCCAAAAACGTTGACCTGGACTCGCTGGCTGCCAAGTCTGCTGGTTCTTCGGGCGCCGATCTGGCTAACATTGCCAACGAAGCCGCCATCGTGGCTGCTCGTCACAACCGCCACGAGATCATCCAGGAAGACGTAACTAATGCGTTTGAAAAAGTAGCCATCGGCCCAGAACGCAAGAGCAAAGTGATGAGCGAAAAAGAAAAAGAACTGACCGCCTATCACGAAGCCGGCCACGCCATCGTTGGCCATGTGCTGCCCGACAGTGACATGGTGCACAAGGTCACCATCATTCCGCGCGGCGGCACCGGCGGCGTCACTTGGTTTATCCCGCCCGAAGACAAGAGCTACCACAGCATCATTGAGTACAAAGACGTGCTGGCCCGCATGCTGGGCGGTCGTATTGCCGAAGAGGTCAAGTACGGCCACGACCGCGTGACCACTGGTGCCGGCAACGACCTGCAAAAGGCTGCCGAGCTGGCTCGCGAGATGGTGGTCAACCAAGGCATGGGCAAAAAGCTGCGCGATCAGGTCTTTCATGTAGAAGAAGGCATGATGTTGGAGCGCATGGTGCACGAACGCCAGTATTCTGACGAAACGGCCAAGGTGATTGATGATGAAGTAGAGGGTTTGATTACAGAGGCAGCCAACCGCGCCCGCGCTGTTATCAAGGCCAATTTGGAACGGCTTGAGGCGCTCAAAAAAGTACTGCTGGAGAAAGAGACTGTTGAATCCGAGGAAGTCAAAGATATTCTCAAAGGTTCGGTCATGCCAAAGACCGCTGGCCTGTACTAGCCTTTAGCCAGAGCAGGTCACAAAAATAATAAATCTGGGAAGCTGTCCTGGCTAAGAATGTGCTTGAATAGCACATTCTGCATGCGGGTGTTCCCAGATTTATTATTTTTGTGACCTCCAACGCATTCGATTGTCCAGAACTTTTTATGAAGGGTGTTTTTGGAGCCCGTTTGTCCCTATAATGAGAAGCTAATGAATAAATTGCTTCGGCGGGCAAATAAAAAAGTTGGCATCAAAGGCGCAGCACTGCTGTTGCTGGTCATATCGTTGATTGGCCAGGTATTGGGCTTTTTGCGGTACAAGATGGTCAATGCTAACTTTGACTCCATGGGCGCGCAGGGTACAGATGCTTACTTTGCTGCTTTTAAGATCCCGGACTTTTTCTTCTTTACCCTAGCGGCCGGTGCGCTCGGCGTGGCCTTTATGCCGTTTTTGGCTGATCACTTGCAGAAGGGTGATCGCAAGGGCGTGTGGGATCTGTCCAACAGCCTTATGAACCTTCTGACCATCGTCATGGCCGTGGTGGGCGTGGTTATGCTGGTGTTCGCCGAGCCACTCATCAAATATGTGGTGGCACCGGGTTTGGCAGATCCCAGCACTCCACCCGAACAACTGCACAACGCAGTTATGATCATGCGAATCATTTCCTTCAACCCCATGTTGTTTGCCATAGCCGGTGTGCTGGCTAGCGCTCAGCAAGCATTTGGCCGGTTCTTTTTCTTCGCTATGGCACCAGTCATGTACAACGCGTCGATTATTGCTTCTGTGCTGCTGTTCAAAAACAACCTGGGCCTGGTGGGGCTGGGTGTGGGCGCGACGCTGGGGGCTGTACTGCAGCTGCTGGTAGTAGCTCTGGGCTTGGTCGGGGCAGATTATCAGTGGCGGCCAAAGATTATGTGGCGCAGCAAAGACTTTAAACAGATCTTGTACCAGCTGCCGGCTCGATCGCTCGATCAAGGTGTTGATTCATTTAACTCGATTGTAGAAACCAACCTGGCTACCCGGCTGGGCCAGAGTTCCCTGACTGTGTACGAAAACGCATATATTCTCCACACGACACCTACGCAGCTGGTAGGTACCACCATTGCCACCGCCGCTTTTCCAAAGCTGAATGAACGGCTGTCGCAGGGGCGGCCCGACCTATTTCGCAAAGACTTTTTGCAAATTCTGCGGGCCATGATCTGGATTATCATGCCCATTGTAGTGGTGTGTTATTTTGCCCGGGCCTATTTTGCCCGTTTGATCTTTACCAAAAACGCTCCAGAAATTGCTGTGGTGTTTGGGTTCTTTGCTGTTGCCATTTTATTCAGAACTATATATTCCATAGTGTCGCGCTGGTTTTATTCCCAAAAAGATACCAAGACCCCACTGTATGTGTCGCTGGTAGCCATTGCCTTAAACATCTATCTGGCCTATACGCTGTCTCGACCTACTGCGTACGGGTTATCTGGCTTGGCTATGGCGCAGTCTATCGTGGCGACGGTAGAGGTGTGTATTTTGGTGACCATCATGCTGTACCGGGATCCCAAGTTGTTTGACGTAAACTTCTGGAGCGGACTGGTGCGCATCACTTCTGTCACTGGGTTCACTATTCTGACGGCTTACATTATGATAGGACTCTTGCCGCTGAACGCCGGCGACCGAGGGTTTGTGACCCTGGGAGCCAAACTTGGGATAGTCTCGCTGGCGACCGGGCTGGTGCACTTGGCTATATCCCTAGCCTTTGGCCTGGAAGAAGCTAAGCCAGTTATCGAACACATCAAACGCTTTATACTGCGACCTATCAAGATCAATTACTAGAAGCTAGACTTCCTTTGTTTGGCTCACCTCTGTTATACTCTTTAGGAAATGAACCAGGATCACATTCGGAATTTTTGCATCATTGCACACATCGACCACGGCAAATCTACGCTGGCGGATCGTTTGCTGCACAGTGGAAATGCGCGATATGAAAGCCCAGCACCTGGACAAGATGGATCTGGAGCGTGAAAAGGGCATCACCATCAAGCTGGCCCCGGTGCGTATGCAATACAAAGACTACGAACTGAACCTGATCGACACGCCAGGGCACGTAGACTTCAGCTACGAGGTGTCGCGCAGCCTGGAGGCATGCGAAGGTGCCATCCTGGTAGTGGACGCCAGTCAGGGCATCCAGGCGCAGACACTGGCCAATGTTTATCTGGCCATGGATGCCGAGCTGGCTATCATCCCGGTGCTCAACAAGATTGACCTGCCCGCAGCCGATGTGGAGCGGGTGAGCGCAGAAGTAGTGTCGATGCTGGGATGCAAAAAAGAAGACATTCTGCTTATTTCTGCCAAAACAGGGCAGGGGGTAGAAGCGGTGCTAGAGCGAGTGGTCGGTGACATCCCTGCGCCAAAGGGAACAGCCAGCGACACCACCCGGGCGCTCATCTTTGACAGCTACTATGACGACTACCGTGGCGTGATCCTGTATGTCCGTGTAGTCGATGGTGAAATCAAAAAAAATAGCCAGATCAAGATGATGGCTACAAACGCTACGGGATTGGCGCTAGAAGTTGGCGCGCTCAAACCTAACATGTCACCGAGGCAAACCCTCAAATCCGGCGAAATTGGCTATATTGTCACAAATCTCAAGTCGACTCGTGAGGCCAGAGTGGGTGATACCGTTACTTTAGCTGCCGCTGCCGCCGTAGCTCATGATGAGTCCCTTTCCGGAAATATTGTACCACTGCCCGGCTACAAAGATGTCAAGCCGTTTGTCTATGCCGGCTTCTTCCCGGACAGTAACGAAAACTACCAGCTGCTCAAAGAGGCCATAGAAAAGTTGTCGCTCAGCGACTCTGCCCTGCAGTTCACGCCTGAGAATTCGCCAGTGCTGGGCTTTGGTGTGCGCGTGGGCTTCCTGGGCCTGCTGCACATGGACATTGTGCGCGAGCGGCTAGAGCGCGAATACAACCTGGAGCTGGTGGTCACCAATCCTTCCACGGACTACCAGATCACACTGCTCAGCGACGAAGAAGTGGACATAAAATCCGCCGTTGATTTGCCCGATCCGGCCAAGATCCGGGAAATCCGCGAACCTTGGATCAAGGGCGAGGTAGTGGTGCCCAAAGAATACGTGGGCGCGGTCATTCAGCTGATCTCAGGCAAACGCGGCCTGCAAAAAAACCTCAGCTACGTGGATGCGCGCCTGGCCATCGTGACCTTTGAAGCACCGCTGGCCAATCTGCTGACCGATTTTTATGACCAACTCAAAAGCGTCACGTCCGGCTATGGTTCGTTCAACTACGAGCTGGCAGACTACCGGCCCGAAGACCTGGTAAAGCTGGATTTTTATGTGGCGGGCGAGTGCGTGGATGCACTGAGTGTCATGGTGCACCGTTCCGAGGCGACTCGCTTGGGCCGGGAGGTGGTAGAAAAGCTCAAGGACGTTATCCCGCGCCAAAACTTCCAAGTGGCGCTGCAGGCGGCCATTGGCGGCAAGTTTATTGCCCGCGAAGACATCAGCGCCTTTCGCAAGGACGTGACCACCGGCCTGTACGGCGGCGATGTCTCACGCAAAAAGAAAGTCCTGGCCAAGCAAAAGAAAGGCAAAAAGCGCCTGAAACGCTTTGGAAAAGTGGACATCCCTGCCGAGGCGTTCACCGTCATGCTCAAACGCGATTAGGCAACAGAACCCCCACTGCTCCACTGCAAGAGTACGGAAACCGCCAAAGGCACATGGTCTTGGTTTCCTCGCGGACTATAGCCGAGCCTCTTGCAGTGGAGCAGTAGGGGTTCAACGACGCGATCGCGTATACTAAAAGCATGACAAAAAACCTGGTGCCATTCACGGAAGCCGAAGAGCGGTTTATTGAACGGGTGGCAGAGCGGCGCGCGCGGGCTGTACAGAAATTCCCCCTGGCGTTTGCGCTGATGATCACGTTTGGATTTGTGGCTACGCTGTACGGCTTTGAAAAGCTGATCGACCGCATCCCGCTGTTTGTGGACAATCCTTGGATTCTGCTGGCAACCGGCCTGGCTACATTGCTGGCAACGGGCGCGGCCTACCAGAAGCTAAACTAAAAACACCTCTGCGGAAAAACAGAAGTGTTTTGTTTTCGTTTGCTATACCCAAACGGCCAGCAAAGCGCCCTGAGCGAGCAATAGCGCCAGGAAATAACCGCTGTCGATGGTCCAAAGTTTGAACGAACGCCGGGCAAAAATATAGTTTACGCCAATGGCGTACGCCACAAAGCCAATCCAAAGCCACAGGCCGGTCACCATCCCATCCATCCAAGTGGTAGCCTGAGCGTAGTCAATAAAATGAGCCAACACGTAGGCTTCAATAAGCGCACCCGCCAGTGTGAGGGCATATCCAACGCCGGGCCCTTTCCGGAGGTCCTTTTCCTTTAGGCCGACTTCTTTCATCCAGTCTTTTGCAAACAGTGGGCCGTACCAGACAAAGCCAATCACCATGCTTAATAATCCGGCAACCAAAACCGCCAGTAGGTTTATGTCTGTAATGGGCATCTGCTGACTCCTTATTTAGATATCATTATCTTCGCGCCAAATGTAGTAAAAAACAATAGTAATATACCTGGATCGGTGATTTCATCTGACGCGGTTTTCTGGTATAAAGACTCCATGGTAGAGCATTTGCGCCATTTGGAGGAATTTAAAACCTTACTCCGAGACTATCGCATTTCCGCAGAGAGCGAGAAAATTCTGACTGCCACGCCACTGGTTCTGCTGGTAGGCCCCAGTTCCAGCGGTCGCAATACCATCATCAACGAGTTAGTGAAAACCACTGGCAAATATCACTACATTATCTCTGACACCACGCGGCCCATGCGCGTAAAAAACGGCGTGCCCATTGAAAAAAACGGCCGCGAATACTGGTTTCGCAGCGCGGACGAAGTGCTGGAAGATGTACGCCAGGGCAAGTTTTTGGAAGCAGCGCTGATTCACGAACAGCAAGTATCCGGCGTAAGCATTCGCGAGGTCATGGCAGCACGCAAAGAGCATGCCATAGCCATTACAGACGTAGAAATTGCCGGCGCCGAAACCATCCACCGCATCAAGCCCGATGCAAAGGTCCTGTTTGTGGTGCCACCGGATTTTGACAGCTGGATGCAGCGCCTGCGCCCGCGCAGCGACCTGGCCGAGGCCGAAATCCGTCGCCGCCTGGAAGGCGCCTGTCGTGAATTCAGAGCCGTCCTGAAGCACGATTACTACACAGTTGTGATAAACGACAACCTGCAGCAGGCTATTGCCGACGTCCACACCCTGTCAACCACCGACGACTACAGCAAAGACAAGGCCCAAAAAGGGCGCGAGCTGGTACAGCATCTGCTCCAGGTCACCGAAGACTACCTGGCCCAGCTCCAGCAGGGATAAACTCCCAAAACTTCGGCGTGCACCTTCGCTGGCACTCTTGACACTGGAGTGCCAGCAACGCTACACTAACATCGAACCTTCTTATCAAGAAAGGGAAAAGAGCAGCCGGAGCTCGAATTTATTTCGAGCCCGCGTAGGTGAGAAAAACCGTAAGGTTTGTCTCATAAGGCGAAGCCGCTATGACAGACCGACAAAAGCAGATTTTATGTGCCATTGTAGAACAATACGCCGAGGTAGCCAGCCCGGTGGGTTCTAGTCTGCTGGCCAAAGTTTTTAACGTGTCCTCGGCCACCATCCGCGCCGAAATGGCAGAGCTAGAGCGCCTGAGCTACATCAACCAGCCGCACACCAGTGCTGGCCGCGTACCCACAGACAAAGGCTACCGCTACTACGTCAACAACCTCAGCGAAGCATCCAGAAACACTGCAGAAGAGCGCCGGGGCGAACGCGCCCTATCCACCCGTGTACACCACGGCGGCGTACCAGAACGTACCATCCGCAACGCAGTGGACACACTGGTAGATCTGACCCACAACCTAGGCCTGGCCACTATAGGCAACCAGCTGTACATGAGCGGCCTGTCCAACCTCTTTGGCCAGCCCGAGTTCGTGAGTGGCGCCAGCGTGCAGCAAGTAGCCCGCCTGCTGGACGACCTAGAGCCATGGCTGCGCGAAGCCGCGCCCAACAAACCCCTCAGCGTCTACATCGGCGCCGAGAACCCCATTGGCCGCAGTGCTCAATGCACACTTATCATCAGCCGGTTTCGCAGCCCGTACAGTGACCAAAGCTACATTGGCGTGCTGGGCTCCACCCGCCAAAGCTACCGGGATGTCATGAATCTGGTACGCCACGCCGGCGTAGCCCTAGAGGAGGTTCTATATGAATAAACCCAAAAAGCCAACCGTGGCCGAGCTGGAACAGCAGATTGCCGAACTCACCGAGGCTCTGCAGCGCGAGCGTGCAGATGCAGCTAATATCCGCCGCCGCCACAATGAACAAATCGGCAGCCTCAAGAACATGGTCAAGGCCACTGTCATCCGCGACCTTCTGCCCGCCATCGACAATCTGGAGCGCGCCCTCAAGCATGTGCCCAAGGATCTGGAAACCAACCCGTACGTCAAGGGGGTCCAATCTGTTGTAAAGCAATTCGAAACAACCCTGAGCGACATCGGCGTTCAGCGTATCAAAACCGTGGGCGAAATCTTTGACCCCCGTCTGCACGAGGCCGTCAGTATGGAAGAAGGCACAGGCACCGTCGAGCGCGTCAGCGAAGAGCTCCAAGCCGGCTACGCCCTGGGCGAAGAAATCATCCGTCACGCCATGGTTCGCGTAAAAACAGAGACATAGTATTTTGGCACTCTTGACTATCGAGTGCCAATTTTTTATGCTAGAATTGTTTTAGCACTCTACTAATCTATTTGCTAAAAAGGAAAGGTATCAATCATGGGAAAAATCATTGGTATTGATTTAGGCACAACCAACTCTGCTATGGCTGTCATGCAAGCTGGCAAGCCGGAGATTATCGCAAACAGCGAAGGCAATCGCACCACACCTAGCGTAGTGGCCCTAAACAAGAACGGCGAACGGCTGGTGGGGCAGGTAGCCCGCCGCCAGCAGGTGACAAACTCCAAAAACACAATTTATGAAGTCAAACGCCTGATTGGCCGCCGTTGGGAAGACAAAGAAGTCCAGCGCGACATCAAGCTGATGGGCTACGAAATGGTCAAGTCCGGCCAAGGCGTCAAAGTAAAGATGGGCGACAAAGAATACAGTCCCGAAGAGGTCAGCGCCATGGTGCTGGGCAAACTCAAAGCCGACGCCGAAGCCTTCTTGGGTGAAGCTGTTACCGAAGTCGTCATCACGGTCCCGGCATACTTTGACGACAGTCAGCGTCATGCTACCAAAGACGCCGGCAAGATCGCCGGCCTGGAGGTCAAGCGCATCATCAACGAGCCCACGGCCGCAGCCCTGGCGTATGGAC
>Ga0193753_10003916_pt1 | contig 10827 bp, 6 predicted proteins | sample H1c2metaG_FD_144925 | JGI IMG/M metagenome (GOLD analysis project Ga0193753, IMG submission 144925) | Soil microbial communities from a riparian zone of the East river system, Colorado, United States - H1c2 | ecosystem: Environmental > Terrestrial > Soil > Riparian zone | place: USA: East River... | reverse complement strand
TTCGACAGTTTTGCGTCCAGCTTCGAATCCAAGCTCGAGAAGCTGTCGTACCGCGCACCGGCGCTGGTGGCAGCAATACTCGAGAATTCCGGTCTCGAGCCGCTGAACCGCCTGGACGTCCTGGACGCCGGATGTGGGACGGGATTGTGCGGCACTCTTGTTGCACCCTTTGCAAGCCGGCTGGTTGGTGTCGATCTTTCGGAGAAGATGCTGGTGCAAGCCCGGGAAAAGCAGGTCTACCACGCGTTGGTGAAGGGGGAGCTCACGGAATACTTGCGTGCCAACAGCGATGCCTTCGACTTGATCGTGTCGGCCGACGCACTGGTGTATTTCGGCGACCTGAAAGGTGTGGTCGAGGCCGCCGCCGTGACACTCCGACCAAATGGCCTGTTTGTATTCACACTCGAGCACGCAGCCGGTGATAGCGACGCGGTCGACTACCGTCTGGAGGTGCACGGTCGCTACAGTCATTCCCGTGCCTATGTCGAGCAATTGCTCACGTCCTCCGGCCTGAAGCCGACGATCGTCCAAGCCGAATTGCGCATGGAGGCAGGTGCCGCAGTTCCGGGGCTAGTGATTCATGCAGCAAAATCTGCTTAAGCCCCTACTTAGCCGCTGGTACGTAACTGGCTGGCTTCGCTCAGCTTGGTCGGTGCCCTGTGCCAAGCGTTCAATCCCGATCTTTCCGGGCTGAAGGCGAGAGGCGCCAAACTGATACTGTGGAACGGCACTAACGATACCCGCGATCAGCCCGAGCGACACCCAGCGCTACTACAACGGCGTCGTCGAGAAGATGGGCGGCAGACGAGACGGTCGAACTGTTCCTTGCCCCCGGGGTCGGCCACTGCCGGCGGCGCCGGACCCGACCAGGTCGACCTTCTGAAGGCGCTCTCGATCTGGGTGGATAGCGGCACGCCGCCGTCGCGGCAAACCTGGTCCTGGTCAAGCAGGACAAATCCGCTGAGCCGGTAATGACGCGGCCGATGTGCAAGCATACTGCTTGGCCGCGTTACAATGGGCGGGCGACGTCAACGCCGCGCCGGGCTCGAGTGTTCCATGGGATGAGTCGGGCGGCCACGGGATGCGATGGGGTGTAATTCCGTGACTTCGCGGCGAGGCGTCAGAAGGGCTTGCCGGCGACGTAACCGTACAGGTTGCCCAGGAAGTCCTTTTCCGACAGCGCACTGCCTTGCGGGACCTTGAATTCGCCCTGTGCCCAGGTGAAGACCGTCAGCTGAACCCCCTGGGGCGTGCGGTTGATCGGCGAGCGCAGCACGACCACGTGATTGCCTCGATAAGTCGTTTCGTTTTGCGTCTTGGCGTACAACATCTTCGAATTGATCCGCAGAACCACGCGGCGGCCTTCACCTTGGTAGCGGTTCAAGTCGTTAATGTCGCTTGGGTCCAGGCCGCTCACCATATTGCCCTTAGACTCGACGCCGGAATAACCTGCCTGCACGAACCACTTCTCGATCTCGCCGATGGTGGAGCCGGCAGAGAATCCAACTTTGACGTCGTCGACGTCGAACCACCAATTATCCGAATCGCGCAGGCTGGCCGCCGCCAGCCAGTCCGCCGGGCTCATCGAGCTCGGCGGAGAATAGGTGCGGCAGCTCGTGCTCGGCGCGACGAATATGTCGCCGATTCTCGCCTTGCCGTTCTCGTAGAGGTCGACGGCGTACTGCGCATAGGTGCGTGGCGAGTCCGAGGCGAGGCCATAGAGAAACGCGACCGGGCCGCAGAGCCCGGCCGTGTCCTGATTCATGATCTCCGGGTTGCCGATCCTGAAAAGCAGGTCGATGCCGACCCGGTCGCGGTCGAGCTTCGGGAAGTAGCCGGTGCCCATCCGTTTCAGGAAGCCGCAAATGATCTCCGCCGCATATCGCTCCTGCATCGTCGTTAGGCCGAACTGTCCATCGGTGCCGTAGAGCTTCCGCGTCTGTTCGATCAAATACAGGAGCATCGTCTTGGGGCGCGCCAGCATCGTATCGGACTTTTCCGCGACGATGCGCAAGTCGTTCAATTCGCTAGGCGTCAGAATACCGTCGTCGAGAGCCGCGCGGATGACGTCCACAACCTCGCGATGGGAGAACATCTTGTCGTCGCTTAGGGCGACTCGCAAAGCATTGAGGATCTTCGGGCTTTGGATACCGTCCCACTTCGAGGGCATCGCAGGTTCTCCAAGGTTTCATTGACGCGCGGCGCGAGGTCGGATGTGTGCTTTCACCGAGGCCAGCAAACTAGATTCTTTGCCGGTATCGGCGATCCATTTCGCGCCACGCGTATCCAACACGCGCCAGGTTCGGTCTGCACGCTGGTTTAGGCGTTAGAATCTGACGGTTGTACGGATCGTCGGCTGATCCGAGGGTTTGAGAGTTTGCGCAGGGGAAACTGGTGGAGGCGCGACTCTCCCTGAGATCCAGCGTCGCGTAGCGTACACTAACTGTCTTGTTGACTCGGCTCCGAGGGCCGTTGACGTTTCCGGCTCTCCGGCTGTAAGCCTTTGAAACGACGCACTTGTTGCATGCCGCCCCTGGGCACCATTCCCCAAATTATCTCGCGATTTCAGATCGTTGTTTCCGGCCCTCTAGGCGAGGGACGTTTATGCGTTCTCGGGCCGTTCGATTGCTGTTGATCGCGCTGAAGGTAGTGGCGCCTGAGGAGCTAGAGGACTTCCGGTGGCTTCACGGAGCCGCGTACGCTGTCGGAGATCTCAGAGGCGTTAGATCTGCCGTTTGGCCAAGTTTCGTATGGGGTCCTGCCGCTGAGCGGGGACTGCCATCGTCTATTCTGAGCGACTGCTGCTCTTTGCCGACATTCTCGGCTGGAGTGTCAGACTAGCCATGGTCAGCCCGAAGCACGGCGTTAAGGACGCTCGAAAGCGCGGGAGGCACAGACCCGCGGAGAAGTGGCGGTACGTGTCTTCGGTCCAAGGTGAGGTGAGTCACCTCGACGACCACTCCGGCCACACCCAATGGACTCGCTCTAACCGTCGACCCCGCTTGACGCTGGTCCTTGCGTTACGAATGGACTCCAATGCGACGTCACGTTCGACCCGTTGACAGCGCGCACTCGCCAGCTCGCCCGAAAGTACTGGCGAAGCATTGCTTCGCGCACGGCACTGCGTGCTGGCGACAGGGTTGGACCGACAGGCAGCGGAAGAACTGAACGCACTGGATCGGTGAGCAGGTCCTCGGAATCGCTGAACACGATCGTCAGGATCTTCGAGGGCGGCAATGCCGGGTTCCCCGGGTTGGGGTCGATGAAGCGAAACTGCACTTCGTAAAAAACCTCGCAGCCGGGCTGTTGCCCGATGACCTTGGCGACGGCGAGATTGAATCCCTGCGTGCCGAGCTTGGTTTGTGGGCCGCGGCCCCATTCGAGGGGAGTGGTGATCCTGGGCGGCGGTGCGCCATCGCATGATCGATTGTAGAGAAAACGCGAGCGGGAAAGGATCGCGCGCAAGGAGCGATCGTCGCTCTGATCCTCGGGAGTTGGCTGCACGCGGAGTGGGCAGCCATTGGCATCCGTTGGGACACCGTGGGGAGTGCCAGGGCAACGGTCCAGGCGATCGGCTACGAGATCGCCGTCGGCGTCATTCTCGAGCACCTCGCGAATGCGATCCGGGTCTCGCACCAGCTGTTGCAGCTTGCCGGATCGGTCATCCAATATCGCCCGGTACCTCGCCGGTGTTAGCTTTCCCTGGAGGAAATCGCGTGCATATTGCGCGCGCGTCAGGTTGACCGTGCCGACCAAACGCGCTGCCATGGGAGAAAGGCTGGGGTCTAGGCAGGAGGCAGCTTCGATCGACATGCCCTGCTCGACAGCCTTGGTTGCGCGGATGCGGGCGTCGTTGACGCAGCTCTCGCTGCCGGATTTCGGCGCGGGGGCCTGCGCCGCAAGCTTCGCCGGGGCCAGGCCGGCGGCGAGCAATGCAGCTGCCAACACGAAGCACCTCATGGCGACACCTCCGTGTAGGACATCAGGAAGGCCACTTCCGCCGCAATACCTTCGATCAGCAGGTCGCGCTGGATGGCGGCCATGGTCGCATTGTCGTAGGCGGAGGTCGCTCCGCCCTTGTCGACGATGTATTGAAGCGACCGGTCCGGTTTGAACACCGAGGGCTGCGCATTGGCCTTCTGCCGGGTTGTCGCCGCGACCGCAGTGACGAGATCGCGGACGGGCACCTCGGTCGTGCCGTGCAGAACGCGCCAGTCCTGGATGAACTTGCGCCATTTGACGGCCCTTACGACAACCTGGGAAACGGTGTCGAGGGACAGGGCAACATTGTCCGAGCCGAGGAGCTCGTCGTAAACCATGTCCACGCTGTCCTCGTAGGGACGGTGGCCGTAACCCGAGGCTCCCACCGCGTGCATGGGAACGGAGGCGTCGCCGATCGCATGAAGCGGCCAGCCGAGCCTCAAGGCCTCCTCTGCCGTACCCCTTGCCGACTTGGCCTGCTCATAGCCGAACATGGCCAGATTATCGACGGCGGTAAGTTGCATGTGCGGGACCGTCGGCGACTCCCACTGGTTCTTGTCGCGATGGATGGTGTTGCTGTGGAAATCCGTGCCAACTGGGCCCGATCCGAGAAGGATCTCGTAGTTCTTCGGAGCGAGGCTCTTGTCGTGGTTGACGTGGATGCCGCCGAGATCGAAGAGGGCGGTCACGAGCTTCTCAGTGGTGTCCGGGGCGCCGGTAGGGCCAGCGCGCTCCATGAATTTGGCCGGTTTGTCGTCGAAGAAAGTTGGGCTGGCGGGGGTCGGTTTCATATCGATGAAGTGCCCGAAGCCGACATAGTCGGCGCTCTCCAGCGAGTCCGCATCGATGCTGGTGATCTCGTCGATGACAACGCCGGCGGCGCCCACCGCGGCGACGGGACAGAGGACGCAGGCGACTGGGAAGAACGAACAGGCGAGGAGGCAAACGGCGCTTACCGCGACCGATACGCCTGCCCCGATCGCGCCAACGACCGCCGGGTTCTGCAGAACTTCCAGCGTGGTCGAGGTCAAAACCCAGTCTTTGGTCTCCTTGTCCGGTGCGGCCGCCCAATAGCCGAGAGGGGCCCCGGTATAATCGTGAGTCACGAAGTTGCCAGGATTGACCGACGCCAGTACGCCGCTGGACTGCCAGCCCTCGTCGATCGCGCAGATCAGCATGCCGTGACCATAATTGACGGTCACTGGGAGGCGGACCTTGGACATTGGCAGTTCTTCGAGGCTCGTACCCGGAGGCAGCTTCCAGTCCACCATCGGACCGCCGAACAGGCTGATCAGGGATGGGGTTATGCAGGGCGCCGGATCGGCGGCCAGTCCGGATTTGAGAGCCCTCAATTTCGGGACTGCCTGGGCCGCGTCACCGTAGAAGGCTTTGACGGATGGGTTGGAGGTGCCGAGGCGATCGAGCACGACCCGGAGCCGGGCGGACATGTCCCCGCCCTCAGAGAATCGAGCACCGGCGAGGAGCACGTGATAGGCGTAGTCGGTCATGCGCTGGTGCACGGGCTCGTTGTGAGCTAGGGCGGGCCACGGCACGGACAGTATCGCCAGCGATAGAACGCTGAGCGAGTATCCGGCAGGTCGGGCAACGAATCGTCTCATGACAAGTCTCCCTCATGAGGTGCTTCAGGAAGCGCACACCTCATCCGCAGATCGAAGCAGCCGCTTCGCCAAACCGTGGACGGCCAGAAGTCGACGCTACGCGACTGTGAATGCCGCGTTTGTGGCTTTTGCCACCCTTGCAGGCCTGCACGGATCCGCGCCGCTTCCCACGGTGAGCGGTCGCGTCGAAGCCATGGTTCGACGTGCGGTTGAAAGGTGAATAGGTGGACTCGGGGCGCCTGTTGTAGGCAAACGGGGCCAACTGCTTGGGAATTGAGCAGAAAACGGAGAACGTTGGATTTCAGTTTCCTCCGCCATTAACCCGGTGCGAACAGTCTCTCCGGCTGGCCCGGACACTAACCTGGGTTGGGCCACCACTGGTCTGCAGTGACGTTCGACCGGCGAATTGGTCGTGTGACGATAACATTCACTTATCGTTCATACCTAAACTATATGCACCGGCGGGACTTACTCACCCTGACGCGACACATCGCCACCGCGAGTACATCCTGAAGATCGGACCCGATGGCCTTGAAGATCGAACCGGATGGCCTTGTTGCCATGATCGATAAAATGTCTCCGGAAGAGAAACGGTACTATACGCATCGCAAGTACGACGATCGAGGACGAGGCGGTCGTTGCCCGCAAGAAACAGCGCTGACTGAGCCTGCCTGGACTCAACCCCGACTGAAACCAATCCTCCGGCGCCATCGCTGGGAACGCTTATGCGTGGTGGGCATGCGAACGTACTGAGAGCTTCAACTTGATCCCTCGGCGTGCGCGCCTGAACGCGATCATCGCCGGGCGTCGCGATGCGCGAGGCGGACTAGCAGCGCGACACGCAGGCAGTTGCCTTTTGCAAACGTGTGCACAATACATCGTCAAATTGTAGTTTAAATTCCTAGAAGCGAGGAATGCCGGAATACGCCAGCGAATACAATGGCGTAGCAATTGGATACGACTTACTTGCGCTCTCTAAATCCTCGGCTATCACCAAAGGAAGGCGATCGGATGACCGAGCCGTAACACAAGCAATGGAGTGAGAGTCATGTACGTTTTTGACGGGGCGCAGCCCAGAACCGCGACCGCAGAAGGTCGTCTTGACGCTGCGCGAGATACGGTGAAGAAGCAGGTTTCTGCGAAGTCTCTCGCCAACATCATGTGTGGCTTCGCTGAGAACGGCACTCTCATCCAGTATGCCAATCTCGACCACCCGCAGCACATCGAGGACTTCCCGGAGATCCGATATGAGATCCGCCACTATCCGACGCGGATCACGACCTCGGGCGGCCCCGCAGAAGTAACGGTCTGTTACATCGTGGCCACTGACGGTGACACATATAAGGTGTCGTCCGGCATCGTGGGTGAAGACACGTGGCATCCGATTGCGATGGACCACTCCTTCCTCGCCGGCGAGGCTGGCGAACATCCAGATTGTCACAACGTAGTGCGCCGAAAAGTACTCTGACGAGAGTCACGCTGGCCCGTGCAAACGATTGCATAACTTTGCGTATCTTTGGGACGAACTCGCTAGCCGCCCGCGACTAACGCGGGTGTGGCGGACCCAGGGCGCCGCATGGATGCTCATGCAATTTGTTGCCGGCGGCCGCTCGTGCAATCGTTTGCACAAGAGGCAAGGCATTCAGCGCGCCATCTAACCCTTCGACTAAGGCCTGGCGGCCGAGCTCACTTGTAGCCGCGCTCGTCTGGGTCCTCCATGGAAAGGGATATGAACCGGCTGTTCCTTTTCCACTTGGGTTGGAAGAGCGCCACAACTCGTAGCTCGTTGCCGCGAAGTCTATACATGGATGTACTGCTCCCTAGCGCCTTCCGCCTTCCGAACTGGAGTACTGGCTCCCTCGCGTGCACCGGAGGCTTAGATCGAGACGTGCAATCGATTGACAAACATCCGCGCCGGACGCCCCGGTGTGCGACCGCATTTGTCGTGACGCGCTGGCACCTGAATGAGTCGTAGAAGCTCGTGCAATTATGTGCACAACCATAGGCGGCATACGGTTGTTCGCCTAACAAGATGCCGTGGTCCGGAATTTCGAGCGTCTTCAACGACTTAATGTTCTTGAGTTTTCCCTTGCCAGAATGTCGAAAAAAGCTATCCCCAAAGCAGTTCACTTGGGGAGCGACTCTTGTCCATTTTGAAACCCGCCCACATCCACGTTCTGCGGTCTACCGTATCTCGCGGACAACTTTTGGTAGCAACGGAAATCGAGATGGACGCTTTGATGAAGGCCGGCATCGAACTTCACGGCCTTCTTGAAAAGCTGGCGCGCGCGGTGCTGGCCGGCAAGAAGAAGATCAGGTATCTCGTCCATACCATCCTGAACTCACCCGCCGCAAAGCTGTCCGCGCTGGTGCGCACGATCCACTACGACGTTGATATGCCGCCATACACGTTGACGGAGCTTCTTCGCCGCGCTCGCTTCCTTTTTCCCTACGCCCGGATCGATGAACCTGTCCATCTGCGCTTGAAGGAGAAAGACTCGGGAGAATTGCGGCCGGTAATGTGCTTTGGCTGGCAGCGAAGGGCGCTGCAGAAACTTTGCGGGGACATCCTGAAGGTTCTGCTGCCGGCGTATTCGTTCGATTTCATGGAGAAGGGTAACGGCGGAGCAGACGGTGCCGCCCAGTACCTCGGAGCAATCATCAAGGAGGGTCAATATGACTTCGTCATAACCGTAGACATCAAGAATTGCTTCAGGTCCGTCAACAAAGCGGGGATAGAGCAGCTGCTACCTCTGCCAGCACCAGTAACCAACAACGTGCTGTTGATCCTGGGCGACACAGCCATACGAAAGGAGCCCCCGGCAGGAGGAGAGACTGACGAACACTCACTCCACACATCCATCCTCGAAGCCGATACCCGGCAGGGAATACCGCAGGGATCTTCGGTCTCCAACCTATTCATGTCGCGCGCAGTCCTTGGACCGCTGCTCAACGCGACACCCTTCGCAGACCGTACCGTTCTGCACGGGGACGACATCGCGGTAGCTGCCAAGACTGCGACGGAGGCCGAGGCCATCTACCAGACCCTACGTTCTCTTCTCGAGAACGACGGTCCTGCCGGCCCGCTGACTATCGGTTTTCACAAGATTTGGTGCGTCGACATGTACGTGAACTTTTGCAAGTACAAACTGCGTCGCACGCCGAAGGTCTTCGGAGCGGAAATCCGCTACAGCCCGGCGACACGCTCATATGATCGCTATGAGCACAACGTCGAGAAGATCTATCTGCAAGCGCCGGACGGGGAGGAAGGGCAGCAGGTCACTCAGTACAGCGAAGCCTGGAAGAAGGCTTTTTATCCGCTCTGGCAACCCAACGAGCTGGCAGAAGACATGCTCGCTGTAACGACAATGAATGCCATGTCGAACGCCTGGAAAAAGAAGCCCCACGTCAAGAAATGCTAGTCGTTCTACAGGTTCTCCCACCAACTACTGAGTACATCTCCCTGTCGCGCACGTTTGTGCAATCGATTGCACAGAAGACCATGTCATGAAAAAACACCAGGCACGTTTCCCGAACGGCAATGACAACGAGCCCGAGTTGGGGTTTGTGCAAGAGCTAACCGAAGCCGAAGCCGCGCTGGAACTGCGCATTTCGGTCGACCTCCTCCAGCGGGAGCGTGCCGCCGGCAGAATTGGATATGCCAGAGCAGGACGCCGCGTATTCTACCCGGTCGTCTGCATCGAGAAGTACCGACAAGACAGGATCACCAGATGCCAAGCTACAAACTCCGTCGTTTCGGGCCGCGCGACAATTGGTACGCATTCTACTCCATCGAGCGCCGCTCGAAGAGCTGATCGACTGGCACGACAGATAAGCCACTAGCGATCAAGCGCGCCGACGCCTACTTCGGCCTGTTGTTCGTCAAGAAGGACGCCGACCCGGCGGACATGACGGTGGCCGACGTGCTGCGTCGCTACCAGAGCGATAAGAGCGAGGAGTTCGTCAGTCAGGAGACCGCCGACCGCACCATCGAGCATCTGGTGGAGTGGTACGGCGACAGCACGGTGGGCGACATCACCGCCGGCGGCAACAAAGACTACGAGCTAGACCGCCGCAAAGGCGGATGGTCGAACAGCACGATCAATCGAAACCGCAACACGTTGCGCGCTGCTCTCAAGCACGCGGTGAAGGACGGCAAACTGCGGTACGCGCCGTTCGTGCCGACACTGAAGGTCGCCGGGCGTAAGGAGCGGTGGCTGACCTACGAGGAAGCGCTGAGATTGTACCGCGCCGTACGGAACTGGCGATGGCGCTACCTGAACCTGTTCATCCGGATCGGCTTGGGGACAGGCGCACGGCACGAGGCGATACTATCCCTCACGTGGGACCGTGTTGACCTGGAGCATGGACGTATCGACTTCCGGGTCCCAGGGCGCGTGGTGACCAAGAAGCGGAGGCCGCACGCCCCAATCAACGATCGGCTGCTGCGCCTGTTGCGCGCGGCGTACAAGTTGAGGGAGGGCGGCCACGTCATCATGCACCGTGGCGGCCCGCTGTTGTCGGTGAAGAAGGCGTTTGCGAAGGCGTGCGAGCGCGCGGAGCTTACAGGGGTCACGCCACACACACTGAAGCACACGTACATCACGTGGCTGCTCCGATCGGGCGTACCGATCTGGGATGTCGCCGGCCTGACTAGCACGAGCGCTGCCACCGTAGAGCAAGTGTACGGCCATCATGCCAAGGATCGGCTGAAGGCGGCGGCAAACGCCATAAATAGTGCCGAAAAAGTGCCGAATGGGGCGTTACAACCGTGCCGTAGAGGACTCTAAGTCATTGGAAAGATTGGTGGGCGCTGTAGGGATTGAACCTACGACCCCACCCGTGTGAAGGGTGTGCTCTCCCGCTGAGCTAAGCGCCCGGAAGGGGCGCGTATAAGGCCTGAAGGCTGGCCCGTCAACTTGGCCCTCAGCGGGCGGCGATTTCGCCCAGGGCATCGGGCAGGGCGTCGAAGCGGTCGATGACGGCTTCGGCGCCGAGCTCGCTGGCGGGCTTGGCCGTGTAGCCCCAGCTCACCAGCACCGCCGGCAGCCCGCCGCGGTGGGCCGCCTCGACGTCGTGGATCGAATCGCCGATCATGATGGCGCGCTGGCGGTTGCCGCCGATCTTGTCGATCAGCTGCAGGATGTGGCCGGGATCGGGCTTGCGCACCGTGAAGGTGTCGGCGCCGGCCACGTCGGCGATCGGCGGCATGAGCTTCAGGCCCTGC
>Ga0193753_10003915_pt1 | contig 10830 bp, 12 predicted proteins | sample H1c2metaG_FD_144925 | JGI IMG/M metagenome (GOLD analysis project Ga0193753, IMG submission 144925) | Soil microbial communities from a riparian zone of the East river system, Colorado, United States - H1c2 | ecosystem: Environmental > Terrestrial > Soil > Riparian zone | place: USA: East... | reverse complement strand
CAGCAACGTGTTCGCCCCGATATCGGACAGCATGACCGCGTCATAGGCCGAGAGCGCGTCCAGGGTCTGCGGAAAAGCCTCCTGCGCTTCATGGGCCGGCATGTAGCGCAAATTGAAGGGGCTGCCTTTGAGCGCGGCGATCAACGGCTCGGCACCGAGGTGAAATGTGACGGAGGAGAACTGATCGAAACCCTTGTAGTGGGTCGCGGCGCTCGCCCAGGATTCGCCGGCGAGCAGGATCTTGCGTGTCTTGGCCATCAGGCGCTCCAGTCGAAAGGTGCCGGGCTTTCTAGCATCAAACCGGCACCAGCGGCAGATGCGGCTCCGGCGGCAGCTCGACCACGATCGGATCGCCGGGAATGACTTCCCCGCCCTTCAGCACCACCGACATCACGCCCGCCTTGCGCACGATGCGCCCTTGGGAATCGCGATCCAGCACCGCGGCGGTCAGGCCCTGCTGGAAACCGTCGAGCTGGGTGCAGGGATTGCGCAACCCGGTGATCCGCACGGCGGCCGTCCCGCCGATCCGCAGCACCGTGCCGGTCGGCAGGCCGAGCAGATCGATGCCGCTGGTGGTGATGTTCTCGCCGATATCGCCGGGATGGACCTTGAAGCCCGCTGCCTTCAGCTCAGCGTGCAGCTCCGCATGCACCAGATGGACCTGCCGCAGGTTGGGGTGGGTCGGATCGACCCGCACGCGCGAACGGTGCTTCACCGTCTTACCCATATGCGCGTCGCCTTCAACGCCGAGGCCCGCCAGCAGGCGGATGCTCATCTCGGGTGACTTGCTGAAACGGTGGCCCTTGGCGCGGCTGACCGCGGTCACGGTGCCTTTCATATCTCGACGTTCAACCCGTCATAGCCGGGCTCGACGCCGGGCGGGCATTTCGCCTTCACTACGTCGTAATCGATCTGATGGTTGAGATGGGTCAGGATCGCATGCTTCGGCTTCAAGCGCTCGATCCAGCCGATCGCCTTGTCGAAATGCGCATGCGTCATGTGCGGTTCGAAGCGGAGGCAGTCGACGATCCAGAGATCGAGCCCCTGAAGAATCTCGAAGGCCTCTTCCGGCAGATCGACCGCATCGGTCGAATAGGCCATCGGACCGACCCGATAGCCGAGGGTCTTGGATCCGAACCCGTGCTCCTGCTCGAACGGCGTCACCTCGAGGCCGCAGAGCTGGAACGGTCCCGAGACGGTCTTCGCCTCCAGGAAGGGCTTATAGAGGTGCCCTGATCCTTCAGTGTGCTGGGTGAAGACATACGGAAATCGGGCGAGCAAGGTGCGGAGCGTTTCCGGCGCGCCATAGGCGGGAATCCGGACATTCTTGTCCGCGCCGCGCATGAAGCGGACATCGTCGATGCCCTGGGTGTGATCGGCGTGGTCATGGGTGTAGAGGATGGCGTCGAGCTTGCCGACATCCGCATCCAGCATCTGCACCCGGAAATCCGGCGAGGTGTCGAGCACGATATTGGCGCCCTCGTGCTGCACCAGAACCGAGACCCGGCGCCGCCGGTTCTTCGGATTGTCCGGATTGCACGAACCCCAATGGTTGCCGATGAGCGGCACCCCGCCGGAGCCGCCACAGCCGAGCACGGTGACTTTCATAATATCTTCTCGTCACCCCCGGGCTTGACCCGGGGGTCTCTATCCGAGTCTGCCCCAGATGCCCGGGTCAAGCCCGGGCATGACGATGAAGTGAAAGCGGTTTCAAATTTGAACATGCGCCTTCGAAAACAGCCGCTGGAAATTCTCCGTGGTCTTCGCGCCGAAATCCTCGGCCGACATGCCGAAGAGATCGGCGGCAAACTCCGCCGTGTGCTTCACGAAAGCAGGCTCATTGGTCTTGCCGCGCTTAGGAACGGGTGCCAGGTAAGGCGAATCCGTCTCCACCAGCAGCCGGTCCAGCGGTACGGTCTTGATCACCGCCCGCAGCTCTTCCGCGCTCTTGAAGGTCAGGATCCCCGAGAGCGAGATGTAGAAGCCGATCTCCAAAGCGGCGTCCGCCAGCTTCTGGGTCGAGGTGAAGCAGTGGATGACGCCGGTAAGGCCGCCCTTCTCCGCCCCGATTTTCAGTTCCTCGATGGTGTCGTCGTCGGCATCGCGGCTGTGCACGATCAGCGGCAGGCCGGAGCGGCGCGACGCCTCGATATGCGTCGCGAAGACCTGGCGTTGCCGCTCGCGCGGGCTCTTGTCATAGAAGTAATCGAGCCCGGCCTCGCCAATCCCGACCACCTTCGGGTGCTTGGCCAATTCCACCAGGCGTTCGGCATCGACCGTCGGCTCGTCGGCCGCTTCGTGCGGATGGATGCCGACCGAGCAGCTGATCCGGGGATCGGATTCCGCGATGGCCAGCACCTTCTCGAACTCCGAAACCCGGGTGCAGATGGTGACGAGATGGGCCACGCCGTTCGCCTCGGCGCGCGCCAGCACCTCCGGCACCTGTCCCGTGAAGTCCGGAAAATCGAGATGGCAGTGGCTGTCGATCAGCCGCCCCCGCCCTTCCATCGGCGTCATGCCGCCGGCTCCCCCTGCGCCAATGCGCCATCGTCCACGAATCGCGGGAACACGCCCTCGGGCTTCGGCAAATCCGCGCCGGTCTCGAGCGCGTGCTCCGGGCCGATCGCAGCAAACGTGCGGTCGTCGCCGTCCACCGCCAGCTGATCCAGGATCTTCGCGGCGGATTGCGGCATCAAGGGCTGCACCAGCAAGGCCAGATGCCGGATCGTCTCGGCCAGCACATAGAGCACCGTGCCGGCGCGCGCGAGATCGGTCTTGCGCAGCTTCCAGGGCGCCTGCTCGTCCATGTAGCGATTGGCCTCGCCGACCACCGCCCAGATCGCCTCCAGCGCCTTGTGGAAGAGCTGGGCGGCCATCAGCGGCCGCACTTCGGCGAGCAGCCCGTGCGCCTGCTTCAGCAGATTGAGGTCCGCCTCGGTAAGCACGCCATGCGCCGGCACCTTGGCCTCGAAATACTGATTGACCATCGAGAGCACGCGCTGAGCAAGATTGCCGTAGCCGTTGGCGAGATCGCCATTCATCCGCTGCACCATCGCGCGGTGCGAGAAGTCGCCGTCATTGCCGAACGGCACTTCACGCAGCAGGAAATAGCGCACCTGGTCGAGGCCGTAGCGCACGATCAGGTCGTGCGGATCGATCACGTTGCCGAGCGACTTCGAAATCTTCTGCCCCTCATTGGTCCACCAACCATGGGCGAAGACGCGCTGTGGCGGCTCCAGGCCTGCGGCCATCAGGAAGGCCGGCCAGTAGACCGCGTGGAAGCGCAATATGTCCTTGCCGACCATGTGCAAGTTGGCCGGCCAGAATTTGATGTACTTTTCCTGTTCCATATTCGGGAAGCCGACCGCGGTGATGTAGTTGATCAGCGCGTCCAGCCAGACATACATGATGTGGTCGGCATCGTCCGGAATCGGCACGCCCCACTTGAAGGTCGTGCGCGAGACCGAAAGGTCTTTCAGCCCGGACTTCACGAAGCTGATGACTTCGTTGCGGCGGGAATCTGGACCGATGAAATCCGGATTGCGCGCATAGAAGTCCAGCAAGGGCTGTTGCCATTCCGAGAGCTGGAAGAAATAGCTCGGCTCCTCGACCCACGCGACTTCGGCGCCCGAAGCCTTCGACACCTTCTTGCCGTCGGGACGGGTCTCGAGCTCATCCTCCTGGTAATACGCCTCGTCGCGGACCGCGTACCAGCCGGAATAGGAGCCGAGGTAGAGCTGCCCGCGTTCTTTGAGCCGACGCCACAGCGCCTGGCAGGACTCAATGTGCCGCCGTTCCGTCGTGCGGATGAAATCGTCGTTGCTGAAATTCATCGCCTCGGCCAGCACGCGGAAACGCTGCGAGACCTCGTCGGTGAAGGCCTGGGGATCCTGGCCCAACTCCTTCGCCTTGTTCTCGACCTTCTGCCCATGTTCGTCGGTGCCGGTCAGGAAGTGCACGTCGTAGCCATCGAGCCGCATGAACCGCGCCAAGGCATCGCAGGCGAGCGACGTATAGGCGTGCCCGATATGCGGTGAATCGTTCACATAGTAGATCGGCGTGGTGACGTAGTAGGTCTTGCGATCGGCCATCTGATTCCTGAGGCTATGAGGGTCCCTGAAAATCTCCTCCCCCCTTCAGGGGGAGGTCGGGAGGGGCGAGCTTTCGCCATCTTTCTCGGCCTATCCGGCGCCGAGACCGCCCGCCTCCACGGATTGGAGGGCGAGCCAGGCCGTCAACCAAGCTTGCCGACGGTCGAGATTGACGCTCAGCACCCGGGCGAACAGCCGCTCGACTTTCTCCCACAGCTCCAGCCAGCGATCAAGCCCGGCCGCCCCCAGCCATTTCCGGGTCAATTCAGCCTCGCCGGGAAAGCGCTCCGGCGCGACCGATCCGCCTAAAGCGGCGTTGCGCAGGAACCGCGCCCCGATCCATTCCAATAGCTCGGCGCCCTGCTCGAACTCGCGCTCCGCCCCTCGCCCGCCAAGGCGATCGGCGAGCTTGTGGAGCGCCGCGGTGTCGGCATTCGGCCACCGCAGCAGCAATCCGGCGATCTCCCGGAACAGGGCCAGAGCATCGCTCTCGATCAGGGTCAGCGCATGGCCGAGGCTGCCCTCCGCGAGGGCGGCCACCAGGTGCAGATCTTCGCCGGCGAGGTTCGGGGCGCGGGATCCGATTTCCGCTTCCATCACCGCCTCCGGCAGCGGCGCCAGAGTGAGCCGCCGGCAGCGCGAACGGATGGTCGGCAGCAGCCGCCCCGGCGCATGGCTGACCAGGATCAGCACCGTGCGCGGCCGCGGCTCCTCCAGAATCTTCAGCAAGGCATTTGCGGCATTGCGGTTGAGATCGTCCGCGGCATCGACGATCAGCACCCGCCAGGCACCTTCCGCCGGCGTCAGGCGCAGGAAGTCGATCGCCGCCCGCACGTCCTCGATGACGATCTCGCTTCGGAGCTTGCCCTTGTCGTTCAGGGAGCGCCGCAGCAGCCGAAAATCGGAATGCGCCAGCTCGGCCAGACGCCGGAACACCGAATGTCCCGGCTCCATCTCTAGCGTTGCGGCAGCCTTCGGCGCGTCGCCGAACAAGCCGCCGGCCTCAGCCGGCGCCTCGGCGGGTGCCGCCAGCAGGGCCCGCGCCATGCGGAAGGCCAGCGTCGCCTTGCCGACGCCCTTTGGACCGGTGACCAGCCAGGCATGCGGCATGCGTCCGGCTTCGAGCGCATTCAGGAATGCCTTCTCCGCGCTCTCATGCCCGATCAGCCGCGTCGCCGAAGCCGCCGCGGGCGGAGGCAGAATGCGCGCGTCCGCATCGGCGGCAGGGCGGCGCGCCATCAGAGCTGAACGCCGAACCGTTTGGCGACGGCCGCGCGCACCGCCGCTGCGACCGCATCGATCGGCCGCGTCGCGTCGATCACGGTGCAGCGCGTCGGCTCCTCCTTGGCGATTGCCAGGAATCCGGCCTGCAGCTTTTCGTGAAAGGCGTGGCCCATGCGTTCATAGCGTTGCTGTTCGCGTGCCCGCCCGAGCCCGGTCTTCACCGGCAGGTCGAGGATCAGCGTCAAGCCTGGCTCCGTCGCGCCGACCACCCGCGCCCGCAACTGTTTCAGCCAGGCGAGATCCAATCCCTGTCCATAGCCCTGATAGGCCAAAGTGGAATCCGCGAAACGATCGCAGAGCACCCATTGTCCCGCATCGAGCGCCGGTCGGATCACTTTGGCCAGATGCTCGGCCCGCGCGGCGAAATGCAGCAGCGCCTCGGCCTCTGCGGGCCAGCGCCCCGGCTCACCTTCGACCAGGAGGCGGCGGATTTCTTCGGCGCCAGGCGCACCACCGGGCTCACGGGTGGTGACGACGGCCTCGCCGGTCTGCCGCAACGCGTCGGCCAAGATGCGGAGCTGGGTCGACTTTCCGCCGCCCTCCCCGCCTTCGAACGTGACGAATCTCAGCGGGGTTTGGGCCGGCGTCGACATCAGTTGCCGTCCGCTCAGTTCTGCTGCGGTTTCTGCTCGGCGCCGAAGATCATCTGTTGCAGCATGGCGACGACGCGGCCGCCGAAACCGAGTTGCGGCACTTCCGACGCCGCGACCAGCGGAGAGCGGAATTCCGGCATTCCGGGAATCTGCATCACCAGTTCGCCGATCGGCTGACCGGCGGCGATCGGGGCGGCGATAGGCCCGTCATAGACCGCCTTCACCTGCACCTTGTCGCGCTCGGAAACCGGCAGAGTCACCAGCAGGTCCTTCTCGACGGTCAGCGGGACCGACTTCTGCTGCCCCATCCAGACATCGGCCTGGGCCAGAATCGTGCCCTTTTTCGCCACCGTGTAGTCGCCGAAGGTGCGGAACGCCCAATCGAGCAGTTGCCCCGTCTCATCGGCGCGGTCCTGCATCGAGGTCATGCCGTGCACCACCATGAAGATGCGCCGGCCGTCACGGATTGCGGAAGCCGTCAGGCCGAAACCCGCCTCTTCGGTGTGGCCGGTCTTCAACCCATCGACGCCGGTGTTGGGGCGATAGAGCAGCGGGTTGCGGTTGCCCTGCTTGATCTTGTTGAAGACGAACTCTTTCTCACTGAAGTAGTGATAGAATTCCGGAAAGTCCTCGAACAGATGATGCGCCAGAAGATAGAGATCCTGCGCGGTCATCAGGTGGGTCGGATCCGGCAGGCCGGACGCGTTGACGAAGTGGCTGTTGTTCAGACCGAGTTCGACGGCCTTCTTGTTCATCCGGTCGGCGAAAGCCTCCTCGCTGCCGGCCAAACCTTCGGCGACGACAACGCAGGCGTCATTGCCCGACTGCACGATGATGCCGCGGATCAGTTCCTCGACTGGAATGTCACCGTCGATCGGCACGAACATCTTCGAGCCCTGGGTCGACCAGGCTTTCTTGCTGACATGGAAGCTGTCGGTGAGCTTGACGTCCCCGCGCTTCAGGGCATCGAAGAGCATGTAGAGCGTCATCAGCTTGCTCATCGACGCCGGGTGCAGCTTCTCAGTGCCTGCCTTGTCGAACAGCACCGAACCCGTGTTGTAATCGACGATATAGACATGCTGCGCTTCGATGTTGGGTGGCTCGACGGCCTGGGCCGCGGACGCGGCCAATCCCCCAGCAATTCCAAGGGCCACAACCAAGCCACCCGCCAGCCACCGACGCGACATGAACCTTCCTCGCCGCCAATTCGTAAGAGTCATGAAACGACCTTTGCGGCAAAGGAACGAAGCCGTCAAGCGCCGTGCTGCGCCGACATGGTCAGGCAGAAAAGCCGCGATTTCCCGGCCTATTCGACGACGATTCTGGCGTCGGGCTGACCGGTGCCGAGGACCTTCTGCAGCAGCGCATCGGCATCCTCGATCCGCTGGATTGGCCCGAGTCGCACCCGATAGAAGGTCTGGGTCCCCACCCGCGCCTGGGTGACGCGCGTCTGTCCCAGCGAACCGAGCTGTTGCGTCAGCTTCAGTGCATTGCTCTGCTGCAGGAAAGCGCCGGCTTGGATGAAGATGTTGGTCGGCTTGACCGGCGTGTAGGAGACCGAGCCGTTGAGCGATGGGATCGTTGACGCGGCTTGGGCGGCCGACGGCTTGGGCAGGCCGACGACCGAGTTGGAGGGCTGCGGCGGGACCGGCGCCACCGTCGTCGTGGCCGGCGCGGATTGTCCGGGGGCCAGCTTCTGGGTCACCACGGTGCCGGCCGGCGCAGCATTCGGCTTCGGGCCTCCCGCCAGCGGCTCCGGCTCGCCGGCATAGGCAAGCTGCGCGCCGCCCACTTTGTTGGCCAGCAGGATGCTGTCCTCTTTCATCACCTGGACCTTCACCCGCGCCGTGCCCTGTCCCTCGAAGCCGAGCAGTTGCGCGCCGCGGCGCGTGAGGTCGATGACTCGGTTGTTCTTGAAGGGGCCGCGATCGTTGATGCGCACCTCGATCGAGCGGCCGTTTTCGAGATTGGTGACCCGCACGATGGTCGGCATCGGCAGCGTCTTATGCGCGGCGGTCAGCGCGTTCTGATCGAAGATCTCGCCATTGGCCGTGCTCTTGCCGTGGAAGTCGGGCCCGTACCACGAGGCAATCCCGGTTTCGGCGTAGTCGTAATCGACCTTCGGATAGTACCACGCGCCTTCGATCTGATAGGCCTTGCCGAGCTTGTACGGGGGAATGCCGTTCTGGTCCTCGGTCGCCAGCTTCGATCCGTTGGTGACCAGGGTGGTCTCCGCGCAGCCGGCAAGGCTGAGGGCCGCGAGAATGATCCCGCCCATTGCCAGCAATGCCTTGCTTACGCGCTTCATCTTGTTGGTACTCGATCCCCCGATCTCAAGGCGTGGTAGGCTAACCAATAGGCTTCCCGGCATCAAACGATTCTGCCGCGGGAAATCGGTCCGCTCCCAGATCAAGGGAGGATCAAAAGCCGATTGCGGCGGGCTATTCTTTCTTCAGCACGTCGACCGCGAGCCCGGTGACGGCGCCCGCACCGGCGCCGATGATGGCTCCGGCCGGAATGCTCAGACCGCCGGTCACGGCACCCAGGCCAGCGCCCGCACCGGCGCCGATCGCGGCCCCGGTCAGCACGCGTTGCTCGGTGTCGCCCATGCCAGCGCAACCCGCCAGGAGCAGCCCGGAAAGCGCCAGAACGGCCCAGCCAAAGGGTTTGGAACGGGTTTGGGCGCGCGATGTCATGATCAACTCCGTTAACGGTCGACTCGGGTGCACAGAAGCTTCCCGCAAAACATAAAGGCGCAGACTCAAGAGAATCAAGAATCTCTTTGATTCGATTAGATTCAAGTTGTCGTGAGTTGGTACGCGGCGCCAGTCGCCCTTACGCGCTCCGGTTTTCGGGAGACACCCTACATCTCGCCCTCTCCCGCTCCAGCGTTCCGATCAACCGATCGGCACACGCAACGCCGGAGTTTCGGCAGCTGCGCATCGATCTCGGCCAGGCGCTTACGTAAGACGTCGAGCGTTCCGCGGGTCGCATGCTTCGCCCCATGCGCGCAGTTCCGCCGGTGTCTGTGGAGAGGAGATAAGAAACCGGTGGAAGCCTCTATCTGTATAGATCGAGGCTTCCCCCAGCCCCAGCGGCCGATGGGGCGGTGGGCCTTTTCGAGCCGCCGAAGAACCAAGCGATTGCCTGGATAATGGATCCCTCTAAGCCGACTTTGGCGGAAGCGCCGGGAACTGCGCATAACGGGCTGTTCGCTCGCCCGTCCAGTCAGCCACTTCTCTAAGCGATGTTAAAATCAACTGGACGAGAAGGCCATGGCGACACGAGTGACGACCGGCACATTCGTTGGACTTAGCGTTTAATGTAGGCGCGTTGCAACCGGCAGGAATGTCAGCTCCCACGGTGTCGGATTAAGCCCCACGCAGGTCACCAGTATTGGGCCGACCGCCGAGCTTTGGACGACCTCATTTCCGTGGGCATCGAACAGAGCGACCATGGCGCCGCCTGTCTCCTTCACCGGCACAATCGCGAAGCTGCATATCTCGACCCCGTCATCGCTCATCCAGGGCAACGTCGGTGCATCGGGATGCGCTTTGGCCAGCCAGTCTTCCAAAGAAGCATGCCTGACCAGATGCGACCGGTAGGGCGTGAAATTAGGCTTACCCATGACCGCTGATCCGGCGCTCCATCTGACGTTCCAATTCGCTATCGGCCCGCCGGCTCCGATGCGCGGGGCGGTCGTGACGTTAGACTGGTTCGGTGGTGAGCACGAACTGTGGAAAGCGAGGATTGTGGGGATAAACCTGCGTACTTACCGACTTTGGCCTTCAAAGCCGGTCCGGCCGAGTTCGCGCCTCACAAGGATGTGTTCCGGCTTCGTCAATCCGGAGCGCGCACTGCGGCGACGGGTTCCGAACCCGATCAAGGCAATTGATTCAAGATCTCGGATGTTCGTCAGTTGTTCCAATGAAGGGAAGTTGAGGTTGAGGAACGCCATCTCCTGATGTCCCTGTATATCGCGCTCGGTCAGATCAAAGTTCGAAGCGCATGAAGGAGGACCAGCGGAGTTTTTATCTTCGCAGCGATCGTGCAGCATATGCGGTTGTGCAAGTGGCGCGTTATGCGTGATGACGTGCCCCCTGGCGCTCGAGCTCACAGCACGTTGGGAACGATCACCGGCGGCGCGATAGACCGTTCCCCGCGCCGAGTTGGGAGATTCTTCACGGGACTCAGCGAGGCGAGGCATAGCATTCCAAGACGGGGAGGGGTTTTTCAACCGGACGCTGACCGATGAATGATCCAAGTATATCGCGCACTGCAGAATCAATCGTTAAACAGTTTGGCGACCAGGCTCCCGCCTATTGCGCTTGGAAGATCGTCGATACTCTGGAGTGCGGCGACTTGACTAGGGTCAAGACGTGGCTGGCGATCCGGCAGGCGGTTGAGACTCTACTGGAGGGCGAAGTGCCTCATCCGCCCGTCGGCTCATGTGTCGTCGGGCGGATCACGCGGCCGGTCCGGGCGCCGCCGGCAGAATCCTCTGCAGTCGAGGGTTCTACCTCGAAACGTCCGAAGCATTAAGCAGCCGTTGTCGGCGCAACTTCTCGCAGATCATCCGCCTCGATGTTGATGATAGGCATCGGTGCGAACATACGGCGATTTTTGCGATATTTGATCATCGCGGCGACCTCGATCTCGATGCGGTGCTTTTCGAATTGCCGGACCGTGTCGGCGGTCCCTAACGCTCGCCCGCAACCGATCGCATCGAGCGCCGAGCGATTGACGACGCAGTCGATCGCCCGGGCACCATCGACAGCAACGATCTTTATTGCGTCTTGCGTCGGAATGTAGACGCCGGTCTCTCCGACGAAATTCAGGCCCATCGCACTGCCCCATTCCGA
>Ga0193753_10003913_pt1 | contig 10839 bp, 9 predicted proteins | sample H1c2metaG_FD_144925 | JGI IMG/M metagenome (GOLD analysis project Ga0193753, IMG submission 144925) | Soil microbial communities from a riparian zone of the East river system, Colorado, United States - H1c2 | ecosystem: Environmental > Terrestrial > Soil > Riparian zone | place: USA: East River... | reverse complement strand
GACAATTCGAGTAGTCGGTGGCGCTCGCTGATCGAGAGCTTGGCCGCCTCGCTTGCGAGGCCAAGGATAGCGATCCCGTCCACGCCCGCTGCGATGCCAGCCTCGATCTGCAAGCCGATGGCGCTCCCGTCGAGCCGGCCGTCACCGTCGAAGAAGGCATAGAGCATCGGGTAGATGCCGGAAGCCGACGAGGCGAGCTGCACCATTCACCTTGGAAACACGAGATGGGAGAAGTGGAGAAAGCGGCGGGGGCCGAAGCCCCCGCCACCGCGGTCAGCGCTTGCAGCTGATCGTCTCGTAGTTGACGTTGAAGTTCTGCGCCCGCGTCGTGTAGCCGTCGCAATTCGCCCGAATGGCAGCGACCTGGTGCTGGAAGAACGGAATGATGATCCCGCCCTGCTCGGTGAGCATCTTCTGCGCCTTCTGATAGAGCGCCGCACGCTTGCCATTGTCGAGTTCGGTCCGAGCCTGATTCAGCAGGCCGTCGTAGTCGTCGCGCTTCCAGTGGGTCTCGTTCCACTGGGCCTCTTTCGTATACGCCACGGCCAGCCCTTCCGCTGGCGGCCGGATCGACCAGCCGGAGGCGTAGAACGGACGCTTCAGCCAGATCTGGTCCCAATAACTGTCGGCAGGATTATTGATCAGGTTGATCCGGATGCCCGCAGGCGCCGCCATCTGCTGGAACACCTCGCTGAACTTCACCATCCCAGGAATGCCTTCCGCGGTGAAGAGATCGATATCGATTCCGTTCGGATAGCCGGCTTCGGCGAGCAGCTTCTTCGCCTTCTCGATATCGGCCGGCGGGACGTCGTGGGTATAGGCCGAGCCCCAGCTCGGCGGCACCGGATTGTCATTCCCGGGCTCCGCGAAGCCGAGCATGACGATGTTCACCATGGCTTGCCGGTCCACCACGGCCTTCAAGGCTTCGCGCACCTGCGGCTTGTCGAAGGGCGGCGTGTCGATCTGCATCGAGAAGGTATAGGACGTGCCCGCACCCGACTGGAGCAGCTTGATCGTCGGATCGTCCTTCAAGGCCGGAACTGAGGTCGCTGCGACATTGAACAGGAGATCCGCCTGATCGGCCTTGATTGCCGCCAGTGCCGTCGTCGCCTCGGACAGCGTGCTGATATGGATGCAATCCGCTTTCGGCATGCCGGCGCGCCAATAGTTGGGATTCTTCTTGAGGATGCGCTCCGGGTTTCCGACGATGAACTGGTCCTGCATGAACGGGCCTGTGCCGATTCCCTTGGTCTTCAACTGCTCGGTCGTCGTGCCCTCAGGAATAATCAGATTGAATTTGTTCGTCAGCAGCAGCGGCAGGTCGGCGATCGGCTGGTCCATCGTAAAGCGGACCGTGAGTGGGTCGATCGCTTCGATACCAGCGGGCTTCAGGAAGCTCAGCAGCACAGCCGCCGGCGAAGCGGTGGCCGGATCGATCAGACGGCGGAAGGTGTAGACCACATCCTTCGCGCCGAAATCGCGGCCGTCGTGGAATTTCACGCCGGGCTGCAGCTTAAAGGTCCATTGCTTGCCGTCGGTCGAGCGCTCCCAGGACGTCGCCAGCTCCGGCACCGGGTCCAGATTGTCGTCGACGTTGAGGAACCGGTTGTAGACGCCGAACAGGTGATAGGCGTCGTCGTTGGTCGGCTGGAAGGCCGGATCCATCGACATTTTCTCGCCGCTCTGTTCGTCGCCAATCACGCGCACGCAGTTGTCGGCGGCGAGCGCCGGCGCCGTGCTCAGCGCCGCCATGATCAGCGCCATGCCCGTCAGTGTCGGGATTGTCCGCATATACATCGCTTCAGCCTCCTCCGTTCGGTTCTTATTGTCGGGCGTTTACGGCGTCCAATAGGCTGGACACATGTCCGTCATTGTGGACATACTTTATGCAAGATGGTATTTGCCGTCAACACGCGAGCGAAGGGAGCGGCCGTGAGTCGAAATGAACATGTGAAAGCGAGTGCCGTAGAGCTCCTGCGGCGTACAGCAGACCGGACCCAACGGTTTGATTTCAGCGTCTGGTTCTGGGGCGATGCGATCGCCGTCGATGGGATGCTCGAAGCCTCCGAGCTGCTCGACGCGCCGGAATACCAGGATTTCGCGCTCCGCTTCTTTGAACGCTGGATCAAGGCGTCGCCGACCTGGACGGATTACCTGACACCAGGTCCGGCACTCTTGCGCCTCTATCAGCGCACGGGCCGCGATGATTTACTGAGCGGCGCCAAGCGCCTGGCGAAGTGGTATCGCGAGACAATTCCACAGGGTCCCGGCGGCGTGCATTATTACCGGCCCGATATCCCGCAGTTCCGCACCATGGTGATCATCGACTCGCTCTATCACGTGGTCCCGTTCTTCGCCCTGCTCGGGCGGGTCACCAACGATGCGGCGTGTTTCGACGAGGCCTACGAGGTCTGGCGCGGCCATGTGGACTATTTGAAGAGCGAGCGCGGACCCTTGCTCTGCCACAACTTCGATGTCGGCACGGGACGCCACCGCGGCTACGGCTGGGGCCGCGGCAACGGCTGGGCGCTGTTCGCCTTGCTGGAGCTGTTGGAGATAATGCCGGAAACGCATCCGGCTCGGCCGGAAGCCTTGCGCGAGTTCCGGCAGCTCTGCACCGATATCCGCGCGCTGCAGGACCAATCCGGTTTCTGGCGCACACTGTTGAACGACCGCGAGGCCTATCTGGAATCGTCCACGGCCGCATTCTACGGCGCCATCTTCAGCCGAGCGATCCGGCAGGGTCTGCTCGACGACGGTTTCAAGCCTGCGGTTGAGGCAGCCTGGACCGCGACGGTCTCGCGCGTCGATGCAGAGGGCGGATTCTTCGGCGTATCCGGCGTCACCTGGGCGGCCAATTCGCAGACCGAAGAACTGGCGCTCTACAAATCCATGCCGACAGAAGTCAATGTCTGGGGCCAGGGCGCCGCATTGCGCTTCATCGCCGAACGGATTCGCTCCGAGGCCGCCTGACCACCCGCGCGTATCACCAGGGAAGCAAGCCGACCATGAAGATCACCGATATCGAAGTCATCAAGCTGCGAGTCCCCACCTGGGACGCCTCGACCTTCGACGGCTCCTATGACGACGTCGTGCTCCAGGTCCACACCGATGCGGGCATCACCGGGATCGCGGAAGTGGACAGCGTCCCCGAAGTCATCCGGGCGATCATCGAGGCGCCCTCCTCGCACACAGGCTCCATGGGTTTAAAGGAGTGCATTATTGGGCGCGACCCGCTCGACATCGCCGGCCTCTGGGACCGCATGTATTACGCGACGCGCTATGTCGGCCGTCGCGGCTGCGTCATCCACGCCATGTCGGGGATCGATATCGCGCTGTGGGACATCAAGGGCAAGGCCGAGGGCAAGCCGGTGGCGGAGTTGCTCGGCCGAAAGCGCCGCAGCCGGGTGAAGGCCTACGGCACGGTATATCCGCTGGGTGAGAACCCGGATGAGGTGCGCCGGAACATCGATCGCGGCCTTGCCATGGGGCTTCGCGCGATCAAGCTGGCGGCCAGCGAGTTCTGGAAGGACGACGTCGAACTCACCGGCACGCTGATCTCAGCCGCTCGCCGGCACGTCGGACCCGATGTCGATCTCATCGTCGACGCCGCTACGGCCTGGGCCCGCGCCGAAGACGGCCTGCCGCTGATGGACCTCTTCGCCGAATCCAAGATCACCTGGCTGGAAGCGCCGCTGGAGCTGGACGACGTCGAGGGCCACGCAAGATTCCAGGGCTGGGGAATCCCGATCGGCGGGGGCGACCTCGGTCTCACCACCCATTTCGAATATGCCGACATGCTCGATCGTGGCAAATGCGATATCGCGCAGCCCGACATCACCGTGGTCGGAGGCTATACCGAAGTCCTCAAGGTAGCCGAGATGGTCCGCCAGCGCGGCAAGCGCCTGGTGCCGCACGGCTACAAGACCAACCTGTTGGTTGCGACCAACCTACAGTTCCTGGCCCAGCACGAGGCCGAGGAGATGTGCGAGTATTCCACCAGCGAATCGCCGCTGCGTTGGGAGCTGACGCGGGAACGTTTTCCGATCGCCGCCGACGGCACGGTCGCGGTTCCGGACGGGCCGGGCCTCGGCGTCTCGCTCGATCCGGCCGCGCTCGCGAAGTTTCGCGTAAAGTAACGCGGCACGACCGGAAGGACGGTTCCGATGCGACGGAGCAGAATGTGGACGTAGCACTGCTGATCGCCCGGCGGGTGGTGACCTCGCTGGCGACCTTGCTAATGGTCTCGGCGATCATCTTCGCCATGGTGGAGCTGCTGCCGGGCGACGCCGCCTCGCGCATTCTCGGCCGCGAGGCGACACCGGAGAACCTGCAGGTACTGCGCGAGCGGCTCCATCTCGATCGCCCGGCTCTGGTCCGCTACGGCATCTGGCTCGGCGACATCGTGCAAGGCGATCTCGGCACCTCGCTGATCAACGGCAGGCCCGTCGCCGAGGTCCTGGAGCCGCGGATCACAAACACGCTGCAGCTCTCGCTCTACGCCCTGCTGCTTTATCTCCCCATGACCCTCATTCCAGCCATCGTGCAGGCGCTGCGGCGTGGCAAGCCGACCGATCACGGACTCTCCGTCCTTAATCTCATGCTGCTGTCGATCCCGGATTTTCTGCTCGCGGCGATCTTTCTCATCGTCTTCGTGGTCTGGATTCCGATCTTTCCCGCGAAGTCTTCGGTACCGCAAGGCGCGTCGATGCTCGAGCTCATCCGGGCGCTGACATTGCCGGCCTGTACCATCGCCGTCGCCATGGCCGCCTATGCCGTGCGCATGCTGCGCGACAACCTGATCGAGGTGCTCGAATCCGACTATGTACGCATGGCGGAGCTGAAGGGGCTCACGCGCCTGCAAGTACTGATCATGCACGCCTTGCCGAACGCGCTGGTCCCGACCCTGAACGTCACCGCCCTGAACCTTGCCTATCTGATCGGCAGCGTCGTCGTCGTCGAACGCCTGTTCGCCTTTCCGGGCTTCGGCAGCCTGCTGGTCGACGCCCTGCAGCTGCGCGACGTACCGATGGTCGAGGCCATGGTGCTGATCGCCTCCGCGGTCTACATCGCGGCCAACCTGCTCGCCGATATCGGCACGATTCTGCTCAATCCAAGGCTGCGGCGCGCATGAGCAACCGGGATCTCGGGTCGATCGCGCGCGGCATCGCCGGCCATTGGCATGGTGCCCCCGGCAGCTATCGCGTCGGGGCGATCATCATGCTGTTGCATTTCCTGCTCGGCTTGTTCGGACCGCTGCTTGCGCCTTACGGCTACGCCGCCATGGGCACCAGCCTGCCGATGGAGGGCTTCAGCTGGCGGCATGTGTTGGGGACCGACGCGCTCGGGCGCGACGTGCTCAGCCGCGTCATGTACGGCGCGCCGACCGTGCTGACCCTCGCCTTCTCCGGCACCGCCCTCGGATTCGCGATCGGCACGTCGCTCGGCCTGCTCTGCGGCTATCTGCAGAACTGGTTCGACGAGTTGGTGCAGCGGCTGTGCGAAGCGCTGATCAGCATCCCCTTCCTAGTGCTGGCGCTGATGGCGATCAGCGCGGTCGGACCGGAGTTGGCCGGAAAGCCGATCCTGATCGTGCTGGTCGTGGCGCTGGTCTACGCGCCGCGCACCGCACGCCTGGCGCGGTCCGCAGCCTTGGAGATCGTGACCCGGGACTTCGTCACCGCTGCGAAGCTGCGGGGCGATCCGGCGTGGCGGGTGGCCTGGCAGGAACTGCTGCCAAACGCGACCGGTCCGCTGTTCGTCGAGTTCTCGCTGCGCGCAGGCTATGCGCCCGTGCTGGTCGGCGCACTCGGCTTTCTCGGCTTCGGGCTGCATCCACCGACCCCGGAATGGGGATTGATGATTAGCGAGAACCGCTCGCTGATGTTCGTGGCGCCGCTCTCCGTGCTCGGGCCCGGCGCGTTTCTCGCCTCCCTGGTGGTTGGCTTGAATCTCTTCACCGAGGGCCTCGCGCGCATGCTTGGGCGCTCCGATGTCGTGGTGCGGGCATGAGCCCGAAGCCGGTTCTCGCCGTGGACGACTTCGGCTTCGCCTATCGACAAGGCCGCGCCTGGCTGGAGATCCTGCACCGCGTCTCGTTCGCGATTGCCCCCAGCGAAGTTCTGGGGCTGGTCGGCGAATCCGGCTGCGGCAAGTCTAGTATCGCCTACAGTCTTCTGGGCTATCGGCGCGCCAACGGTGCGACGCAAAGCGGGACCATCAGTCTCGACGGCGCAGATTTGCTGGCCCTCGACCGGCCGGCCCTGGATCGCCTGCGCGGCCGCGTCGTCGCCATGGTGCCGCAGAATCCTGCAACGGCCTTGAACCCGGCCCGCCGGGTCGGCGCGCAAGTGCGCGAGGTCCTGACTCGCCATGGCATGATCCGATCCCGCCCGGAAGCGGACCGTCGCTGTGCCGAGCTGTTCAGCCTGGTCGGCCTGCCGGAGCCGGGAACGATCGGCCGGCGCTACCCGCATCAGCTCTCGGGCGGCCAGCAGCAGCGCGTCTGCATTGCCATGGCGCTGGCCGGCGAGCCCAAGCTGCTGGTGCTCGACGAGCCGACCACCGGACTCGATGTGACCACGCAGAAGCAGATCGTCTATCTGCTGCGCCGGCTGGTCGCGACCTCCGATATGGCGATGCTCTACGTCACCCATGACCTCGCCTTGCTGGCGCAGATCGCCGATCGGGTGGGCGTCATGTATGCCGGGCATCTGGTGGAAATCGGGCCGACCAACGAGGTCCTGATCCGACCCGCCCATCCCTACACGCGTGGCCTGCTCGCCGCCCTGCCCGATATCCGCACCGGCGCGCAGCCGATGACCGAGCTGAAAGGCTTGCTGCGGCGGCAGGATATTCCTGTGGGATGCCCTCTTTATCCGCGCTGCCCGATCGCCGTGCCGAGTTGCGCCGACAATCCCCAGCCCTTGCGTCCGATAGCCACGGCGCACGAGGTCGCGTGCCAGGAATATAAGGGCGCCACTGCCACCCAAGCGGCAATGCCGCAGCGTAGTATCCCGCCCGCTCGGCCGACCGTGACCGACACTTCCCCGCTGGTCGAATTGCGCAACCTGCAGCTCGGTTACGGGGCAGCGGTTGGCCTGCATCGCCTTTTGCGGAGCACCCCGATTCAGGTGATCCGCCAGATCGATCTTGTGCTGAACCGCGGCGAAGTCTTCGCGCTGGTCGGGGAATCGGGCAGCGGCAAGTCCACCATCGCACGGTCTCTGGCCGGGCTGCTCGCCCCGCTTTCCGGCACGATCGTGTTCGAGGGCAAGCCGCTGCCGCGCTCGATCTCCCGCCGCACGCCGGATCTACGCCGGCGCATCCAGTACATCTTCCAGAATCCGGATGAATCGCTCAACCCGCGGCAGACCATCTTCAAGATCTTGGCCCAACCGCTCATTCGATTCTTCGGCCGTTCCGGCGGTGCATTGGCGCCCGAGATCGAGCAGGCGCTGCGCGACGTCAACCTCGATCCGGACTATGCGCGCCGTTATCCCGGACAATTGTCCGGCGGCGAACGTCAGCGCGTCGCGATAGCCCGCGCGTTGATCGCCAAGCCCGACCTGCTGATCTGCGACGAGGTGCTCTCGGCGCTCGACGTATCGGTGCAGGCCTCGGTGCTGGAACTGCTGCGCGATCTGCAGCGCCGCCGCGGCCTCGCCTTGCTGTTCATCTCGCATGATCTCGCGGTGGTGCGGTCCCTGGCGGACCGGGTCGGCGTGCTGTTCAAGGGCGAGCTGGTGACATGCGACGCGACCGAAGCGGTCTTCCGCCCGCCATTCCATCCCTATACCCAGCGCCTGCTGGATGCGGTTCCCGACCTGCATGCGGCCGAGCGACGGGCGGCCGGCTAACGCTTCTTCGTTGCGCGGTCGGACTTCGACGGCTGCTGCCTGGTACCGGGCCGATCGCACCATTCCACCAGGGCAGAGACGACCCGGCGCGTCGCGGAGCCCGGATGCTCGTTGGCGCGGATCACCGCCCACCAATCCGTCCAAAGCGGGGGGCCCTCCAACGGGCGCGCGACCAGCGTCCCGCTCGCCAGTTCCGGCTCGATGATCCAGCGCGGTAGAATGCTGACGCCCAGCCCCGCCTCGACCAGGTCGATGATCGCTTCCGGCACCTGCACTTCCTTGACGTGCCGCGGCGAGAGCGTCTTCGGCAGATCCAGCGCCTGCCATTCGAATCCAGGCTCGCGAGTGGGGCTGTGCAGGATCAGCCGCTCTTCGTTGAGCGCGGCCACGCCGATCCGCCGGCTTTGCACAAGGCGATGACCGGGCGGCAGGACAACGACCAGCGGATCGCGCATCAGATGGATCCATTCGAAGGCGGCATTGGCGCCGGCCGGGCCGCTCATCGAGAGGACGTCGACCGCGCCGTCATGCAGTGTCTGCAGCGGCTGGAACGTGGCGCGCGCCACCAGATCCAGCTCGATGTCGCGCAAGGCACGCTCGAAGCGCTTCAGGAATCCGGGCAGCCAGCGATAGCGGCTATAGATCGCCTGTCCGAAGCGCACCAGATGCCGGGCTTCGCCATGCTCGGCCGCGACCTCGCGCTCGACCTTATCGATATCGGCGAGGCTGCGCAGGGCGAGGGCGTGAAGCCGCTCCGCCGCCGGCGTCAGGAAGACCCGCCGGCCGACCTTCTTCACCAGCATGACGCCCAGCCGGCGTTGCGCCTCGGAAATGCGATGGGTGACGGCCGATTGGGTGATGCCGAGCTTGACGGCGGCCTGGGTCACGCTGCCGGTCTCGGCCAGCGCTAACAACATGGAAAGGTGTCTCAGCTCCAGAACAGCCACGCCAAAATATATGAAAAATATTCACGTTCGTCCAGAAAGTTAGGAATTGGATTGCTGAAGCGCCGTGCCGCTACTCTGTGCGCCTCGGCCAATCGGAGGTTCGCGCTATGACATCCGCAATTCCTTTCGACCCGCGTCAGTTGATCGACCGCGACCGCTTCCCTGTAGACGACATCGATAGCCCGGCCGGCAAGGCGGTGGTGGAGCGTTTCGCCGCCGATCTCCGCGACACTGGACTTTGCCGCCTCGAGGGCTTCCTGCGCCCCGCGGCGGTGGATGCACTCTGCGCCGAGGCGGATCGCCTCGCCGCCGGCGCGAGCTACGCGCTCAAATCCTGCAATCCCTATTTCACCAAGAAGAATCCCGACTTGCCCGACGACGATGCGCGCAACATCATGACGCCGCGCTGCCTGGGCATGGTGGCCGGCGACCTCATTCCCGAGGAAAGCGGCTTGAAGACGCTCTATCGCTGGGTGCCGCTGCACCGATTCCTGACGGCCATCCTGGGACAGGGACAGGTGCATGAGCTTGCCGACCCTTATCAATGCCTCAACATCTCGGTGATGCCGGAAGGCCCCGGCCACAACTGGCATTTCGACGATCCCGACTTCGTCGTCACCCTCATGCTGCAAAAGCCGGAGGCCGGCGGCGCCTTCGAGTGCGTGCCGAATATCCGATCGCCTGAGAACGAGAACTATGCCGGTGTCCGCGACGTGCTGCTCGGCGCCCGGGACAGGATCAATGTCGTGCCGTTCCAGCCGGGAACCTTGATGATCTTCCGCGGCCGCTACGCGCTCCACCGGGTGAGCCCGGTAGAGGGCAGCCGTCTGCGTCTAATCGCGGTCCTCAGTTACTCGACGCAACGCGGATATCTGGGCAGCGACCTAGCGAATCGCTTGGTCTATGGCGAACGCACGGCTCGCGGGATCGAGGCTGACGTACGGCCCAGTGCGGAGCTCTGAGTTGCACTTACCACTGCGGGGAGAACGCAGCTAGCTGACACTTTCCTTAATTCATATTCTGCGCCCTGCAGCACGGCCTTCAGGAACTGGTCTGTGCTTGCGCTTCCAAGACTAGAAGAGTTGCCACCGAAAGACCGCGCCGACTGCCCGAGGATTTCGCTTTGCCGGTCCGCGGGCTACACCGACGACCGGGCCTCCGGCCTACTCGGTGCTCGCGATGGCGCGAATCATATTGGTAAAACGCTGTCGGATCCCTTGATCCGGGATTCCATAATAGGCGCGCACCAGTTCCAGCGTCTCTCGCTTCACCGCAGGGTCGGTTCCCTGATCAATTTGTTTGGGCCGCTTGCCGGCGAGCGCACCTGGGCTCTGCTTGGAAACCTCGGCGCCCATCTCATCGAAGAAATATGCGATCGGCACGTTGAAGATCCTGCAGAGATCGAAGAGGCGGCTCGAACTCACACGGTTGGTCCCGCGCTCGTATTTTTGGACCTGCTGAAATGTGAGTCCCAATTTCTCGGCCACTGCCATCTGGCTAAGACCGAGCAGCGTCCGCCGCAGCCTGATCCGGCCCCCGACGTGGACATCCACGGGGTTCGGATGGCCCTTGCTGGCCATACGGTCCGAGCTTCTGCGTTTCTTCTTCATTTTGAATTTCCTAGCTTGGTTGCCGGATGGGAATCAGCTTCGCCGTGGTGGTGCGACTCTTACGCCGATTGCTCTATCGATCGATTCCGCGAGATGCGAAGCCCGAAACGGCTTGTCCACTATAGCCGCGGCCCCGAACTTCCGGGCAAGCTCGAGATGATCAGCACCGAAAGTTCTCGGTCCACCCGACATGACAACAATAGGAATTTTCAGACCACGATCACGCACTGCGTTGATCAACTCGAACCCGTCGCCCTCGGCCATATGGATGTCGGTTAGGATGGCATCCGGCATCTCGCTTGCTATGAGAGCTATCGCCGCGTTGGCGCCACCGACTGCGGTCACGAGAAAACCGATCGACTCCAGAAGTACAGTAACTATCTCTCTGTTCTCGGGATCATCGCCGATAATAAGAATACGCTT
>Ga0193753_10003912_pt1 | contig 10840 bp, 8 predicted proteins | sample H1c2metaG_FD_144925 | JGI IMG/M metagenome (GOLD analysis project Ga0193753, IMG submission 144925) | Soil microbial communities from a riparian zone of the East river system, Colorado, United States - H1c2 | ecosystem: Environmental > Terrestrial > Soil > Riparian zone | place: USA: East River... | reverse complement strand
TCGCACGCAACACGGTGCAGGCGCAGCAGCCCAAACCTCGGCTCAACAGCGAACGGCAGAATTTTCCGCCGCCAACCGCGCGTCCGCTTCAGCCGTCCTCGGGGCGCAAATCGGCCGTGGTACAAAAGGCCGAGCCTAAGCAGAAGCCCGTTGGCCCGCGCGCTGGTCCTCCGGTGTTCTCCAAAACCAGCGGCATTTTCACGAATGCCGTCACGGTGGAACTGAAAGCGAAATCCGCCAACGCCACCATTCGCTACACACTCGACGGTTCTGACCCGACGGAAAGTTCCACGGCGTATGCCGCGCCCATCGTCATCAGGGACACCAGACTCGTGCGCGCCGCCTGTTTCGAAAAAGGTTTGGCCCCAAGCATCAGTATCTCTCATGCCTACCGGATGCTCGACGATGATCTGCTCGGCTTCTCCTCGAACCTTCCGCTCGTTGTCATCGACTCTTTCAACCAGCCGATCAGTTACGTCAATTACGGCGGCGGGTCGGTTCGGTTCATCGACACTTCCGGCGCGCGCGCATCGTTGCTGGGCGAGGCGGACTTCGACGGCCGCATCGATCTCAAGCGCCGCGGCTTCACCTCCCTGCGCTTTCCCAAGATGTCGCTCACCCTCAAGACGCGCGACGACGACGGCGACAAAGTGAAGTCCCCGGTGTTTGGGCTGCCCGAAGATTCCGACTGGGTCCTCTACGCGCCTTATTCGGACAAGACTTTGATCCGCGACGTGCTCGGTTATGAATTGAGTAACCAGATGGGCCGCTACGCGCCGCGCACTCGGCTCGTCGAAGTGTTCATTCACCGTTCGTCCGGCAAACTCAGCTATCGCGATTACGCCGGCGTCTATGTGCTCGCAGAGAAAATCAAACGCAGCAAGGAGCGCGTGAACATTGCGAAGCTAAAGCCCGAAGACAATGCCGAGCCAGAGATCAGCGGCGGCTATATTTTGAAACGCGACCACGGCGCGATGAAGGGGGGGCGCAACTTCGGGGGCAATTCGCCGCCGCGCCCTTCCAACGATGGCGTCGGCTTTATCACGCCGCGCGGCCTGCACCTCTTTCACGTGGAGCCAGATGAAGACGAGTTGACGGAGGCACAAAAGAAATGGGTGACGCGTTACTTCGCTGACTTCGAGCGCGCGCTGCACGGTCCGAAATTCGCCGACCCAATGGAAGGCTACGCCAAATACCTCGACGTGGACGCGTTCATCGATCACTTCTGGCTGGTGGAGCTGACGAAGAATGTGGATGCGTTTCGTTATAGCGCCTACGTGCACAAGGCGCGCGGCGGGAAGATCACCCTGGGACCGGCGTGGGATTGGAACCTGAGCTTCGGCAACGCGGATTACTACGACGCTTACGAGACAAGCGAATGGTATTACGAGAACCTCCGTGACTCCGAAATCTCCTGGATTTACCGCCTCAAACAGGACCCGGAGTTCATGCAGCGCTGCATCGATCGCTGGGGAGAATTGCGCCGGGACGTCATTGCGCCGGAAAAACTTCTCCGGCGCGTGGACGCGTTGCGCACGCAGCTTCAGGAATCGCAGCAACGCAACTTCCGTAAGTGGCCGGTCCTGGGCCGCGGCATTCATCCGAACTACTACGTCGGCCCGACTTACGATGCCGAAATCAATTGGATGAAGATTTGGATCAAGGACCGCATCGCGTGGATCGACAAACAATATCCTGCGGCGCCCAAGCTCTCCGAAAAGCCGGGTCCGCTGGCTGCGGGAACGAAACTGAAACTCAGTGTCAACGCCGGCGAAATCTATTACACGCTCGATGGGACCGACCCGCGCGCGCGAGGCGGGGCCAAATCAAAAGCGGCGCAAAAATACACCGGACCAATCGCGGTAGATGGGAACATGAAGGTGACCGCGCGCGTCATGCGCGGCGGATCGTGGAGCGCCCCGGCGACCAGCTCATTCTCCGTCGGTGCGGGCAAGCAAGCCTCGGCGGACTGAGCCTGTCCTGAAAAGACTTCTGCCCGCGAACGCACTCCGGTCTCGGTCAACTGCCCAAACAAAAAGCGCGAAGCATCACTGCTTCGCGCTTTGTGAAATCCGTGTTGGTTCAGGTGAGGATGATGCGGTCGCCTTCCTTCAGGGTCACCAATGCCTTCTTCCACGCGTTGGTCGTGCCGGCCTGCGCGGTACGCTGACGCCGGGCTTTGCCGCGGACGTTCAGCGTGTTCACGCGCAAGACTTTCACTTTGAAAAGTTCCTGCACCGCCTGGCGGATCTGGATCTTGTTCGCGCGCGGATCGGCCTTCACCGTGTACTGGTTCAGCTTCTCGCCCTGCCGCGTGCCCTTTTCGGTGACGCGGACCGTTTTGATGATGTCGAAAGCGTTCATGTTACTTCTGGAGTCGTTCTTCGAGTTTCTCGAACGCGCCGCGCGTGAAGACAAGCTTGTCGCTGCGGAGCACCTGGTACGTGTTCACGAGGTCACTGGTCGTGACTTCGATGTGCGCCACGTTGCGGGACGCACGGCGCAAATTGTCGTTCGCTCCGTTCGTCACGATGAGCGCGGTCTTGTCGATGTCCAACGCGTCGAGCACGCTGAGGAATTCCTTGGTCTTCGGCGCCTCGAGTTTGATTTCGTCCACCACCACGATATCACCCGCGTTCAAACGCTCGGTGACCGCTTTGCGCAAGGCGAGTTGGCGCGTGGTCTTGGAAACCTTCTTCGCGAAGGAACGGGGCTTGGGACCGAACACCACACCACCACCGGCCCAGAGCGGCGACTGATTCGAACCCGCGCGAGCGCGGCCCGTGCCCTTCTGGCGCCAGGGCTTCTTGTTGCTGCCGGAGACTTCGCCGACGTTCTTCGTGCAGGCCGTTCCGCTGCGCTGCGCCGCTCGATAAGCGACCACAACGTCATGAACGGCTTGCGTGCCCTTGCCGCCTTCCACCATCGGAAAACGAACCTCGAGTTCGCCGCTCGGCTTACCTTTGATGTCTTTGACTGAAATTTTCATGTTTGGTTATTTCTTGGCGGCCTTCGCGGGAGCGGGGGCTGCTTTGGCTTTTTTGGCGGGCGCTGCCTTGGCTTTGGCCTCGGCGGCGGCGCGGCGTTTGGCCACCAGCGCGGGCGGCATTTTCTTCGATTCGCGAATGATCACGTAATCGCCATTCGAGCCGGGAATCGCGCCCTTGATCAGAAGAACATTGTCCTCGTTGCGCGATTGAATCACTTCGAGGTTCTGCGTCGTGCGTTGCACCTGGCCCATGTGGCCGGGCATCTTCATGCCGCGCATGACCGTGCCGGGGAACAAGCGCTGACCGATGGCGCCGTTGCGGCGATGAAAGCCCTTCGCGCCGTGCGTGCTGTCGCCGCCGCGAAAATGGTGGCGCTTCACCACGCCCTCGAAGCCACGGCCCTTCGTGACACCAATCGCGTCGATGAAATCACCGGCAGCGAAAAGGTCCGCGCCGACGGTATCACCGCTCTTCACCTCTTTGCTGAAGTTGCGGAATTCCTTCACACGCTTGTAAGCAGGCGTGCCGAACTTTTTGAAGTGGCCCAACGTCGGTTTCGCGACGCGGTGTTCCTTCTGTTCTTCAAAGCCCAGTTGCACCGCATTGTAGCCATCGTTGCCACCCTGGGTCTTGACCTGGATGACGCGATTAGGCCCGACATGCACAATCGTGACCGAGTGAATAACGCCGTGCGCATCATAGACGCGCGTCTGGCCCAATTTTTTTCCGAGAAGTCCGAGAGGCATAAAGGTCAGATTTTAATGGTGATGTCCACGCCGGCGGGGAGGTTCAGTTTCTTCAACTCGTCCACCGTCTTGGCGGTCGGATCGAGAATGTCGAGCAGACGCTTGTGGGTCCGCTGCTCGAACGTCTCCTGGGATTTTTTGTCCGCGTGCGGTGAGCGCAGCACGGTGAAACGCTCCACGCGAGTCGGCAACGGGATCGGTCCCGCCACGCGAGCGCCGCTGCGCTTCACGGTTTCAACAATGTCGTGCGCCGATTGGTCAATGACCCGATGATCGTACGCCTTCAAGCGAATTCTTATACGTTGTCCAGCCATACAAAGAACAATTTTATGATTATGGTTTAGCTTCGGGCCGCCGGCTTCTTAGCCGCCTGGTCCAAAATAGTTGTCAGCACGCTGTTCGGCACCTGCTCGAACGAGAACGGTTCCATCGAGTAGCTCGCGCGGCCCTTGGAAAGCGAACGAATCGCCGTAGCGTAGCCGAACATTTCCGCGAGCGGCACATTGGCATTCACGACCACCTGCCCGCCTTTTGCGTCGATGTTATCGATGGCTCCGCGGCGGCGGCTGATGTCGCCCACGATGTCACCCTGATATTCGCTAGGCGTGGTGGCTTCGACCTTCATGATCGGCTCGAGCAGGATCGGACCGGCTTTCTTGAAAGCGTCCTTGAGCGCAAAGATGCCCGCCATCTTGAACGCCAGTTCATTGGAATCGACTTCGTGGAACGAGCCGTCCGTGACCTGCACTTTGATGTCGATGACCTGGTAGCCGGCATAGACGCCGCTTCGGATCGCCTCCTCGATGCCGTTGATGACCGCCGGGATGTATTCCTTGGGAATGGCACCACCGACAATCTTGTTTTCAACCTCAACTCCCTTGCCCTTTTCGTTGGGCTGGACGGTGACGAGCGCATGACCGTATTGACCACGGCCACCAGATTGGCGGATGAATTTGCCTTCGCCATCGGCCTGTTTCGTAATCGTTTCGCGGTAAGCGATCTGCGGCGCGCCGGTGTTCGCATCGACTTTGAATTCGCGCTTGAGCCGGTCGATGATGATTTCCAGGTGCAACTCACCCATGCCCGCGATGATGAGTTGGCTCGTCTCTTCGTCAGTAAAGCAGCGGAACGTCGGGTCTTCTTCCGCGAGCCGTTGCAACCCTTCGGACATTTTTTCCTGGTCCTGCTTGGTCTTGGGCTCGACGGCCATGCTGATGACCGGCTCGGGGAACGTCGGTGGCTCGAGAGCCACGTCGAAATCTTCGTCGCACAGCGTGTCACCGGTGGTGATGTTGCGCAAACCGACGAGCGCGGCGATATCACCGGAATAAGCTGCCTCAACATCCTTGCGCTCGCTGCCTTGAATGATCATCAAGCGACTGACGCGTTCGCGCCGGCGCGTGCGTGGATTGTAAATGTTATCGCCCTTCTTGACCTGGCCGGAATAAACGCGAAAGAAAACGAGCTTGCCCGCGTAAGGATCAGTCCAAAGTTTGAACGCGAGCGAGCAGAATTGGGCGCGGTCGTCCGAAGCGACGACCACCTTGTTGTCCGTGCCTGGCTCGTGGCCTTGGGCTTGCGGAATGTCAATTGGGCTGGGCAGATAATCGATGACGGCATCGACCAACACTTGCACGCCTTTCTTTTTGAACGCGGAACCGCAGAGCACGGGCACGAGTTCAATCCGGCAGGTGAGCCGGCGGATGGCGGCCTTGAGCGAGAGCGTGTCGATGGGCTTCTCCTCCAGCACCATCTCGGCAATCACGTCATCCTTGTTCGAGACAGCATCGATCAGTTCGGCGAGCGCAGCCTCGGCGCGTTTCTTATGCTCAGCCGGAATGTCAGTCACTTCGTAATTCAACCCTTCATTCGGCACGTCGCCCGGGCCCCAGACGATGGCCTTTTGACTCACCACGTCGATGACGCCGAGGAATTGATCTTCTGCGCCGATGGGCAGAAAAATCGGGAAAGCATACGCGTTAAGCTTCTTGCGCATGTCGTTGAGGGCGTTCTCAAAATTGGCGCCTGTGCGGTCCATCTTGTTGACGAACGCGATACGCGGGACTTTGTATTTCGTGGCCTGACGCCAAACGGTTTCCGATTGCGGCTGCACACCCGCCACGCCGCAGAACACGGCGACAGCGCCATCGAGCACGCGCATCGATCGCTCCACTTCCGCCGTAAAATCCACGTGGCCGGGAGTATCGATGATGTTGATGCGGTGCGGAATATTCAGATAAGACTTGTTCAACTTGTCTTCGCCGGGCTTGGTCGCCTTCTGCGTCCAGTAACAAGTCACGGCAGCGGACGTGATGGTGATGCCGCGCTCACGCTCCTGCTCCATCCAGTCAGTCACGGTATTGCCGTCATCAACGTCGCCAATCTTATGAATGAGGCCGGTGTAGAAAAGGATGCGCTCCGTGGTCGTCGTCTTGCCGGCGTCGATGTGCGCGGCAATGCCGATATTACGCGTACGCTCGAGCGTGTAAGCACGATTCGGCGAATTCACTCCGGCCGCGGCCGCCTTTCCATTTTCAACTACTGCTTCCATGTTCGTAGAGAATAAAAACGCCCCGATTGCTTCCGCTGTCGGGGCGCGGGTTAAAATTGTTTCCTACCAGCGGAAGTGCGCGAAGGCTTTGTTTGCCTGGGCCATCTTATGCACTTCATCACGCTTGCGAATGGCGTTCCCCTGCCCTTGATACGCCTCCATAATTTCAGCGGCCAAAGCTTCCCTCATCGGAATCCCTTTGCGCGCGTCCGCAAAATCCACCAGCCAGCGCATCGCCAGCGCGAGTTGTCGATCCACTGTCACTTCGACCGGCACCTGGTAAGTGGCACCGCCGACGCGACGGGCCTTAACCTCCAACCGCGGCTTCGCGTTGTCCACCGCGCGCTGGAGAACTTCCAGCGGGCTGCTCTGCGGGTTCTTTTCCGCGAGTTGATCGAACGCACCATAAACAATACGTTGCGCGGTACTCTTCTTCCCGGAAACCATGACGGTGTTCACCAGGCGCGTAACCAGCGCGCTGTGGAACTTCGCATCTTCGATCAGCGGTCTTTTATCTGCTTGGCGGCGACGAGACATACAAATTCAAATTACTTGGCTGCTTTAGCGGCTTTGGGACGTTTCACACCATACTTCGATCGACTCACCCGGCGCTTCTCCACCCCCGCGGCGTCCAACGTGCCACGAACAATGTGATAACGCACGCCCGGCAAGTCTTTCACACGGCCGCCGCGCACCAGCACGATGGAGTGTTCCTGCAAATTGTGTCCCTCGTCCGGGATGTAGGCGATGATTTCAAAGCCATTCGTCAGGCGCACCTTGGCGACTTTCCGCATCGCGGAGTTCGGTTTCTTCGGCGTGCGCGTCATCACTTGCAGGCAGACGCCACGGCGAAACGGCGCATTTTCCAAAGCCGGTGACTTCGACTTGGTGCGAACTTTATTACGCCCTTTACGGACGAGTTGATTGATTGTCGGCATTTGCTAAAAGCGATTTACCCTGCGAAACCCGGTGTGCCGGGAAACGGAGCGGTGATATTTAGCAGAGGCAACCGACCTTGCAACAGGTATTTGAATTTTTTTGGGTCGGGAACGCTCATCAGTCCTTCAAAGTTGCAGCGTTCACTTCGACTCGGCGGCGGTGGCGCCTCCATCTTTGGATTGCGCGAGGAACTCTACGAGGTTCCGCAAGTCCTGCTTCGTCAGCACCTGGCGCAATTCCTCCGGCATGGCAGACAGCCCGCGTTCGCGTGTTTTGATTTCGGATTTCTTGATCGGAATCAATCCGTCCTCGGGTGAATTGATCTCCAGAGTCTGCGGCGACTCGCTCTTCAATTGCCCGGCGTAAGCCATGCCGTTCTTCAACGTCACGATCACGCTCTCGTAGCCCTCCGCGATGTGCTTGTTCGGGAACACGATCGATTCCAAAATGTAGTCGCGATCCTTCCGCGCTCCCATGCCGGTCAACTCGGGACCAACCTCGCCGCCTTCGCCGTTGAACTTGTGGCAGCGCACACAGGAAGCTTCCACTTTCTCGAGGAAGATCTTTTTGCCTTCCTCGGCATTGCCACCCACGAGGCACTCGCGATACGAGCGCATATCGTCCGCCGCCGGCCGGCTCACCTCGAACTTGCGCAACTTGTCCTTCACCAGCGGCGCCTCGCGTTTGCCCGCGGCCTCGATCAAGTCAAGTTGAAGCTCCGGCTGCACGTCTTTGGCCAGCAATTTATCCAGCCACTGCGCAATGACCTGATCCGCTTCGGCGTTGGTCAGCGCGCCGAGCATCGCGAAAGCATTCTGCTTCTCACTGAGCGAACCGTTTTCCAGCGTCGGATGGAGTTGCGCGAGCGCATCGTTCGGCTGCAACTGCGCCTGAATCTTCGTGGCTTCTTTGCGTAACGCCTCGTCTTGGGAAGTCAGCGCAACCTGCACGGCTTCGGCGAGTTGCGCATCCTTCGTCCGCGCCATCGACTTCAGCGCTTCGATGCGCAGATTGGAGTCAGCGCCCGTGTCAGCGACGATCTCGATGCTGCGCGCGCCTTCGCCAATGATGTTCAACACACCGGCCGCTTTGGTCGCCGCAAGTTTAATCGCGTTTGGAGAACTTTTTTGCAACGCGTTCAAATGTGGCTGCAATGCGGCAGCCGCGATCTGCGGATCGCGCTTCTCGATGGGACGCCACAAACCCGTGATGCGGTCGCGCCCAGAAGGCTTCGCCCACTCCCCAAGCAACGTGATGGCTTCCGCGCGAATCGATTCACGCGCTTTGCTCGTCGCGGCAAATCCCGCCAGCGCGGCAGCATTTTCGCTTTGGCCCACGCGATAGTTGGCGTTGATCACGCGGCGCAGCAGGCCGTCCCGCGGTCCCGAATGCTCCGCGTCACCAGCGGGAAACGCCGTGAGCTTGTCATCCTGTTCGATCAATGCCGCGAGCTTCGGCAGCGCATTCGTGATCGGCAGATCGTTAATGGCCCGCGCCGCCTCGGCGACGATCAGCGGATTGGCATCCTGCAAAAACTGCGCGATGTCCGGTGATTCCGCGCGGCGCAACGCCAGCAACGTGGCCATGCGCACCGCGTCCGAAGAATCGTTCATCACCTCGCTGAAAGTTTTTTGCATCTTCGTGGTTTCCGGCGACCCACCATCACGGCTGAGAAACGCCAGCCCCGGCTCCGTTCCCGCGAGACGCAACAATCCGCTCAGAGCCATGACTCCGCCGTGTCGCAGATAAACGTCCTGGTCATTGTTCGCTCGCAACATGTCGAGAATCGAATCGAGTTGATCGAGTTTCGGCAGTTTGCTCAAGGCCATCGCGGCGAAATAACGAGCGCGCGGACTTTCGTCGCTCAACAATCGCGCGAGCGCTTTTCCATCACCCCGGCGCGCGTCACCCAGAACCTTCGCCGCTTGAGCGCGCAGTTCTGGGTCGTTGTCCTCCAGCAAACGATTCAACTCCGACACGGCGAGATCTGAGCGTGTGCAAATAAGCCCCAGGCCCCAAGTGGCATGAATGCGCGAGAACTGATTCTCGCTGCGGCGCACAATCTTCGTGAACGCGCGCACCGCTGTCACCGGCCCTTCCGCCACGATTGCAAACTGCGCTTCCTGCCGCACGCGCATGTCGGGATGACTGAGCAACGGCACGAGTTTGTTCATGCTCATGCTGTCGAACCCTTGCGCAAATAACTTCTTCGTTTCACCGACGGCCTTCGCTTTCACCGTCTCCGGATCGAACACACGATAGATGCGGCCCTTGCCGGTCTTGTTCCATCCTTGCACCCAATCGGAAATGTAGAACGAACCGTCATACCCAAAGTCGCCGTCGGTCACGAGCACTTCCCAGATGAAGTCGTGCCGGTCGGTGACTTCGAATCCAGCGCCACGCGGCCGCACGCCAAAGGAGTGAACGCCGCTGCCGGTGCTCCCACGAAAATCGCAAAGGAAAAAATGATTCTCATAGCGATCGGGCAATCCAACGCCGGGATAGTACGACAGGCCCGATGGCCCGTTGCCAATGTTGGCAATCGGCGGCAGCATGAACGTCGGCTGATTCGTGAACTGCGGATAGCACATGCGTTCGCTCAGCCAAACACCGCGCGCGTTCGGCGACGTGATGAATTGATACCCCACGCGCCAGCCGCTGTCGCCGCCCTCAACCACGTAAACCCAACGGGCCGGATCGCCGCCATCCGAGTTGTTGTCGCCCGTCCAAAGATTGCCGTAAGCATCGAAGGCCAGTTCCTGCGGATTGCGCAGGCCGCGCGCGAAAATCTCCAGGTTCGATCCGTCGAGTTCGCAGCGATAGACGACGCCTTCCTCGGGATTGGAGATCACGCGCTGATCTTTCACTACGTGGGCACCGCGGTCGCCGATTGTGAAATACAATTTACCGTCTGGCCCGATACGCAACCCGTGCAAGTCATGACCGAGAAAACCAACGCGCACCCCAAAGCCATAGAGAAGCGACTTCCTCGAATCCGCGGCGTTGTCCTTATCGTCATCGCGGAAAAGCCACAGGTTCGGGATGTCCGTGTAATAAATGTTCCCTCGATAAGCGAGCACCCCCGAGCCGATTCCTTCGGCAATGCCATTGAAGCCGTCGGCAAAGATGCTGGACTTGTCCGCCTTGCCGTCGCCATCGACATCCCAGACCAGCCGCACGCGATCCGATTCCTTCCCGTAATCCGAAATACGTTTGCCTTCGTGGCGCTTCATTATGGCGACACGTTCCTCAACCGAGGTGCTGGCGAGTTCCTCATCCAGCCACGACATGTGCTGGCGAATGTCCGTGACGCCGGCGTGCAGACGAAATGTTTCCGCGACGAAGAAACGGCCCTTCTCATCGATGGCAAACGCCACCGGGTTTGCGAGCAACGGTTCCGCCGCAAAGAGTTCGACTTTGAAACCTTTGGGAATGCGGAAGCGTTTCATGGCGCGCTCGGCATCATCCGACGCCGCCGTGACTTTCGGCGCACTGGCGTTGGTGTCAGTGACGATCTGCGCGGCGTGAAGAGAGCCGCTCGCGATCAGGCCGAGTGCAAGTGCGCGGACAAATGGGCGAAACATGGCCGCGCATCATAGGCTCCGGCAAAGTCG
>Ga0193753_10003911_pt1 | contig 10840 bp, 11 predicted proteins | sample H1c2metaG_FD_144925 | JGI IMG/M metagenome (GOLD analysis project Ga0193753, IMG submission 144925) | Soil microbial communities from a riparian zone of the East river system, Colorado, United States - H1c2 | ecosystem: Environmental > Terrestrial > Soil > Riparian zone | place: USA: East... | reverse complement strand
GTTACGCCGATCTCTAATTCTCATTGAACTACTCAGGCCGGGTGCGATCTCCGTGATGACGCACTCGGCCTTTTGTTTATGTATTCACTCTCGAGTTGCTGGAACTCACAAAGACACATTGATGGCCGCGCGATGCTCGAAGAAATTCGAGCGTTAGGGTTCGAGTCCGCCGAGCTGAGCCACGGTATTCGCATCAGCCTGTTGCCGGGCATCCTCGACGCAGTAGAAGCTGGCGTCGTCAAAATTTCTTCCGTCCACAACTTTTGTCCGCTGCCGATGGGCATCGACCGCGCCGCGCCCAACGTTTTCCAGTTTTCCGCCGACAATCCACGCGAGCGGGAGAATGCTTTTCGCCACACGGTCAAAACCATTGAGACGGCCGCTCGGCTGAAAGCGCCCATCGTCGTGCTCCACATGGGTTCCGTGGACATGAAAGATTACACCGAAAAACTCGTGGACCTCCTCGCCGATGGAAAACGTGACACGCCGAAGTTTCAGAAACTCTGCGAGGAAGCCAGCCGGAAGCGCGAGGACAAGAAGGAGCGTTATACAAATGCCGCCTACGAGATGTTGGGGCGCCTCATTCCCGTGGCGGAAAAACATGGCGTGCTGCTCGGCATCGAAAACCGTGAAGGTTTGGAAGAGATTCCTTTCGAGAGCGATCTGGATCTGTTCTTCCGCGAGTTCACGTCGCCCATCGTGCGCTACTGGCACGACACGGGACACGCGCAGATCAAAGAGAACCTCGGCTTCATCGGCCATGCTATGCACCTCGAGTCGTTCACGGAGCGCCTCGCTGGCTTTCACATTCACGACGTGGAATATCCGGGACGCGATCATCAAGAACCCGGCACCGGCTGCGTAAACTTCAACGCCCTCAGGCCATTTGTGCGACCCGAGCACATCAAGGTTTTCGAGTTCAGCCCTAATCTCGACACGCCGCAGGTGATGTCTGGTGTCGCACACATCAAATCCATCTGGGGCAACGCGTGAGCGCAGCGAAACGAATCTGGGGCGCAAGCTGGCGCGCGGCGGTTGGCATCGCGCTGCTTCTCTGGATCGTTCACTCCATATTCGTCAATGAAGCGCGGCAACGTGCCGGCAGTGGTCTCTTGGTGGATAAAGGGAACCAGGTCACCTGGAACAACACTCAGCAACCGCCGCGCATGGAACAATGGCGCCTGGGCTGGACCTACGGGCCCCCTGCCCTTTGGCAAACCCTGCGCAGCGTTCATCCCGGATCGCTCGTCCTGTCTTTTCTGCTTGTCGGCGGCACCTTGTTCATCGGCGTCGCCCGTTGGCGCATGGTGCTGAACGTTCACGGGCTTAATCTCTCGTTCAGTCGCGCCACGGAAATTTCTCTCGTCGCTCATTTCTTCAACTCATTTCTCCTCGGCACCGCCGGTGGCGACGTCATGAAGGCCTACTACGCAGCGAGAGAGACACACCACAAAAAGTCCGAAGCCGTGGTCGCCGTCTTTGTGGATCGCGTCATCGGTTTGTGGGCCATGCTTTTGTTTGCGGCCATCATGATCGCCCCCAACTTCCATTTGTTTCAGGTTCGTGGACTGCGCCGGCCCGGAGCGTTCGTCATCGTTATGGCAATCGCTGCGACGGTCTTCGCTTACCTCGCGTTTCACGGCGGCGTCTCCCGCCGCTGGACCAGCGCCCGCACCTGGTTGCGCAAATTGCCGAAAGGCGAATGGCTCGAACGTTCGCTCGACAATTGCCGCGAGTTCGGCAAACGCAGTGGCTTCGTCACCCGCGCGCTCTCGCTCTCGATGCTGCTGAACGTCGTGTGCGTCCTTCAATTCTGGGTGCTCGCCCGCGGACTCGGCATGAACGTGTCGCTGCTCGCCCTTTGCTTCGTCGTTCCAACGGTGATCTGCATCGCTGCCGTGCCGATCGTTCCGGGAGGCCTGGGCGTGCGGGAAAACCTTTTCGTTCAACTCCTGGCCAATTCAGCCATCACCGCTGACGCCACGGACGCACTTTCCCTATCGTTGCTGGCCTTCGTGGGCAGCCTTTTCTGGAGCCTCATCGGCGGCGTGGTTTACCTGATGTTCAAACAGAAGCACCATCTGACCGAGAAAGAATTGGTCGAGCGCGAAACCTGAATCAGCTTTCCGTGTAACGTTTCACCGCTACGTTTCCGACATGCGCGAGACCGCCACCAACATTGTCCGCTGCCTCCAAAGCGCCGGCTTTGAGGCGTTCTGGGTCGGCGGCTGCGTGCGCGATTTCCTGATTGGGCGCGAGCCGCAGGACTACGACATCGCCACGAACGCACGACCCGAACAGACCGAAAAGCTTTTTCCGAAAACGATTCCCGTCGGCAAACAGTTCGGCGTTTTGCTGGTCGTCGAGGACGGGCATGAGTTTCAGATCGCGACCTTCCGCGCAGAGTCGGATTACCAGGATGGCCGGCGGCCCGAGCAGGTCCGTTTTAGCGACGCGCGCGAGGACGCCATTCGCCGAGACTTCACTGTCAACGGCCTGTTCTTCGATCCCATCACGAATCAAACTCACGACTGGGTGGGCGGAGAACGAGATCTGCGCGCGAAGATCATCCGCACCATTGGCTCGCCTGACGAGCGCTTTGGGGAAGATCATCTACGCCTGCTCCGCGCTGTTCGTTTCGCCGCGCAACTAGGATTTGAAATTGAAGCGCAGACCTTCGCCGCCATCCAAAAGCTCGCGGAGAAGATTCGTGTGGTCAGCGCGGAACGAGTTCGCGATGAACTCATCAAACTATTTACACCGCCGCACGCTGCCCGCGGATTGACGTTGCTGCACGAAAGCGGGCTTATGCCGCATGTCTTGCCGGAGCTTGTGCCCACGCTCACCTGTGAGCAATCGCCCGACTACCATCCCGAAGGTTCCGTCTTCAACCACATCCGCCTGATGTTGGATAATCTCTCCCGTGGTAGGGCAGCGTTGTCCTCGGCGCGCGATGCCACACCGACACAGAACGCCCGCGAACCTGTTGACACCACCCCCCGGCGCGGTGAGGACACCGACACCCTACCAGGCACGGTTGCAGAGTCTCTCCCGTGGGCCGCCCTCCTCCACGACATTGCGAAACCTCTCACGGCCACGCGCGATGAGGACGGCACCATTCATTTCTACACGCACGAGAAGCTGGGCGCGGAGATGGCCGAAGAAATCCTCCAACGCCTGAAATTCCCGCGCAAGCAAACCGACGACATCGCCGCCGCGGTGCGCCACCACATGCAGTTCAAGGACGCGCCGCACATGCGAAAGTCCACGCTGCGCCGCATGCTTATGCGCGACACCTTCCCGCTCGAACTCGAATTGCACCGGCTCGATTGCCTCGGCTCACATCGTCGCCTCGACATTTATGATTTCCTCCGCGAACAGCTGGCGAACCTGAACGAACAGCCGCACCTGCATCCGCCGTTATTGACCGGCGAAGATTTGATCGCGCTCGGCATGAGGCCCGGCCGCGAACTCGGGTTGCTGTTGCACGAGTTGCGTGACAAACAATTAGCGGATGAACTCAAGACGGCGGACGAAGCGCGCGAATGGGTGAAGAAGCGGTGGAGTGCGCCCTCCTCGTAACGCCTACGGTATTTCCCTCGGCACCGCGCGGCAGATTCTTTCAAAGCCGGGAAAGTTCCAGCCATTCGGAAAGTCACGGCACTGTTGCGGCTTCACGGACTGCACGGTGCAGTCGCGGCTTTCGAGAAAAATGCACTCGCCACCGGGCTTGTCCTGCAACGCGAGGCCGCTGCGGTCCGCGCGCAGCCGCGTGTAACCCTGGATGAAATCGAATTCAGTCACACCGAGAAAGCTCGCGAGCCGGGAAATCTCCGCGTCCGTCAGGCGCACCTGGCCGGGCCAGCGGCAGCATTCCGTGCAGCGCACGCATTCGTAGTGAATCGGCATGACGTTCGTCTTTCTCTCAGTTGCTGCTGGAATTTCGAATCTTATTCGTGGCGCCTGCCGCCGTGCGCTCAGGCTTGAGCCGCATCGGCCATTGGCTCCAATTCGCGCCGGCATCATCCCGCAGCGGCTTGGGTAACCGTTCGTTGATCTGCGATTCCATCTGGGCAAGCTGCGGCAGCTTTAGTTTGGCGACAACTTCCAGCGTCAGGAAAAACTGGCCTCCGTCGTGCGCGTTTCGCAACTGCTCCGGCAGCGCAGACACGGAAGCGCGCTGAACATCGCGCACCCATTCGGCGCACGGCACGCCGATGAACCATGGTGTTTTCATTCCCAGAATGTTTTGGCCCGCATTCCATTCCAGCCAGGCGTTCGCCAGCGTGTTCACCGGTCCAGGCGGCGTGGACGGTAGTTCGCCGATGACCATCATCGCCACGCCTTCGAGATGACGCACCAGCGGGTCGGCGACTGCGCCATCGCGCCGCAATCGTTGACAGGCGAGATCCACCTGCGACCAATTAATTTGATTGAGCGAACGTCCGCCCACTAGGCCGAGGATCGGCAACTCGGTATAAAAGTCGCCGCGCAAAAGAAAGGCCTCTGGAAAAACTTCGCGGAACGTCCGGATAATCGCGTCGAACTGCGCGCGTGTGAGCTGAAACATCGGCAGCCATTGGCAATAGATGCCGTCTGTTTTCATTGAGCGGCGAACCGCTTCGAAATGTTCGCGCGTGAAGAGCCGTCCCTCGCCCGTGCGCCACGGCAAAAACAGATCGCCGGTGACGACGTCGTAGGCGGCGGCCCGTTGCGCTACGACGCGGCGCGCGTCCTCCGGGATGAAGTTCACTCGCGTGTTCGTGAATACATTGCGGTTAAACGGCGCAAAGAACTCACGCGCGTAATCGAGCACCAACGGCGAGAGTTCGATGGCGTCGATGTGTTCCACCTCACGATGCACCGCCGCGCCGGCCACAGTGCTGCCCGTGGCCACGCCAAGACACGCCACGGTTTTCGCCCGGCCGTGCAGGAGAATGGGCAAGTGCGCCTGCCGCTCCTGGTTGAACTGGGCCTTCGATCCTCCGAGCGTGTAGCTATTATTGAAGAGCATCCGCCAATCGCCCGGCCCGCATTCAAGCGTCGCCACGACGCCTTCGCGTCCGACGCGCAAAGCCGCGAGCCGCTCATTCGGCGCGACGGTGGCCTGCGGCAACTTTTGTGATTGCTGCAGACCAACCAGCACACCAGCACCGGCCAAAAGAAAAACTGGGATGAGCGCAAAGCGGAATGATTTTCGAGGCGTGAATGGCGCGGGTTCGATCCAGGCTGTCGCGAAACTTGCGAGCAGTAGATAAACAATTCCGACCACAATCACGCTCGTCCACATTCCCAATTGCGGCGCGAGCCAGCCTTGCGTCAGTTCCGTACCCAGCCAGCCGCCGAGTCCGTTCCACGCGAGCAGCATCCCCACGGAGCGGGCGTTCGGTTTCTGATCCGTCAGACCGCGCAGCAACATCGGGAAGACGAGTCCGGTCACGACAAAGAGCGGGCAGATGGCGAGCAAACCGAGCCACGCCAATTCCCGCATGTAGGGGCCAACCGTGAGTTCGTAAGGAAGAATCGCGAGGCCGGGACGAAGCTGGGTGAGAATGAAAGGTTGAGCGAAGCACGCTGCCGCGGCCAGCAACAGCACTACACGGACATTCCCTCCTCCCACTTTTCGCAGCAAAGGAACCAGCGCCGAGGCCAGCGCCAACGCGAGCAGCACGATCACGAGAACGGTCGCGGACGAGAAGATCGAATTGATGGTGAGCTGCGCCAGTTGGTGCTGCACGACGACTTCCAGCGAGAGGACGAGCAATCCCGACCAGAAGGCCAGCCAGCGCAAGATGAGAGGAACGGGAGCCGCAATGCCGCTCTGGTTCTCCACCACGATCGGCATGCGGCGGCGACTCATCGCGAACGAGACCGCCGCTATCAGCACATTCAACGCGCACGCCGACAAGCCGGTGACAGTGAGGCCCAGCGCCGGCAGCGCACAGAGCAGCGTGACGACGATTCCGACGCAACCGCCTACGGTGTTCAATGCGTAGAGCCAAACCGGGAATCCGGCAGATCGCGAATGAGGGTTCGCTGCCGCCACCATCCAAGGCAGCACCAGGCCCATGGCGAATGCGGGCGGCACAATCAACAGCACGGAAAAGATCAACTTGAAGCGGAGTAGTTGTGGATAAGCGCTGAGCGCATCCCAGCCCAGCGCCAGCGCGGGCAAGGCCAGCAAAGCCACGGCAAGTTCAGCGAGGGCGACCGCGCGCCAAGGATTCTTCGGAACAGGCCAGCGCGCCGCACACCAGGCACCCAAGGCCAGGCCGATAAAGAAACAGCCGATGACTTTGGAAAACGTCTCAGCACTCGCGCCGAGCAAATCAATCAGACGGCGTGTCCACACCAGTTCGTGGCCCAAAGCGGCGGCGCCGCTCAACAAAGTGAGAACGAATGGGGTGGCACGATGCATCATTCACTGGGCGCTCGCGTCTGGAGCGCACCGCAGTGTGAATGTTGGAAGAACATGGCGCAAGCGCACCGGCGTCGAGCACCCGTCACTTTGCGAAGCGGAGATCAGTTCCTTCGTTTGCTCATGCAGGCCATGGCCACGAAAATCCCTCCGCCGAGCGCAATCATCGCGAACGTCGAAGGCTCGGGCACGGGCACGGCCTGAAAGTTCATCGTGAACATGTCCGACGGTGGGTGAATGAAATCTCCACCGATGCCGTTGCCGGAGGTGTCAAACAATTCAAAACCAATGCTGTAAGCGCCGGGCATCGTGGCGGTGAAGCGCCGGCCGTGAATGTGGCCATATGGATCGCCATCAAGCTGGCCCGCCCCGAGCGAGGCGTCGCTCAGCGCCCACATCGGGGAAGTGCCGCCGGCACTGAGATTGTAAGTCGGCGTGAGCGAACCCGTATCCCAGAAGGCGAACGATGCTCCCTCCGGCGCGCTGAAGAGAGTCATGCGCACTGAGATGAACGAACTGAGCGCGGCGGAGCCGGCCACAGGTCCGCCGTTGGCCACGGTCGTTGGCAATGCGGTGAGGGAAAGGCCAGAGCCGTAGTAATTCGCGTAAGTGCCGCTGTCTGCAAAAGTCATACTCTGGACATACCCTGAACTGGCGGCGAAGGCCGCGCCATTGGCCCAGTACAATTGCGCACCTTGATCTCGGGTGATGGCGCCCGCATTAAAATGTTGCGCGCGCACGGGCGCGGCCATCGCGAGCAGATAAAGAAGCGGCAGGAGGAAACGAACAGGGACACGAATGTCTTTCATGGTTATGACTGCATTTGGCACGCAATTCAGGACGGCGAGCCTTAGCGGGAGCGATGCCACGCGTGCGCGCGGATGGCTGACTCGCTTTCAACGATCCGATGAATGGAGAGAATCATCACGGTGCCGAAACATGGTGGCGGGACACGGCGTGATGCTGTTACGCGAGAATGGCACTCATGCACGCCTTTCACCACGCGCCTGAGGGCCACTTGAGACGGCGCTGAGTGTTCAAGAATTTACAAGGCGCTCATTTTGCGTGAGCGAAAACGAGCAGAGCGTGTGAGGATTTCGCAGGAGCGGAATTGCGGCCGTCATCACGCGTGGAAGAAAAAACGCCATACGCAGTCACGCACATCTTTCGTCGGGCCTTGCGGCGCGGCGGGCAGCGCAACGGGGATACCCGCAACGGGGTGCAAACGCATGCGGGTCGATAATCCAGCGGGGCTGCGAAACCAGCCGGTTCATCGCATGCGCTTGCCCCCGAAATGTTTCATGGGAACGCCAATCGCATCCGGTAGTACCGCTGGAGCTCGCCTTGATTGGTGTCGATCACGGTTTGGAAATGGTCATTGCCCAAATTGGTGGCGAAGCCAGTCCAGTCGGTGAGGGTCAAGTTGGTGGTGTATTCGATGATACTGTTGCGTCCGGCCACGGAGCCGTAGGTGATGTTGAATCCGTTGCTCCGGTGGGGCATGAGAGTGAGACCAGCCTGGAAGTAAATGAGTAGTTCATCTGAAGGGGTGTGGATCGGTCCGCCGCCCGCACCGTTGGTTGAGATGTCTAACGCTTTGAAACCCACCTTATAGAGTCCGGGCTTGCTCAAGCTCATACGGCGTCCGTGGATGTGACCGTAGGGATCGGCGCCGGGCGCTCCGGTGTTGGCCGAGATGAAGAACGTGTTGGTGTTTGTGCCGCCGACCGGCACGACGATCTTCGGGCCGCTGGTGAAGTTGGAGTCCCAGAAACCAAACTCGCCGCCGGATGGCCCGCTCACAGAGGAAACCATGCCGATGATGCGGGAGCCAAGCGCGGGAGCGAAAGGCGCCGGCCCACCGGCTGGCGCCGTCGCGGGCAGCACGATGTGGGTGATGTTCCCCTGGAAGTGATTCGAGTAGATGTTGGCATTGGTGAACTCCAGCCACTTCACGTAGCCGGAGGTGAGGGCGAAGTCCGCGCCGTTGGCCCAGATGAGCTGAGCGTTCTGATTGGTGCTCGTTGCGCCGACATCGGTGTGGCCATGCTGAGCACGCAAGATTTGGTTGCTGAGAAAGAGGCCGCAGACAAAGGACATTTTCACTAATTCTGATTTCATTTTCTGAATTACTTTTGGAACAAAGTTAAGGTTGATGCCCGCCGGGATTTACGAAGCGTGATCCACTGCGGTGCAGTTCATTACGAAGGGTTCCCCAGACCAGCGACTCGGCGTGGCCATCCACAAAGAGGTAACTGGCCCGCGCGTCATGGCGCGTTACGCCCACCTGCCCGGCGAACTCATTGGGCGCGTAGCCTTCGGACGGATCGGCAAAGTGGTAGTGATCAACCGCCAGATTGCTGCCAGCGCTTTCAGCCATTAAGAGCGTGTCAGAGGTCGAAGGCACGCTGACAAGGCGGGAATAATCCACGCCTGGCAGAATGCCGGGCAGTACGAAATCATTGATCGCGTAACTATAGCGCCGGACGAGGTTCGTGTCCTTGGGGCAGCGATAAACATTGGTCACGCCGTACGCTTCCAGGGAACCGACCCACGATTCGAGAGTGTCCTGCGAACGCGGCAGTGCGTCTTCGTTGTCATGCGCGAACATCTGGCTGGCGAGGCCGATCTGTTTGAAGTTGTTCAAACAGGAGATGCTGTAGGCCCGAGTCTTGGCCTTGGCCAATGCCGGCAACAACAACGACGCCAGGATCGCGATGATGGCGATCACAACGAGCAATTCGATCAATGTAAAACCACGCTTCACAAAACCGGGACTGGCCGGGAGCAAACAGGCTCCGGGCCGCTGGGAAACTTGAGATAGTTCGTGACCGCACGGGCCGGCACGAACGGAAACTCCGCCGCAGATGGGCGGATCACATCAGAGGAAAATCAGGCGCGGCGTGGAGGCGGCAGAAGCGGCGCATCGGACCGGGCCAGTGCGCGCATCGTTACGGGAGTGAAGTGCTGGAAGGGTTTCGGCGGAAAAAGTCCGCACGTTCCAGCGAGGAAGTGAAAATCAATTTTGGCTTCGAGCTTCTGCTGGTCCTGCTTTTTCTCGGCGGCCTTGCCAGACTTGACCAGCTTGCACAACGGGCAGGGATTTTTGCCGTTGAAAGTTTTTTGCAGGGCGACGCCGACGGAATCGTGTTTCGAAAAATTCACCGCCATGCCCACCCAGGCGGCTGATTGGAGCAACGCCCAGTGGCCGCCGATGACGAGCACCAGCGCGAGCACCGTGATCCATTTGCTCCAGCGGACGAACACGCGGGCCATGCTGCCTTCGAACACCCGGCCTGTCAACGCGGGCGCCCGCTAAATCCGCGTCAGCGAAGGATGCAGTTCCTGGCGCAGGCGGTGCAGGGCGAGAATCTCGATCCGCCGGCCTTCGCAGGTGAGCGTGGCCTTGACGGAAATTTCCAGCGGCACGCTGCTGCCATCCTTGCGCACAACCGTGATCGGACACGGCATCTGGCTGCGGGAATGGATTTGGCGCATGAGCGTCCGGCAACTCTCTTCGGCAAGAAGCTCCGAAATTCGGCAATGGTTCAACTCCCGCATGGCGCGGCCGAACAGTTCCGCCGCGGCACGGTTGGCATCAATGACCACACCGGTGTCATGAATGACGCTCCTTCGAAAGTCGCATCCAGAAGCCGCCGCATCTGCTGCACGGCCGAGGCCAGCGAGTACTCGTTGGCGCACGGATCTTCTTTGGCGGCGACGCGCATAGTCATCGTGCCGCCGCCATCGCGCGCGTGGAAGCGGACTCGCCGCGGCGCGCGGCGCGCGGCTTGGGACGCGAGACCGTCAAAGCCGTGGCCGTGCCGACGGCCAGTTCGCCTTCGGCTTGGAACCAATGCTGCGCAGCTTGCCCATCCGGCCGGCCGGCCCGTTCCCAGATTTCGTACGCGCGCTGCGCAATCTCATCGTGGCGGCTGCCCGCCCAGTTGGCTGTAAAAGTATTCTTGGCCATATTTTTGTCGCTCCTTTGCAAGACGCAGACAGGTTGCGTGCGCGCGCCTCGTTTGAAAATCAGGCCGGCACTGGAAAAACGGGTCGGTGAAAGTCCCTGCGTAAAATGAAAAAAGCCGGGCGAGGAATTACGGATTTTTCGCGCGGCCAGCGCGCGCCAGCGCCATCACCGGACGCTTCTGGAAACTACAACTCACCGTTGTGCCACGGGGTTGATGCCGGCGAAACTCCAGCGCGCCGCCGATCATGCGGGCGCGGTAGCGCATCATGTGCAGTCCCAGCCCCGCCCGATCCGCAAAGTGCGCTGGCAGTCCCACGCCATTGTCGCGCACGGCGACGGTCACGCACTCCTTGGTTTCGCTCAGCGAGATGGAAATCTGGCGGGCCTCTCCGTGTTCCAACGCATTCGCAATCGCTTCCTCGACGATGCGATACACATTCGTCGCCACG
>Ga0193753_10003910_pt1 | contig 10842 bp, 10 predicted proteins | sample H1c2metaG_FD_144925 | JGI IMG/M metagenome (GOLD analysis project Ga0193753, IMG submission 144925) | Soil microbial communities from a riparian zone of the East river system, Colorado, United States - H1c2 | ecosystem: Environmental > Terrestrial > Soil > Riparian zone | place: USA: East... | reverse complement strand
ACGGGTTTACTAACCAGCTCACGAACTGTGTTGCCAACAGCAACACTGGCGGCATCGGGTTCTACTTTAGCGCCAACACGTCCCAAAATTCGTTGTGGGGCTGCAGCGCGAGCGGGCAGACTTACGGCGCCTACTCCGATGCCCCAAGCATCTCCATCAACGGAGGCACTTGGAACGGCAACTCTGCCTATGGCATCCTGATCGCCACTGGCAAGGCGTCCATCAACGGTGTGACGGCGTCTGGCAATCTCAACGGTGTTGGAGCTTCGGCCGCGGTGACGAATATCTCGGTGACGTTCACGAACGCCTCGGGCTCAACCACGCCGTTCGATCTGGCGGCCGCGAGCGGCGTCTACCGGAACAGCAACAACCCTGCACCCTGATAGCGGGACTACTCTGCAGCTTGGAGTGCTTGCGCTTCAAGCTGCAGAGGCGACGACTTCTTCGCCTCTTTGATCATTTCCAAGAGCTTCGGAAGCTGGTCGATCTGTCGAGCTCGAAGCATGGTGTCGTCCACCTTAGCCTGCACATTGAGCGCAGTCTGCGCGGCCTGCAGGCGGATGCCCATCGCTCGCGCTTCGTCGGTGTTCATCATTAGCATGTCCGCGTCGAGAATGTCTTCGATCGCGTCAAGGGCCTTGCCGACCACACGAGAGAGTTGGCTAGTGACGACAGGCTGGCTGTCTTCACTCTCGTCAAGCACAGCCGGCAAGCTCGGCTCGGCCGGCGCGTCATAGCGCTGCAGGTCGAGCATAGGAGGCAACTCGATAGCGTCTAGGTTCGACACGTCGATGTGCTGGGGCGCGACGCCGGCCTGTCTTGCCAGCTCGGCCGCCATCCGCTCGCGTGGGCTCATAGCGGCCCTCCGTAAGACTTCTCGCGCGGAGCTGCCGCGGCCGGGGGCTCGGCCATGAACTGCTTAAAGGTTGGGAGCTGGCCTTGCTTCGGCATGATCGCAGCTTCGGGCTCGCGCATCTGGCGATCGTGGTTCCCGTAATTGTCCGCGCCGAAGTTCATCAGCACGTTTACAATCCCCCGTCCCTTAACCGGGCTGCGGTCCATCTCGCCCACGAGCCAGTGCATCAGCGCCGGCCGGTCAGCAAGATAGCACTGGCTCGTGGGCAAGATAGCCTGCAACCCACCGATAGGCATAGGGCATGAAGGTGAAAGGCATATGGCCCTTGATCGACGCGGCCGCGAGCGAAGCGCCAAAGTCGTTAGAGCCCGTGCCGACATCGGGAAACATGAGCTTCGCTTCTTTTGCGAACTTCGTGATGTCGTGTAGCCGGCTGCCAAACAGCAGCTCTTTCTGCCGCGCCGTGTAGGCTGCTAATGTCTGGTCTAGGTCACCACCAATGACACGCCGATCGGCAAGCCCTTGCTTGGGCCGCACTGCGCTCTTAAGCAAGTCAGTGATGGCGTACTTCTGAACTGCATCCCACTCGGGACTCGGCTGCACCGGCATGGTGGCGTTACGCGAACCGGGGTTCAACGCGTAATAAGCTTCTTCGGTACGCGCAGTAGCGCCGGGCTTAAGGATCGCCCGCGCGCCCGCGTCGACCATGTCAGGGTCATTCGACTTGATCGCAAACATCGGGTTCTTTTCAGCTTCGGCGTCTAGCGCGCGCCGGGCGCCGATCGCGCGTTCCATGGCCTGCCGCAGACCGCCCGGCTGTAGGGCGGTGACGTCGAGCTGACCGTCGATCGCAGCGAACTGCCGTCCCAGCTCGCGCAGCTGCGTAAGATAGTGGGGCGGATATAAAAACTCATTAATCTCATTGCGCCGATTAAGCTGGCGGTTGAGCACGGTGCCGTCAAGTATTTCGCGGCCGTCACGTCCCATCCGGCTTGCTTGCTCAATGATGTTGTTCAGGTCGGCCGCCTGCACGCGCGTGCGCATGTCGGGCGTCAGCATCTCCCACACCTGCCGAGTAGCGTCGGTGCTGCCCTTGTCGATCAGGAGCTTTGACACCTCGCCGGCATTAGGCGTGCGGCCTTGGCGCATATCGCGGATCAGCGAGTTAACGTCATCGTTCGTAAAGCGCTGAATGCCGGTAGCATACGCGCGATCGACTTCGCGTAGCGCGCGGGCTGCGTCTTGTCCGACTTGCCCTTCGGCCTGCGCCATCGCCTGATCGACCATCCCAGCGATGCGCGCGAGGTTCCCGCGCCGCATGCCGATCGGGCTCGTGTCTGCAACGCTGGACATCTCTCGCAAGGCGGTGCGCAGGTTATGCGCCTCTTCGAACGTCAGCGGCGGCGTTTCTTCGCCTTCGGCGCCACGGGTCGCCAGCCGGCGCAGAATAGGCGGCACCTGCTCTTGCGGGATTTGGTCGACCATCCGCGCGGTTTCGTTGGCCACATTGTCGACGCGCACAATCGGAGCGTCCCCGGTCATGCGGGTAATGTTGCGATAGGCGCGGCCCATGTCAGTCGAGAACGCCCGGCGCAGACCCTGCACGTGCTGGCCGATATCCTGTCCGAGATTACCGAGCGGCCGCCGAACAACATCCGTAATCCGGCGCAGACTATTGCGCGCGATGTCTAGCGCTTCGTTTTTGGCTGCTTCCTCTTCCTGCAGGAACCCGCCTTCTTTGCCACGCGTGGCGCGGCGTAGCATCTCGCCGACTTCCTTGCCGTTGATCGCGCTGCTCGTGTCGGTGACTTCCTGCACGGCCCGAGCTGCCGCTGCAGGGTCCATGCCAAACTGCTGAAACATGTTCCCCATTCGGGCATCCAAGACCTTGACCCGGTTAGCGGCCATCGGGTCTTTGCCCGTGAGGTTGTTACGCAGCGTGCGATCGTATTCGAGCGACGTGGCGCCCGGCGCGTACCCGCCGATCGGCGGCGTGGTCTTGCGGATCACATTCGCTAGGTCGGGGTCGGTCCTAGCGGTGGCGTCGGCAAACTCGCCAAGCTCTTTAACCGTCCCACGGGTCTCATCAGAGACGCCGCCAACCAACCGGCCGGCACCGCGGCCGAGCGCCAACCCGCCGTTCTTAAATACGCGCGCCAGCGTCGGCATAGCTTGGAAGATCGCGCCGAGTGCAGCTTCGGAGGCGACTTCGTTCGACGCCTCATCGGGGGTCTTGTTAAAAAACCCCTGTGCGTTCTTGGCGACTTCGTCGGCGATCTTGCCACCGCCCGAGCCGATCCCCGCACCGATGATAGCGCCAGGAGGCCCGCCAGCTGCGCCGCCCGCGATCCCACCGGCAACACCGCCAAGCACCTCGGGCGCCGTGGCAGCGATGCCGATGCCGGCGTTACCTGCGAGGTTGCCAAGGCCGCCCTTGGGATGAACAGGAACCCAACCGTCCCTTTCCCGCACGAGCCAATTGCCGGCACCGTCCTGCCGAAAATTGTCGTCGCCGTACTGGCCGCGCAAATAGTCTTCGACTTCGTTCGGGTTGCTCGCGCGCGAGACGTTAAACCGCACGGTGACGGGCGAGCCCTTCGAATAGTCAACGTCCGGGTCGAGCCCGCCGAACTCCTGCAGGGTCTGCTCGCCCTTCGGGGACGTGGCCTTTAACGAGCCTTCCGGCTGCGCGGGGCCGAAGATTTCCTCGAGACTTTGCTTCGGCCCGGTGCCTGTCCCTTCCGAGCCCGGCGTGCCTGCACCGGTCGGCACGTAGTATTCGCCGCCGGGCGTGCCCTGCTTCGTTACACCGGAAAATTCGTTCTTGGGCGTAGCGGTCGAGCCGAAGATGGCTTCGAGGCTTTCCTGCGGCATATCACTTCCTATTTTTTAGGAACTGGTCGATCTGCTCGTCAGTGTAGCCTTGGGCCTTGGCTTTTGCACGCGCGTCATCTGCACCGCCACCGCCGGCAGGTGCCACTGCTCGGGGCGCTACGGTCACCGGGCGCAGGCTCTTAAGCGACTTCTGCAGATACTGCAGGTCGCTAACGCTGATCTGGCTGGTGTCGCCCGCGCCGAGCCCGCGCACGATCTTGTCAATCCGAGCGCGCTCATCCTTGCTGGTTTTGCCGCCGCCGCTCGTGAGCAAGCCCGGCGTCGAAAGCTTCAATTGGCTGATAATCGTCTCGAAGTTATTCGCTGCCGTCTTATCGCTCCAACCGGCGTAGTTGCTGCCAATCTCTTTGAGCCGATAGGCTGCACCACCGGCACCAGTGACGTGTGTGCCGTTCTTGTAGGCGCTCTTGATCAGGTTAAGTGCATCGTCAATCTGGTCGGTGGCAACGTCATATTTGTTTGCCAGCTCCCGGTTCTTGATCGAAGTAGCGGTCTCCGCGGCCGCGGGCTTCAAGCTGCGGATGTACGCGGCCTGCTCGTCGGGCGTGGCGTTCGGGTTCGCTTCCATAAAGCTGCTAAACGCCTTCGTCGCGCCACCCGCGAGGTCACGCCGCGTCTGGTTGTTGCCGCCGGCAATCCCCTCGCGCGAGGCGTTGTTGCCCGCGGCGATGTCTGCGCGCGACGTGTTGTTGTCGGCCGCGATCTGCTGGCGCACGTCAAGGCCACGCTGCTGCAGCTCAATGCGCGCCTGGGCCAGCTCCATCTTCGCCTGCTGGTTCAACAGCGGCGCGGCCTTTTCAAGCGCCGACATAAGCACCTGGGGCTTGATCCCCGGGTTGCTCTCTAAGATCTTCGAGGTGACCGTTCGCAGGTCGAACCCACCTCCCGACATTAGGCCGGGCGCCCCTCCCGACCCGGTGCCGGGGGGCGTGGGGCCAGGAGGGGAACCGCCTGGGGCGAGTGGTGGCCCACCGCCAGGAGCTGCAGAAGGACGCGTCGCCGGCAGAGCGCCAGACGGTGTGGTAGTCTGATCCCATTGCCCGAACCGGTCCCCGATCGGAGAACCCGGTGGCGTGCCCGCTGATGGCCCTACCTGGGCAGGGCCGCTAGGTGCGCCAGGGGAAGGAGCCATTGCGCCATCAGGCATGCCCGGGCCGGGGCCGCCGGCACCAGTCAAGGCCGCGGGGCTCATCCCGGCAGCCTGCAGGGCTCGGCCGAGCGCCGCGGTGCCCTCATCCTCTACCCCGAGCTGCCCGAGCCCGTGCGAGCCACGCGCCAGCTGCTGCTCGTTAAGCAGCATGCGCTGGTCGCCCAGCCCAAGCTCCTGCTGGCGCTGATCCTCTTCGGTCAGCTTCCGGGTCATGTCCACGAAGCCGCCGGGCGTTGCCCCGAGGCCGGCTAATCCACCCATGAAGGCCATTATGCCGTGGTCCCGCTAGCTGCCGTACCGCCGCCCCAACCGGTCGGCCAGTTTTTACCGAGCGCCGCGAGCGACGCGCCGAATTGTGAGCCCGCCGTCTGCTGGTTATTGTAGAGCTGCTGGTTCTGATTAAAGTTGAGCTGGTTGCCAGCGAGGTTCGAATTCGTCGCGCTGGTCGCCGCGTTCGACGTGCCAGTAGCCGCTTTGATGTAGTCGAGCCACTGCGCGAGCTGCTGTTGGGCTTGGTTGCCGCCGGCAGTCGAGAGGTTGCCGAGCGTGCTTAGGCCGCCAAGCGTATCGGCTCCCGCCTGCTGACCGACCTGATAGGGCATCCCGGCGCTCGTGTAGGCGATGCCCGGCGCCTGGGCCTGTAGCCCCACGCCCATGTTCTGCAGCCCCGCACCGGTCTGAAAGACGTTCCCCGCACCGCCGGCCGCGCTGATCTGGCGCTGCAGCTGCTGGTTTTGCCAGTCGATATTAAAGTTGTTCATGGCGCCTGCTTCGACGCCGGCACCGTAAGGCGAGCTGTTGAGCCCACGCGCAGCGAGCCCCGCACGAGCCTGTTGCGAGGTCTGGTCGGCCGTGCGGCTGTAGAGCGCGTTCTGCGGGTCGAACCCGGTCTGCAGGATTTGATTGCCCCACGGCATGAACGACTGCCCGGCGCCGATCAGCCCCTGCCCTACGCCGAAGGCGTTACCCGCAGCGGCGTTGCCGTAGCCTGCACCGGCCTGGGCGCCTTGCATCCATTGTGGGAGCCCGGGGTTATTGGTCCCCATGCCGGACACGGCGCCCTGTGCCTGGGGCAAGATTTGCGGGAATTGGTTGTACTGGCTTAGGCCCTGGATGCCCGAGACGAAGTTGCCCGCGGCGTTGACGCCGCCCGCCCCGTTCACATAGGGCGCATTCCACGGGTTCGCCGCCGGCTGGACGCTCGAAGAAGCGGTGGGCGCGGTGTTGCCGCCACCGCCGAAGAGGCTGGACAGAGAGCCAACGGCACCGACGCCTGCGCTTACCAGCCCTAGCGTGCCACCCATGGCCTACCCCAATTGCTTTGCCCAAAGGATATCTTGAACTTCGAACCCTAAGCGCTTGAATATAACACCTAGTCCGCCGCGGTCACGCTCAAAATGCGCCTTCTCCGACAGGAACAGCCGGACGACCTTAAGCTCCCGGCAGTAGCGCTCTAGCTCCCGGAACATCGTCATCGGAAACCAGCCCGCCCGATACAGTGGGTCGAGCCAAAACATATCGACCTGGGCCTGCAGCGTCGTGACGTAGTGGAGCCCGGGGCCGAGGATCAGGAACATATAGCCGACAAGCATGCCGTTGTCGCGCACCGTGAGGATGCGCAAATTGCCGTCGAAATCGAGGATGTGATATTTGTCCCAATCGGGCGCGAGCGGTATAGCCTGCCGATGGGTTGCTAACTCTTCGTAGTGCTTTTTGAAGAGTGGTGGGAACTCCCGAGCGATTGGCCCAAGGCGTTCCCACTGTAGGCTAGGCGTCTCTAGGTCCGATAGACTTAACGGCCGGTCCTTTGGACCCGGATCGGGTTGGCTCATCGTTCACTCTCCCGGCACCTGACGGCACTTTCGTGCTCGCATCAGACGCCGAGGGAGCGCTGTTCGTCAAGCCTTCAAGCAGGCTGGTTGACTTTACCTTGCTCACGAGCTGTCTCCGCGGTTTGCTGTGCAGCCATCGACGCGGTCGTGTTTACCACATTACCGGTCTTTGGTTCAAACCCGGAGGGGCGCTGCGCGTCGCCGGTATCGCCCGGAGGCTGGTCACGGCGCGGGTCGTCTTCCGGCTTGCCTTCGTCGGGCCGCATCGGGCCGTCCGTCAGGCGCGCGCCGCCAAACGGCGAAGGCTTGGTGGGCTCGCGATCGGAAGTGTCTTCCGGCAGGTCCATGCGCGCTAGGGTCTTGGTAAGATCATCAGGCTCGCGCGGGGCGTTGCGCGGGTCGCCATCGTAGCTGTGGCGTTCCTCTTCCCATTTGGACACATCCTCTTTGGCCTTTTGGATGCGCTCGACATCGCGGGCGTTGCGGGCTTCGTTCTCGGACCCGTCCGCTGCCTCGGGCTGTGCCCGGTACTCAGTCGAGAGCGGGAAGCCGCCGCGGGCAAACGTGATCACGACATCGTCGTCGCCATCCTTGCCGAGCAAGGTCAGCTGCGCCTTAGACGTGTCGGCTTCGAGAACGTTAAGGAAGAGGTCGACGGTCGGCGCGTCTTCGTCATCGGTAGTCTTGATCCTGACGGTCTGCTGCGCGACGGAAAAGGGGAGCTTGGACATCTGGCATTCTCCTGTGGAAAAGCCTCGGGTGTCTATAAGACGCCCGAGGCCCTCCGAAGTTCCGTTAGCCCCCGCCAATCTCAAACAGGTAGGGACCAGTGAGGGAGACCGCTGCTGGGAAATCAGTTAGAAGCGATCCCGGTGGCGAGCCAGCGTCGAGCCAATTAATCAACGCTTTGTAGTCGTTGGCAATCCACTGTAGGCGGTAGCTGCCGCCTCCAGTGCCGTAGAATACAGTACCTGGGCCATTGAGCGCATTGGCGACGGACATGGCCACCATAGACTTGAAATCGGCGTAAGAGCCGACATCAAGCTTGAAGCGAAAACTCACTTTAACGCCTCCACGATCATGCCGTTGGCCGTGACGGCGTTCAGCTCTGCCGCTGCAGCTTGGCCTGTGCATTTGACCAGCACCGCTGCAGTAAGAGTTTCGGCGCCATCGGTGCCAACCGCGAGCGCCGGGGAAGCGCCGATCTGGCCGGTGCCAATATAGCCCTGCGTAGTGGCGCTTTTGCGCGTCACAATCTGCTCAAGCTTCCAAGAGTTACCCGAGGACGACGCCGATGCAGTGATCGCGCTCGCACCAAAATAGAGCTTGACAGTCTTGGTGTTCGACGCACCTGCAGTCTGCCCCCAACAGGTGACGCGCAAGCTGTCCCCGCCGGCAGCGAGCTGGTTGGGTGCCAGCGTGTAGGACTGCAGAGTTGTCTCGGCCGTGGTCGCGGGGATGCCCGCGGTCAGCGTCGAAGCACTGATCTTGCCAGTCGCGCCGTTGAACGACGTGATCAGCTGGTTAAGGAACGCCTGAATATCCGCAGCCGGCACCGGACCGCTGATCAGCGGAACGTTGGCGCCGAAAGCAAGCGCACCCGACAGGGAGATGGCAGCGATGGCGGAAAGCAGCGTGCGCTTGATATGCATGGTGGTCGTCTCCTAGTTCGCAGCTCGTAGCTGGGGTGAAGGATAGAGGCTAGTTCCTTGGCAGTCTACAGCTTTATAAGAACTTGCACGATCGCGGTGGGCGTCCACAGGCTAAGCCCCGCCCCGCCGCCGCCGCTGACGACGCTACCCGTAATGCTAATATTGGCGAAGCCCGTAGCCGTATTGAGCGGCTGATTAGGCGAGCCGAACGCCGCCCCCGAGCCGAACAAAGGCGTGCCTGAAATGCCCGCGCCGCTGTCGTGCGTGTGGCCGCTATCGGTCGCCGCAAGAGTATTAGGTAGCACAAAATTATCAATCATGGCCTGCGTGAGAGCCGTCGACCCCACACCGCAAACCCCGGCAAGCACACCAGCGCCGCAGTTTGTGGCGCGCCCGGTGCCACCATCTACGGCTGCAACCCCGCGCCCGCGATAGTCCGGGATGCCGTAAGTGGTGATGCCGTCGCCGCCATAGGTGGTCCCGAGCGCGGCGAACAGCGGTGGATCAGAGGCGATATTCAGGATCGCGCCGGCTGCAGTGATATAGCCCGGCGGCACCGTCGTGCCTGCGTAAAAGAAAATCTCCCCCACTCTGACCGGCGGCCCCTGGATAACCCAATGCGTGCCGTCGTACTTTATGGTCGCGAGGTTGCCAGCAACCAGCTCGCCCCCGATGGCCGCCCCCGGCCCGAACGTCGTGTTGCGCCAGAGCGCCACCGCCCCGCTGCCCTCCACGTTCACCGTTACAAGCCCGGTATTCGTAAAGCCCGGTGTGAACGTGACTTCCCGACCAGCTGCAAGCGTGAACCCTGTCGGGGTCAAGCTGGCGACAGACTGCGAAGCAGCAGAGCCGCCTGATGCCACTGACGTAAAATACGATGCCGAGCCCCCCGAGCTGGGGTTGAGCGGCGTGGTCAAGCCGATCAGCGACGTGATGTCGTTGTTCACTCCCGCGGCCGCGGCATTCGTGAAGCACGTCACCAGCGCGTTGTAGTTCGCCATGACCTGCGTAGCGTCGGCCGTGGTGTTGTTCTGCAGCTGGAAAGGCAGGTTGCAGGTGATGCCAGCGCTCACAATCCGCACACCATAAGCGCCCGCCAACAAAGCTGCAGCTGCGAGACAAGCAAGGATTTTCTTCATGCTGACACCGGGTAAGGGAGAAGATAGCCGAGCATTTCGTAACGGAAGTAGCAGCGGCCTACGCGCACGCTTTGCCCGCACTGGCCGACCGCAACAAACGCCATGCGCTGAAACACGATCGGCACAGTCCAAAACATCTGGCGGGGCTGTAGCGCACTCGCGGCGCCAAGCCAAGACGCTTGGCCCCACTGGAATTGCCCCCACAGCGTCGCCTCACCCTGCTGCGGGATCGTGACGCTGTTAAGCACAAGGCCGTCTTGATCCTGCACGAGACACGTCACCGGCCCGGCCGCGGCCGTAAGCGCGCAAGTGAACGTCGTCTCGACCATGGCGTTCTGACACATCTGGTCGGTGTTGGGCAGCAGCGAAGTCTGGTAGCGCCATGTGAGCTGCGCCCCGTTCTCGACGTATGTACTGGTCGAGACTTGCGCAGCGTCGGACTGCCACAACGACGCGAGCACGCCGATCGGCGTCTTAATGAACGTGTTATTGTAAGGCTGGATCAGCGAGCTGGCGAACGTGTGCGGCCCGGTCCAAATGCCCCGTGCGAAGTTAAAGAACCACTCTTCCTGTGGCGAACCCGGCGACGCGCCATTCTGCACACTCGCGCGCATCGTGTTGCCACCGGCCGTCGCGCACGCACGCGTAGGCTCAACCGCCCCACTGAACGGCACGGTGACGCCAGTGCCCGCAAGACCGATCGGGTCTGACACGTGCCCCTGTGTGTCGATCAATCGGAAGCCTTCGGGGGACATGAACATCATGCCCTGCGGCACCGAGCACACCGACAACGGGGCAAACGTGCCCGTGACAATATTAAGCGCGTTACGCGTGAGTGGGTTATTCGCCAGCGCCGGATCACCCGCGAGTTGGTAGATGTTGGCGACGCCCTTAAACACATAGAGCGCTTGGACGATACCGCCGAGCTGGTTGTTCAGCCCCATCTTACCAAACGCAGTGAGCTTCACGCGGTCATCAAACGTAATCACGTTGCTTACGATAAGCGTCGATACCGTGAAGTTAGTTGGGTCTAGAATATCGCTGAACATCACCGCGGGCTGATCGCCGTTTGGTGGGACAATCATCCAGTAGGCGCGGTCACCAAACGAGGCTACACTGATCGGCGCTGCGTTAAACTCATCTACTACCGTGGACGGCGGTGTGGTGAACGTCATGTTCTGCGCAGTCCACACCGGCACAGCAGGATCACTGATGTCAAGGAAGCCTGCAAGATTGCCGATCGTCTGGTAACCCGCGTGCGCAAACAGGACGAACGCGCCAACGCTATCAATGATTGGCGGCTGCCACAGGCCGGTGG
>Ga0193753_10003909_pt1 | contig 10842 bp, 14 predicted proteins | sample H1c2metaG_FD_144925 | JGI IMG/M metagenome (GOLD analysis project Ga0193753, IMG submission 144925) | Soil microbial communities from a riparian zone of the East river system, Colorado, United States - H1c2 | ecosystem: Environmental > Terrestrial > Soil > Riparian zone | place: USA: East... | reverse complement strand
ATTTTAATGCGATTGCCCTGTTAACAAGTCAGACACCACTGGTAAACCAGTGGCTTAGTGAGTAAGGTCGTCCCAAGGACGAATCCGCCGCGGGGGTTATTTTGTTATTGTGGCTCGAACTGTCCTAGAACGCTCCTTGTGCTTTTGAACGCTCATCTGTCTCTTGGTCTTCGATGTACTTCTTGATGACCGACTCCTCAAAGCCAACCGTAGATACTGCGTATCCACGGGCCCAGAAATGTTCACCAGTGAAGTTGCGTTGCTTGCCACCAAACTCTCGGGCCACAGCAATGGCGCTTTTCCCCTTCAGGAAACCAACGACTTCGGAGACTTTGTGCTTTGGCGGAATCTCAATCAACATGTGCACATGATCATGCATCAGGTGGCCTTTGACGATGTGACACTCTTTCTGCATGGCCAAAGCATGAAAGATCTGGCCCAGACGGGGACGAATGTCCCCGTAGAGCTTGCTCTTTCTCATCTTGGGGATGAAAATGATGTGGTACTTGCAGTCCCACTTGGAGTGAGCAAGGCTGCGATACATTTCTGACATAGGATTGTTCCTTTCGTTCCCGCGACATGGAGACGACCCTACAGAAGCAATAAGCTCCAGGCTAACGCCTGGAGCTTATTTTACTTGTACTGAAAGGTCGAACCTTTGGGAGTCACACCAGTAGAACTGGTGGATTACCTATGGGGTATTTAAAAGATATACAGAGTGCGGGGAGAGTTCTAGCTCACTGATCCGCCAGCAACCTGTCCCGCAAGCATTCGGGATGTTGGTGCTACATCTAGCCCCGGCAACGGGAAAGATATCGCTACATTTTGTACGTCCTTTCCCGGCCAGTCGGAGAAGGGACTTTTTAATGCCAAATACTACCAGCCAAAATTCTAAAAACACCACGCTGTTCACCAGCGAATCAGTCTGTGCCGGTCACCCGGACAAGTTGTGCGACGCCATCAGCGATGCCATAGTGGATGCTGCGCTCAAACAAGATCCGCATTCCCATACAGGCATAGAAACCGTGGCTGGCGCTAACCAAATTTGTTTGTTTGGCGAGATCAAAACAAAAGCAAAGATAGATTATGAAAAAGTTGCCCGGGACACCGTAAAGAGACTTGGCTATACAGAGCCTAAATGGGGATTCAGCCAGGAATCGAGCTTCAGCAACGATATTCACGAACAATCCCCAGAGATTGCTATGGGCGTAGATAACGATGGGGCAGGGGACCAAGGCATGATGTTTGGTTATGCCTGCACAGAAACGCCAGAACTTATGCCGGTGCCAATAGCGCTGGCGCATGCCCTGACGCGAAAGATTGATGACGTGCGCAAAAAAGGAACACTCAAGTGGCTTAGGCCAGACGGCCAAGCCAGTGGCCATAGAAAAACTTGTGGCCGCAGTAGCGCACGACGAAAAGACCACTGCCAAACAAGTACGTGCAGATATCATCGAGCACGTATTTAAACCCGTTCTGAAACAATATGGTTTTGCTATGCCGAAAGATACGGACATTGTAGTAAACGGCACCGGCCTGTGGCACATTCCTGGACCAGAAAGCGACGCCGGACTAACCGGCCGCAAAATTGTGGTAGACACCTATGGCGGCTATGCCCGCGTAGGTGGTGGCGCCTTCAGCGGCAAAGACCCCAGCAAAGTGGACCGTTCTGGCGCCTACGCTGCTCGCTACATCGCCAAAAACATCGTGGCTGCCAGGCTTGCCACCAAGTGCGAAGTGGGCCTGGCATACGTCATCGGCCAGCCACAGCCACTCATGCAAACTATAGACGCCTTTGGCACGGCGACGGTCAGCGAGGAAGAGCTCTATGCCTTCAAGGACAAGCTAATAGACACGTCGGTAAAGGGGATCATCGACGCACTTGACCTGGCCCGACCCATCTATAGCCAAACCAGTGCCTACGGTCACTTCGGCAAGCCCGAATTGCCTTGGGAAAAAATCGTCGGCTAGTACTCGCGACCAAAGAGCCGGCCAGAGGCACCCGTCCTGGCTCTTTGAGTGCCCGTAGCTAAAAGAGCAGGAAGCCTTCAAGATCATCTGGCAAGAAGCCTGCTTTGTGCTTGAAATCTGCTTCCCATTTGTAACCCTGGTTATACCCCAGGTCTTTCATAAGCTTGGTCGGGGCATTGCGCAAGTGCAAAGGCACGGATGCATCAGGATGCTCGCGTGCCGCCGCCAGTGCGCCAGACATGGCGTCTGCTACTACCCGAGATTTTTCACACTTAGCCAGCACAGTTGCACAGTGAAACAGATTGTACTGGCACTCGGGCATACCGATGCGCTCGACCGCCTGAAAAGTGGAAACCGCTAGATTGAGTGCTGCTGGCGCAGCGATGCCTACGTCTTCACTGGCAAAAACGACCATTCTTCGGGCTACAAATTTGGGATCTTCGCCAGCTTGCAGCATTCGGGCCAGATAGTACAGCGTGGCCGTGGCGTCGCTGCCGCGCATAGACTTTATAAAGGCGCTAATGATGTTGTAGTGCTGTTCACCACCCTTGTCGTAGCCGGGGACACGTTTTTGGGCGGCGATCTCAATGACTTCTGGGGTGATTTTATCTTTGCCCAGCTGACGCGCCAATTCCAGATTGCCCAATGCAACCCTTGCGTCGCCACCTGATAATTCGGCCAATAGGTCAATGCTTTTGGGCGGCAGCTGTTTGGCGGTAAGTTTTTCTGCCTTGGCTGCCTTTTTCAGAATACTAATGATGTCAGGCTTGCCCAGCGGCTCTAGCACCAATACCCGGCTGCGGCTCAACAACGGTGTGATGACCTCGAAACTGGGATTTTCTGTAGTGGCCCCTATCAAGACAATAGTGCCGTCTTCTACATGGGGCAAAAAGGCATCTTGTTGAGCCTTGTTAAAGCGATGGATTTCGTCTACAAACAGAATAGTCTGCATACCCAGGCGCTGATTAGCCGCAGCGTGGTCGATGACCTTCATCACATCTGCTTTTCCGGAGCGTACTGCGCTGAGTTCTGTGAATTCCGCCCCAGTTTCTTTGGCAATGATACGCGCCAAGGTGGTTTTGCCAGAACCGGGCGGGCCCCAGAGGATCAGGCTGGTCGGCTGCTTTTTGGCAATAATTTCCCGGATGATTTTCCCAGACGCGACAAGGTGCTGCTGACCAATGACATCAGTAAGGGTCTGAGGGCGCATCCGTTCGGCAAGTGGCAAACTAGGCATACTAGGTAGTATAGCTACGTCTTACATTTTATCAGAATGAGTTGACGGTTAAACTAGTAGCGATGATGTTTTTTGCATTCCTTTATTCCTGCTGGTGCATTTAGAAAGCAATTGGCAGTTAGCTTCGGCCAGGTTTTGTTGTATTTATCGTTTACTACTTTCCCTGTTATCGGTACTGCCCCATATTCAGTGACGTTTCGCCCCTGATAGTAGGCAGTGACAAGTGCGGTTTGTGGGCCGTATATACCGTCAACCACAAGCTTCATGCCATATTTGTCGTTGTAGAAGCCTTGCAACGCGGCCACACAACCAGCCTGGTTACGCACTCCCTCGTACAGGGCTGGAGTAAATCGCCCACACTCTATCATGGTGGGTGACTGTCTGTATGCAAACGTGATACGTAATGTGTACGCTCCAATTACTGCCACGACCAAAGCGGCTGCAAGCGGCAAAAACAAACGCTTTTTATTCTGTAAAAACGAAAGTTTCTTTTCTTCTTTTACACTTTTACTTTTGTCCGGCATTGCATCCCCCTTTTGCTTATGAGCTTATAGTAATTTCAACAACTCCTGCTGTCAAGTAATAACTCAGACTAAAAACACGCCCCGGTCATAGACCGAGGCGTGAAAGGCACCATGTCAACTAGGCGAGAAGAACTAATAGCCAAAATTCGTTTTACAGATCGCGTCGTGAACCGTGCCCCCGAATGGACCAGCATGGCAGTCCTTTTCTATTTGGTTCCAGGTCTGGAGACCCACCACGCCATCTACCTTAAGGGGCGGATGTCCAAGCTGATAGCCCAGAGTAGCCCAAGCGGTATCATCACCAAATATGCCATCAACTTTGACAAAATTGTACCCGGCGATCGTACTGTAAAAACCTTGCAGCGATGCAACACAGCCTATCTGCTGCGCACTTTTCTTTAGGACAAGCGTCGACTTAAACTTTAAACATTCGTAGACCGTCGGCGAGCACTTCATACCGGGCCTACATACCGCCACGGCCTGTGCCCGTGCCGGATTCATAAAAGTACCGGCAGATACTACCGCAAAGGCAAGCACGCCAATCATAGCCGCGTACCGGCTCTTTCCGACTATCTTACTTTGTCTAATTTTGCTGAACATTGTTATCCCACTCCTTTAGTTAGTTTACTTTTTGCGCTTAAGCTTGCATATTCTCCCGCACTTTGCGGGCCCTGCCTGTTAGTTTTCTCTCAGAACCATCCAAGTTCTTTTCCCCTGGCTCCGACCACGTTTCGTCTGAAGCATGCTCTCGGCCGTGGCAAAAAATTTTTGGATGGGTTCTCAACAAAATATATGATTTTTGTTTTGGCGTCAGCCACGCTAAAATACATCCTATATGATTAAAACTGAACACCTCACGAAGAAATACCGCAAAAAAGTAGCAGTCGACGACATATCGTTTCGGGTAGAAACAGGCAAAGTTACAGGCTTTTTGGGTCCAAACGGAGCAGGCAAGTCAACCACCATGCGCCTTATGCTCGGGCTAGACAACGGCAGGGGCACAACGACTTTTGACGGCAAACCACTCCATAGCTATACGCGGCCATCCAAAGTTGTTGGCGTGTTGCTGGAGGCCAAGGCCTTTCACCCTACTCGTTCTGCTCGTAATCACTTGCGCGTACTGGCAGATGCCGGAAACATTCCGATGAGCCGAGTGAACGAAGTGCTAGATATGGTGGGCTTGAGCGATGTCGCCAAAAAAAGGCCTGGTAAATTTTCCCTGGGGATGAGTCAACGGCTGGGCGTGGCAGCAGCGATCCTGGGTGAGCCAAAGTACCTCATCCTTGATGAACCGGCTAACGGTCTCGACCCAGAAGGCATTGCTTGGCTGCGTGACTTCCTAAAAGATTATGCCGACAGAGGCAACGCCGTTTTCGTGTCCAGTCATTTGCTCAGTGAAATGGCGCTCATGGCCGACAACATAGTAGTCATTGGCAAGGGCAAACTCATCACCAGCGGCTCCATAAATGACATTCTATCCGGGAACAGTCATGCCAGCGTGTTCGTGCGTAGCAACAAGCCAAGGCTCCTGGAGGCGACACTAGCCAAAGCCAGCCTAATCAGCAAGCCGCTGGACGGGGGTCTGGCTGTTACCGGTGCCAAAACCGATGACATCGGCAAACTAGCATTCAAGAACGGCATCACTATTCTGGAGCTTGCCGCACATAACGCGTCCCTGGAAGACGCCTTCCTGGAATTAACCGCCACTTCGCAAGAATACAAAACCAAGAAAGGCGGCAAATAAATGTTAGCCACCCTCAAAGCCGAATACCGAAAAATATTTAGCGTACGTTCTACCTATATAATAAGCACGCTTGGTCTTTTACTAGTTGGTGGTCTTCTGTCTTTCTATGTAGAAGGTTACTGGGGCAAGAGCGGCTCGGCCGCTGGCAACCTGATGCCTTCTGCCCTAAACGAAATAGCCATGAATGCGTTTTCCACTATTAGCATATTCGTAGCAATCATCGCCCTACTGCAAGTGGTTCATGAATACCGGCACAACACCATCATGTACACCCTGACAATTGCCAATAGTCGGACAAAGGCTTTTGCCGCGAAGGTGTTTGCTCTCATCAGCTTCACCACTGTCTTTGTCCTCTTCTGTACAGCTGTTTGCGTCGGCCTGTACTTACTGGGTGTAGAGCTGCGTGGTGCAACCCTCCCTGAACAGGTTATAGATTGGAACTCCATTGTTGGACGAGGCGTGTTCTATAACATTGCCTACACTATGCTCGGGATCATCATTGCTTATCTGTCGCGAAACATTGCAGCTGCCATTGCCATACTGCTTATCGTTCCGACCACCGTGGAACCTCTGCTAGGCTTACTTCTGAAGAGTAAAGCCATTTACTTACCGTTCGCCGCCCTAGAAAAAGTCATCATGATAGAAGGCAGTCCAGCGTTTGTCCAGGGTGAGTTATCCGTGAGCAAAGCCTTAGCAGTTGCAACAGGCTACCTCGTAGTCGGGATACTCATTACCTGGCAGCTGTTTCTACGACGCGACGCCAATTAAGATAACCTCTAACACCGAGTTCCTAAATACTAAGCTGGCCTGTTCGGCGGCGAGCAAAGTCAACCAGAGATTGAAGCGTTTTGAAGTTTTGTGCTTGGAACATTCGATATTGTTTAGGATTTAGAAATTAGGATTTAGATATTTCAGTCAGTGGCGTATACTAGTTAACGTGTTAAGTATCGACGACGAATTATTCGAAAAGCTCATTGGTGAGGCTATGGACGAACTGCCAGAAAAGTACGTAAAAGGCCTGGATAATGTGCTGGTCACCTACGAAGACGAGCCAACTCCCGAACAGCGGGTAGAGCTAAAACTCCACTGCAACCAAACACTGTTTGGGCTGTACCAGGGCATCCCCCGTACCCAGAGAAACAATGGCTACAACATGGTACTGCCGGATAAAATCACCATATTCAAACACCCTATCCTCTCTGCCTCACCAGATATGACGGCGCTCAAGAAACAAATCAAACACACCTTGTGGCACGAGATCGCCCACCACTACGGTCTGGATCATAACAGGATTCATGCCCTCGAATAATGAATCAGCCTGACTTATCCAGTTCACTTATGGCTGCCCGTGACTTGCTGGGCTGGAAACTGGTGCATGACACACCAGAAGGTCGGACTGCCGGGTACATCGTAGAAACAGAAGCCTACGACATGCACGACCCGGCCAGTCATTCTTTTGGCGGGCTTCGGGCCCGCAACGCACCCATGTACGAAGCCGCGGGCACTATCTACGTGTATTTGATCTATGGTATGCATCGCTGCGTAAACATTGTCACTGGACCACAGGGGCACGGCCAGGCAGTACTCATCCGAGCACTAGAACCCACCGAAGGCCTAGACTTCATGAAAAAGCAACGCGACACTCAAAACGAAAAACTTCTCACCAATGGTCCGGCCAAACTTGTCCAAGCTATGAGCATTACCGGTGACCTAAACGGCAAAAAGCTGGGTGACCACCTGCACCTAGAGCCTGGAATCGAAGTTCGGAAAGTGGTTCAAACAACGCGCGTGGGCATTAGCAAGGCAGTCGACCAACCCTGGCGGTTTTACATCGCCGGCAATCCACACGTGTCCCGAAGTCAGTAGCGTATACTTGTATGTATGAAGAGGGTGGCCAAGAACGAGCAGTCCGGGCGTAGAGTCACGGTCTACGCATTGCTGGGGGTACTGGCAGCACTTTCGATTGTGGCGGCAAGAGGGAACATGGCCGCCGCCGAAAGAAGTGTGTTCGACTGGATATATACCATGCCGGATGGATTACGCTGGTTTGCGCTTCTTGCCACACAACTAGGCAACTTGTGGCTTCTGATTGCCGTCGTTGGGCTCCTGCTGGTAGTCAAGTGGAATCCTCGGCCAAGCCTGATCCTGCTCCGTAGCGGAGTCCTTACCTACCTGGTTGTAGCACTCATTAAGGTTATCGTCGGGCGTCCGCGGCCCATGATGCTACTGCAAGAGGTCGCGGCGCGCGAAGTTGCCGTTTTGGGCACTGGTTTTCCGTCGGCTCACACTGCATTGGCGACAGTTTTGAGCCTGACACTTATGCCATATTTGCCCAAGCGTTTTCGCTGGTTACCATTTGTATGGATTGGGTTGGTGGGCTGGTCCAGAATCTATCTGGGTGTCCACGCCCCCCTAGATGTGGTGGGTGGATTTGTGGTTGGTGCACTGATTGTGCTACTAGCCGACAGTATTCCATGGCCAGCGGTGGAAAAGCGCCAAAAACGCTCATGATTAGTATTGCAAAGCGTGAAATGGCAGAGTAATCTAAAAGAGGAAGTGTGAGGCTTCCATAGACCCTGGGTTATTCACCCGGGGTCATTAAGTTAAAGAGGGGGAACCCGAGCTTTCAGCTCCTAGGGTTTCCCCTCTTTAGCCTCGGCTAAAGCCTCGGGATTCTCCCCCTCCATCTGACATTTATTTTGAAAAATGAATCCTCAAACTAAATGATTTTTATTACCGCTTCAAAAGCTATGCAGTACATACCAGCTTCGTTTTGCTCATGATCCTCCTTTTCGATAGCAGTTAGTTTCGCATTATCCTTGCCTGTCTGGCGATTGAGTGTTACTGTTTACAATCATATTATGGGAGTAGGTAGCATGGGTTTTGCGAGAAGTATAGCTAGTGGAGCTGTTGCGGCTGGTTTTTTAGCCGCAGAACTATCAGGATGCGGTGGCGACAAGGGACTGGAAACTGTAGGCGGCATGGATACGCCAGAAGCCTGCGCGGAAGCCTTCAAGGTTGTCCAAGACCATTTTTCCGACGAGCTAGAGGGCTATAACTTATCGGACGACCCCGTAGAAGCCGAGCAAGTACACGGTTACCAGGTGCCGCACCCCCTGGTTGTGCGCTGTGTACTGCAAAACGCAGCTGGTCCGGATTACGGCACAGCATTTTTTGGCTGGGTACTGGCAGAACTCGACCCAGATGACAGGGACAGAACTACGGTAGACTTCATTGCCAACGAGATGCTCACGATCCAAATTATTGCAAACGATCAGAGGCAGCAACTTGAGTCGACAACTGAGCTTCTCGATGATCTGAACGACGCGGTGTGCGAAGAAGGCATACCCCACGCCTTTATTGATAAAGACACGGAGTACAGCGGTCAATCTTCTAATCAATCTCGCACTGGCTACGTAATTGAAGAACTGGACTGCTTTACGGGTTCGGTATCTGAAACCTTGCCAGCTAATGGCTAGGACATTACAGGGATAGAAGACTGTCCCCTATGGGTGGCATTTTGGGGTCAGTTCGCAGGTGATTGGCAAGCCGGGCAGAGGCCGCGGAGTTCTAGGCTGTGGCTGGTAAGCTGAAAGTTTAGTTCCTTTGCCAGCGTATGGATACCGGCTTCCAGTTCTGGGTTTTCTTCGAAGGCAACCACACTGCCGCATTGCATGCAGGCAGCGTGATGATGGTGTCCGGCGAAGGCTTCGCTAAGCTCCAGCTTGTACTTCCAACCAATCTGCAGCCGATTGACAATACCAAGCTTTTCAAACAGATCGACCGTGCGGTATATGCTTGCCCGATCCATCTTGTGCTGGAGTTTGCGCATGAGCTGGCTCATGCTCAGGGCATCGCTGTCAGCCAAGGCGTTAAACACCTGTTGTCGAGTTTTGGTTAGGCTATAGCCACGTTCTTTGAGTGTTTTTGCAATAGTAGGAATTTCCGTAGGCACATTGAAATTATACCAATAATTGCGAAAATTTTGCAGTATCAATAAAAAATTGTTACGATCCATTTTGATATGGGATCAGAAGAAACTCTCTCCACCACGACGAGCCCAGAACCCGCAGACATAGCCTGGCCGCAAGCACACTCTTTTGAACCACTCGATCAACGTGATGTCTTTGAAGACGGAGCTGGCAGCAAAACCGAGCCCCCTATTTCACACCGCTGGAAGAGGATTGTGGTAGGAGGGAACGCTCTCTTGGGTGCGGCAGGAATAGTTGTTGGCAATACAAGCACTTTATCAGTGGCCATTGATGGCTGTCACAATACCGCTGACGCAGTCACCTACCATATGCAGGCTAGCGACGTGCTTCATGATGCTCCGGCCGAAAAGCTAGCCCGTCGACGTAAGCTAACACACTGGATCATTACCGGAGGAGCCTTAGTAGGCACAGCCAAAGCAGGTTGGGACACGAAGGAGGGACAGGAGCATGTAGCCGGCATATGGGACCTTGCGGTGGCAAGCGCTTCGGTTGCTCTTAACGGAGTAGCCTTTCACAGACTTTGGCGCGGCATGGGTGGCGCATTTAAAAACGCCTCCTCTTCAGTACGTGACCTAGTAAAGCACTTTGCCTTGATAGACATGCCATCAGCCGGACTTGCGTTGATGGGCTCTGCGGTCCAGAACACCAGTCCAGGACTTGAGCACACTGCTGCTATTGCCAGTGGTGTGGTTGGCATGGTGGCGTTTCGGCCAACCAAGAAAAACCTTGCACATAGTTGTCTCGATCACTTAGAGCCTGACACAAGTCACGTCGAAGGAGGCAGCCGAACACAAAATCACGCTCACCACGATCATGATCACTCATAGATCAAAGCGCAATTCGAGTCGCAATTACAAAAATAATTGCGACGGATTTGCAGGATTTTCTATTGTTATTATACTTATCTTTATAAGTTAGAAGGAATACAAACATGGCAAGTTACTGGCAGGTAGTGTTTTTCTCGCTTGTAGGCGGGGCATTTTCATTAGTAGGTGGGGTTTTATTGCTCAGGCGCAAGCGGTCGGCCGAAGCCTTGGCAAAGTACGCCACGCCATTTGCGGCTGGGGCGCTGCTAGCTGCGGCATTTTTTGACCTTTTGCCTGAATCTCTCCATGCGCTCGAGGCAGACGTTGCAACCAGGTGGGTTTTGGGCGGTATGGTGCTGTTCTTCCTGCTAGAGCATTTTCTGCATTGGTTTCATCATCACCACGAACACGAAGAAAAGCACGGCGCAGCCAGCTCACCTGCGCCACTCATTATTGCGGGAGATAGCATACATAACCTGTTGGACGGCATCGCCATCGGTGCAGCATTCCTGATAGACGTGCCAACGGGTATTGTCGCAGCTATAGCCGTGGCGGCTCATGAAATCCC
>Ga0193753_10003907_pt1 | contig 10853 bp, 8 predicted proteins | sample H1c2metaG_FD_144925 | JGI IMG/M metagenome (GOLD analysis project Ga0193753, IMG submission 144925) | Soil microbial communities from a riparian zone of the East river system, Colorado, United States - H1c2 | ecosystem: Environmental > Terrestrial > Soil > Riparian zone | place: USA: East River... | reverse complement strand
GCTTGCCGACTTCGCCGTTTTCTTCGGAAGAACTGCTGCCGGGAGTAAATTGAGGGCTTAGCGGCAACAATAGGATGAGTGGCTCTTTTACTAAATACGCAGAACCTTGCCAAGTCTTATGGAGCCGACGCGCTCTTCCGCAATCTCTCGATCAATCTTTCGGAAGGCGATCGTTTGGGCCTTGTCGGTCCGAACGGATCCGGCAAATCGACCCTACTGGAAATACTGGCGGGCCGGCGGCAGCCCGATGCGGGCGAGGTCGCGTTGCGCAAGAATACGCGGCTCAGTTACGTTTCACAAGATTCGACCTTTGCGAGTGGTGAAACCGTACGACAAGTTATCCGGCGTGCGCTCGAGCAAACTACGCTAGCGGGAAACGAGAAGGATACGCGAGAGGCCGAAACGCTGGGCCGCGCGGGCTTTCGAGATTTCGATCAGGAGGCGGCAGCGCTTTCGGGCGGATGGCGTAAACGGCTCGCGCTCGCCGAAGCCATGGTCGGCAATCCGGATATCCTGCTTTTGGATGAGCCCACCAACCATCTCGATCTTGCCGGTATCGAATGGCTCGAGAAGCTACTACAAGCGGCCAGCTTCGCTTCGATCGTAGTAAGCCACGATCGCTACTTCCTCGAGAATGTGGCGACGAGCATGGCCGAGTTGAATCGCGTTTATGTGGGCGGGCTGTTTCGGGTGCAGGGTAACTACAGCGTCTTTCTCGAGAAGAAAGGCGAATTTCTGGCGGCGCAAGCGAAACGTCAGGAAGTTCTCGAAAACCGCGTGCGCATCGAGATGGATTGGCTGCGGCGCGGTCCCAAAGCTCGTGCGACGAAAGCCAAGGCGCGCATCGACAATGCGCATGAGTTGATCGGCGAGCTGGCCGATCTGAATTCGCGCAGCCGTACTTCGACCGCCGATATTGATTTCTCCGCTTCCGACCGCAAGACGAAGCGGCTGATCGAGCTGGTGGATGCGAGCTATGGGTTTGGCGGCGGCTTGCTGTTCGATAAGCTCAGCTTCGTTCTTACGGCGGGTGCACGCATCGGATTAGTGGGTGCGAACGGCAGCGGCAAGACCACGCTGCTGCGGCTGTTGCGCGATGAGATTGCGCCGCTGGCCGGGGAGGTCAAGCGAGCGCCGTCGCTCCGCATCGTTTATTTCGATCAAAATCGCCCGCTCGATTCTGAATTGACTTTGCGGCAGGCGCTATCGCCCAATAGCGATTCCGTTGTCTATCAAGATCGGCCGATTCACGTTGCTTCGTGGGCGGCGCGCTTTCTTTTTTCGAGCGAACAGCTCAATCAACCCGTGAGCCGGCTCTCGGGCGGCGAGCGAGCGCGTGTGCTGATCGCCAATTTGATGCTCGAGCCGGCGGATGTTTTGCTGCTCGATGAGCCGACTAACGATCTCGATATTCCGACGCTCGAAATTCTGGAAGAAAGCCTGCTCGAATTTCCGGGTGCGCTGGTGCTGGTGACGCACGATCGTTATTTGCTCGATCGTGTTTCGACCATGGTCTTGGGCTTGGACGGCACTGGAGCGGCCGAGCGGTTCGCGGATTATTCGCAATGGGAGAGTTGGCAAACGGAGCGCAAGAAGGGCAAACCTAAGTCCGCAAGCATCGTCAGAGCTGCTCCGGCAACGGTCAAGAAGAAACTGTCTTATTTGGACAGCCGCGAATTTTCGACTATCGAGGGGCGTATCACGGAAGCAGAGCGGGCGCTGACCGCGGCGCGGGCTCTGCTCGAAGATCCACAAGTTGCGCGCGACCCAAAACACCTCGCGGATGCGTATCGCGAGATGGAACAGGCGCAGTTGGCGCTCGATGCGCTGTATGCGCGCTGGGTCGAACTCGAGGAAAAGATCGGCTAATCGGCGATCCCTGGGTTGGGCGCGTCGATGCCGAGCGCGGTCGCGAGGGCGATCAGATGATCCTGTTCTTGTACCAGGATTCCGCGCAAGCTTTCGGCAATTGAATATTCGTTCAGCGTTTCGGCCTGCTTGACCCGACGACGGTACTCGCGGATCGTTTCTGTTTCATTCTCCAAATCGAATTGAAGCATTTCCTCGGCTTTCTCTGAGGTTTTTACCCGCTTCGGCTTCACCGACGGCATGCCACCCAGATAATCTACGTGGTTTGCTATTGCCAGCGCATGGTCCAACTCTTCTTTCGCGTGCACGGCGAGTTCGTCCGCAATGTTCATGTACGCGGCGCCCTTGAGCACTTGCGAGTAATTGACGTAGGCAATAATCGCCTGATATTCACGCGATAGATCCTCGTTGAGAGCTTCGATTAGTTTCGCTCGCGTAAATTTCGTTTCAGCAGATGTAGACATAGATTCTTTCTTCTACCAGTCTGCCACCGAGCCGTCGCGATGGAAGGCGGCGGCCTTACTGGTTACGCTTTGGAACGGATGTTTGGCGGCTTCCTGTTCATTGATTTCGACGCCGAGACCCGGCTTTGTGGGCGCGGTACACTCGCCGGCTTCAAACGGCAGGGCTTCGGTGATCACATCGTTGCGCCAGGGCACATCGTTGCGCACGATCTCCTGAATCAGGTAATTTGGCGTGGCGAATGCGACGTGGATCGAGGCTGCGGTGCTTACCGGTCCTTGCGGATTGTGGCAGGCGACCGATACGAGATAAGTCTCGGCCATTGCCGCGATGCGGCGCGCCTCGCTGATGCCGCCGCAATGAGAGACATCCGGTTGGACGATGCTGCACGCCCGCTTTTCGAGCAACTCGCGAAATTCCCAACGGCCACACAGCCGCTCTCCGGTTGCAATCGGAAACGGCAGGGCGCGCGCGACTTCTACCAGCGCGTCCACGTGTTCAGGCCAGCACGGTTCTTCGTACCAATACAAGTTGTAGTCGACGAGCATGCGGCCAAATTGGATCGCCGCCGCGGGCGTGGTGCGGGCGTGCAGATCCAGCATGATGTCGACCTTATCGCCCACGGCGTTGCGCATCGCTTCCACGCAGCGCGCGCTGTGTTTGAGGACGGCGGCGCTTTCGATCAATTCGGCGACCGGGATCGGCATCGCCTTCACCGCGGTAAATCCTTTTTCGAGGCTTTCTTTGATCTTCTCGGCGAAGTGTTCGGGTTCGGCGGTCTTGTACATACCTTCGAACGATCCGCCACCGAGATGATCGTAGAAGCGCAGGCGGTCACGCACCGGACCGCCCAGCAGCTCGCACACGGGTCGATTCAGTTCTTTACCTTTGATATCCCACAGTGCCTGGTCGATGCCGCTTAGCGCGGAATAGTTGGTGATGCCGCCGCGCCAGAAATATTGGCGATGCATGATCTGCCATAAGTATTCAATGCGGCGCGGATCTTGGCCGATCAGCAGCACGGACAGATCTTCAACGGCTCCGACGACGCCTTTGGTTTTCCATTCGAGAGTGGCTTCGCCCCAACCATGGAGCCCGGCTTGATCGGTTTCCACCTTGACGAAGATCCAATTGCGCATGCGCGCGTTGACTACCAGGGTCGAAATTTTGGTGATTTTCATCCGGCTTGGTGGTCCAGAATTTCTTCTGTCGCCGGATCCCAATAGAGCCGCTTGCCCGACCAATACGATTCGGTAGCCATGATGCAAGCGATCGAATGCGAGAAGCCGTGGTCTACGGTAGCGTTGGGCTCTTTTCGATCGCGCATGGCGTTGAGCCAATGCATCAGGTGGTCGGCATCGTCATCGTTCGGGCCTAGCGAATCGGGATCGCGCGCACCGGTGACGCGGACCATTTCGGCCTCGTCGCGCGCGGGTCCCATGGTGGGCGGCGCGGTGTAGCGCGGGCGCGCGTTCGACTCGGGATCGATTTCGTGCGGTCCACCCTCGCGAGTGACGAGAAATAGAGACGCGCCCTCGCCGCCGTAGTTTTCGATGGTGCCGTTTCGTCCCTGAATGCGGCTGAAGCTCCGATAGCTATTCGAAAACGTGGTCGAGTAAGTGTGCAGAAAGCCCTTGGGGTAGACGAGAGAAACCGTGAGGTTGTCGGGATTCTCGCGGCCGTCTTTCCAGGTGAAGATGCCGCCGGTAGCGGCGGCGCTCACCGGATACGCTTCATCGGTCCAGAGATGCACGAGGTCGCTCGCGTGACTGAGCCACTGATCGATGATGCCCGATGAAAAATCTTTATAGAGGCGAAATTCCTGGTACACGAGCGGATCGAATGGCCGGTGCGGTTTGCCTAGGAGCCAGCGTTTCCAATCGGTGTCTTCTTCCTTCACAACCGTGGGAGCTTTGACTTTGCGCCAGCGCGGTTGATTCGTATTCCATTCCTGGGTAATTCTGACGACCTCGCCGATGCGGCCGGAGCGAATGAGATCGCGCACGGCGAGCGGGTACGGCTGGCTGCGATGTTGCGTTCCCATTTGCACAACCTGCTTCGAGGCCTTCACGGCAGCGCGCGCGGCCTTGGCTTCGCTCAGCACGTTGGCGAAAGGTTTTTCGACGTAGCAATCTTTTCCGGCCTTGACTACTTCCGCGCACAGAATGGCGTGCTGGTGATCGCCGGTCGCGATCATGACGCCATCGATTGCCGGATTCGCGAGCATCTGCTCGGAGTATTTGTACGACTTGGGCTCGGTTCCAAATAGTTCTTTCACTTGGGCGGCGCGGCGCTCGCGAGCCGCGCTCCAGATATCGCAGACGGCGACTACCTCGACGGGCGTGCGCGCGGCGGCCATTTGCACCATATGGACGTGGCCTTCGCTGCGGCCTCCGCATCCGAGCTGCGCAAGGTGGATGCGGTCGTTCGCGCCGGTTACGCGCGCGTAGGATCGCGCGGTAAGCGCGGTTGCGGAACCCGCCAGCATTGCGTTGCGGGCTTGAGCCAAGAATTTTCTGCGATCGACGTGTTCATCGGAAAGAGCATGCATAGGAGCGCCTGTATAATTCGACCATGTCGTTATTGAATGCGCCGCAGCAGTTTCAGGCCGGCGCGGCACGAATTCAAGTCTACCCCTCTCGTGCCAGTTTGGGCGCAGCCGCCGCGGAGCGGGCCGCCGCGCTCATCACGCGCGCCATCGAGGAGCATGGACGCGCCCGCGTGATCGCCGCTACCGGAAATTCGCAGCTCCCGTTAGTCGAGGCGCTGGCCGCCCAGCCGGTGGATTGGAAATCGGTCGAGTTGTTTCACATGGATGAGTATGCCGGCATGAGCGCGCAGCATCCGGCGAGCTTTCGGCTTTGGATTCGAACACGGCTTGCGGAGAAAGTGCATCCGTTGAAAACGCACTATCTGGCAGGCGACGCGGCGGATCCGGAAGCGGAAATCGCGCGCTATTCCAAGCTGCTCCTGGAGGCACCGGTGCATCTGGCTTTTGTCGGGTTCGGTGAAAATGGGCATATCGCTTTCAACGATCCGCCAGTCGCCGATTTCCGCGATCCGGCCACGGTGAAGAAGGTCTTGCTCGACGAGCTGTGCCGCAAGCAGCAAGCCGGGGAAGGACATTTTCCGGATCTGGCGTCGGTGCCGAAGGAAGCGCTGACGATCACTTGCACGGGACTTCTTCGCGCGAATGCTTGGGTGTGTTGTGTTCCCGAACGGCGCAAGGCGGAAGCGGTGCGCAATGCGCTCGAAGGACCGATTTCGGAGGCATGCCCGGCATCGCTAGTGCGGCGGCATCCGAACGCGTCTGTGTTTCTGGATGCCGAATCTGCTTCACTTTTACAGGCTTGAGAGCACTTGCGAATGAGTGGACATACATGGTCGCGGCGCGAATGGCTGTCGTCGATGGCAGTGGGCGGCGCGGCGATTACGAAACTGGATGGGTTTTACTATCGGGACTATTCGCGCTGCCTTCCCAACTATCTGACGGCGCTGGCACGCGCGGCTTATGAGAAGCGCAATCGGGCGCTCGCGCTACTGACGGATACGCCGGCGATCCATCAGCGGCAGCTTTGGGCGCGCGAAACGTTGTGGAAACTGATCGGCGCACCGCTCGAAAAAACTCCGCTGAACGCGCGCACTACGGGCAGTTTCGAGCGCGAAGGATATCGCCTCGAGAAGGTCGTCTATGAGAGCCGGCCGCAGCTTTTTGTAAGCGCCAATTTGTATGTGCCGACGGCCGGAAAGCCGCCTTTCCCGGGTGTTCTGTTTCAGATGGGACATTCCGGTGACGGCAAGGCCTATGCCAGTTATCAAAAGTGCTGCCAAGCGCTGGCGCGGCTCGGTTATATTGTGCTGGCGTTCGATCCGATGGGACAGGGAGAGCGCATTGGCTATCCGGATTCTTCCGGCATCGATACGCGTCTTAGTTCAATCGATGAAGAACATACTTTGCCGGGCAGGCAAATGCTGTTGCTCGGGGAAACGGCGACTCGATATCAGCTTTGGGATGCTATTCGCAGTCTGGATCACTTGGCGGCGCATCCTTTGATTGACCCCACGCGGCTCGCCTCCCTCGGCCAATCGGGCGGCGCCACGCTGACCATGCTGCTGGGGTGTGTAGACGAGCGGCTGGCCGCTGCCGCGGTGTCGTCCGGGAATACGGAAAATATTGCCATTGCGAATTTCAATCCGCCCGGCGCGACCGACGACGCGGAGCAAGATTTAGTAGGCGGCGGGCCTCTCGGTTTCGATCGTTGGGATCTGCTCTATCCGCTTGCTCCGAAGCCGCTGTTGATAGAAGTCAGCTCGCACGATTTCTTTGGCACCTACTCGCCGCGCTATTTGGAAGATGGCCGCGAGCAATATACAAAACTCGCCGGAGTCTATGAACTCCTCGGGCATCCGGAGCATCTGGCGTGGCGCTCGACGCCGCTTCCTCACGGGCTGACGTATGGTCTGCGGCTTGAGATCTACAACTGGTTCGAGCGTTGGTTGAAGAATTCGGAGCGGAGGATCGCGGAGGAGCCGCCGGTGGCGCCCGAACCCGCGAACTTACTTTGGACCGGCCCGACCGGAAACGTGGTTCGCGACTACAACAGTTTGCGGCCGATAGATTTCATCAAACAAACGGCCGCTACTGTTCATCCCGAGGGCGGTAGTCCGTTTCGTACTTCAGCGCGAAGTGCGGCGTTTCGAGAACTCGCCGTGACGCGTTTTGCGGGCGCCCGGGTGGCCGCGGTGGAAGTGAATTCAGCGCCGGCTGTTTGGATACCGGCGTGGCTGTTCACTCCGGAGAAAGCGGATGCGGGTGAGCGCACGCTACTCGTCCTCGACAACCGCGGGCGAAACGCGGGCGCGCATGAAGACGATCTCTATCATCGTCTGGCCCGCGCGGGGCAGCGGGTATGTGCGCCGGACATTCGCGGCATGGGCGATTCGCGGCCCGAAGCCGGCCGCGGCAATCCCGGGTACACGATTTCGCACGAGTCGGAGGAGGATTTTGCCTGGGCTTCACTGATATTGGGAGATTCGCTGCTGGCGCAGCGCATCACCGATATTTTGACGCTCATACAGGCGCTTAAGACGGCCAACCGGCCCTTGGTATTGGCGGCGCGCGGCCGCCTTAGCGTACCCGCGCTGTTTGCGTTCGCCGCTTCGAAGGATGTCTCGTCGCTTTATCTTGCGGGCGGTTTGGCTTCGTATCGCAGCGTGCTCGAGACCGAAATCTATAGCCAACCGCTTTCCAACTTTGCGTGGAATCTATTCCGGCAGACGGATCTTCCGCTACTGGCGGCGCAATCTGCGCCACGCCGTATCCATCTTGCGGGCGCGGTGGATGCGTCGGAAAGGCCGGTGGCCGCCGACGAATTGCGGCGGACCTATTCGAGCGCGAATGTGGAAATTTCCGATGGGCCGATCTGGGATGAACGCTCTCTGGCCGAGGCTTAGTCAACACCATCCTTGTCGTCGAACCGGCAGATGAACCCCCAGCCGCCAGTCAACTCACTTACAGCAAGCGTTAGTTCGTTTTCGCCCTTTCTCAGTGGCAGGTATACGGCGTCGTTTTCCGGATTCACGATGCCAAGAAATCCGGGGTCGCGGAAGCGCTGGGCGCTTCGGCCACGATAAAGGATTCTATCGTTCAAAAAAACGCTGACGTCGTCGCTGTAGCCGATATTGAGCTTTTTGACCTGATCCCGGCCGGAGACGATCGTGGTGCGGGCGTAAACAAGTTGCATCCCTTTTTGCGGATCGAGTCGTTTTGAGAAATCCTTTGCGAACGTAGGTACTAGATCGGGACCTTTCCGGTAACGATTGATGACGACGAAGCCCGGCGGTTCGGCCCTGACCTCCTGCCACCTCATGGACTCCGCTTCCGATTTCGACGGCGGGCGTTCCGGATCGCGCTCCAGGGCATTCATGCTCGGCGACACGCTCCATTTGGTGATCGTTGCCGCGGGCATCTCAGGCTCATGACGCTCCCAGACCGCAGGCGGCATTCGGCGTATCTCGACATTCGAGATATGGACGCCCGCGAACCCGACGCCGCCTTTGCGCAGACCGCTTTTCAGATCGTTCATCACGAGGGAGGGCACGGCCATATTGCTCACGTACAATTTTGCCTGCGCGCCTGCTATCACTAGCCGCACGTGGAACCACACCTCCCTAGGAATGTCGACGGCGGCCGTGAAGCCAGGGCCGTTATAGATCTGCCAGGCCCCCGGGCCCTGGAACATCGGTGTATATTGTTGCGCGTCGTCCAGCCCGGTTTTATGCGGCCGCAGATACACGTCTTCACCATCCCCGTTGGGCTGCGTGCGAAACAAGATATTGTAAAATCCGCGGGCGCTACCTCCGGCCATGTCGACGTCGATCACGCCGTCGGTCATTTCGAAATCTTTCAGTGTGGCGATGCCGTCTTCGAGCGCGAGGCAGCGCCGGCCCAGGTAGCCTGTGACTCTCGTCTCGGGCTCGAGTTGCCATCGTGGAGAATTGACCGGAAACGATTCTGCCTCCGCCGCGCCAAGCCTGCTCCCGCACATGACGCTAACCGTCAGGGCTGCCGCCAGTCCTATACATCCCGCCATGGGGTGAAGCTAGCATGTGCCAACGAATTTGTGCCCGGCTTTGTTACGACCCGGCCTGGGAATGTGGGATTCGGGCAGTCTTTTGTTACCGGATCCCCGGATCATTTCATCGTGTTGCAACAACCCGCCGCTATGCTTGGTCGAGCCAAGATATGCGACTCCAAATTTTCGTCCCACTAGCGGCGCTGCTCTCTTTATCCGCCGCGCAAGCCTCCCCGGTACTGCTCGCCCATGGCAGCCTTTCCGCCACCAGCACCGACCTTTCCGGACTAAGTGGCACGCTCGAAAACGGAGCGCCCGGCAACCTATTAGGAGGATTCGGATCCGGCATCGGATACGCGGGTGGCGGAACTTTCGTCGCCGTGCCCGATCGCGGTCCGAACGCCATATCGTACAACCCGCTGGTCGACGACACGGCGTCTTATATCGACCGCTTCCAAACATTCAAGCTGCAATTGATGCCTTCGTCCGGCGCGCTTCCTTATACCTTGACCCCGGTCCTCACCGCGACGACGTTGCTTTCGAGCCCGACTCCATTGGTGTACGGAACGGGCGCTCTCGGCACCGGCACGTCGGGCGGGAAGAACTATACGCTCGGCAGTGGTGTACCCGCTTTGAACGCCGTCAACAATGCCAATTATTTTACTGGCCGCTCGGATGGCTTTGATCCTTCAAAGAACTCGTTGAATCCCGCGAATGCGCGCTTCGATCCGGAATCCATTCGCGTCTCGAACGATGGCAAAAGCGTTTTCATCTCCGATGAATATGGACCTTCGATCTATCAGTTCGATCGCTCTACCGGCCAGCGTATCCGAACCTTCACTCTGCCCGATTACTACGGCGTTCAGAACCTGAGCTCGCGTGGAAGCGTGGAAATCTCCGGCAACACGCAAGGCCGTCTTGCCAACAAAGGAATGGAAGGGCTCGCGCTCACGCCCGACGGCAAGACTTTGGCCGGTGTCGTGCAGAGCCCACTGATTCAGGATGGCGGAGCGGCCGGTGTGAACCTGCGCATCGTCACTATCGATATCGCCACGGGCGCCGTCACCCACGAATATGTCTACAAGCTCTCGGATCCCAATAACACGGTCAGCGATATAACCGCGGTAAACGATCACCAGTTTCTGGTGGATGAGCGCGACGGGAGCTCCGGCCTTTCGGCGGTGACAAAACAACTCTTCCTCATCGATGTTACGGGAGCCACCGACGTAAAGGGCGATTCTACTTTGCCGGCCAACTTCACCGCCGTTAACAAAGGCGCACAGCCGTTTCTCGATCTGCTCAATCCGGCCTATGGCCTCAAGACCGCCGATTTTCCGCAGAAGATTGAAGGCGTGGCTTTCGGCGACGATATCGTCGTGAACGGCGTTACCGAACATACGCTCTGGATCACCAACGATAACGACTTCGACGCCGGCACGCTCAACAATTTCTACGTCTTCGGAATCGATCCCGCCGACCTGCCCGGCTACCAGGCGCAGGCGTTCGCCGCCACGCCCGAGCCGCAATCGCTCGCGCTCCTGGCCGCCAGCCTCGGGCTAATTGTTTGCGCCGTGCGCCGCAAGAGTTGAAACCACTTCGCGAATCGCGGTAACGATTATCTCCGGCTGGTCAATCGTTACCGCATGAAAGCTCTTGTCCGCGACAAGCTGCTTGCTGTTGCGGGACAGCGCCAGCAGATCGGTCTGTAACTGGGTGGATGGTGGACGGTGCTGATAATCACCAGCGGCATGCCGGCTAGCGGATAGACGCTTTTTGCGGTAGCTTTGTCAACCGCCGCAATACATTCCTCCGCGGCTTCTACCGTCGGAAGCGCCGGATGGAGCGCTACGGCCCAGCGGTGCAACTCCTGAGCCCGCGGCGGCAGTCTGCTGAAATTCGGGTCGTCTTCGATGGTCCAAACAATCGGCTCTTGATGGATCAGGACAG
>Ga0193753_10003906_pt1 | contig 10854 bp, 11 predicted proteins | sample H1c2metaG_FD_144925 | JGI IMG/M metagenome (GOLD analysis project Ga0193753, IMG submission 144925) | Soil microbial communities from a riparian zone of the East river system, Colorado, United States - H1c2 | ecosystem: Environmental > Terrestrial > Soil > Riparian zone | place: USA: East... | reverse complement strand
GAATCCAGCCGATCGCGCTGACGGTGACGAAATACTCGGCGGCGCGACTCGGGACCGCGGCGGTCCAAGTCCCCGCGGTATTGGAACGGACAGTGACCGCAGCGCTGAAACCGGCGCCGGCCGGCGTGACGGTGATCGACGCGTTCGGAATGACGATGCCGCTGTCGGACTTCACGGTGCCGGAAAACCGTTCAGGCGACGGTGTTTGGGCGCGAACTGACGGTGCGTTGAGGGTCAGTGCGCAGACGGCGGCGAGGGCGACGGCACAACGGGCGGCGAAGGCACGCATGAGCGATCGGGTGTGAGGAACCGCGACACGGGTGAATGCTTCAAGAACGAACCGCGCGCGGCGCAGAGAGGCCGAGGGCACTATCCCTACGTGTGGACACCGAAAAGGAACGTTAGGATTCGATTACGTCTGGATAGAGAAATGGTCTCGCCGGTCAGACTGATCCAACGCCGAACGCCGAGAAAACAATGATGAAGCCCCAGGCCTTCCTGGCGCTCCTGTTCCTGCCTGCCCTCCTCGCCGCAACAAGAGAGCGGGTACGTCGCGATCTCGGACGGCGGTCGGAGCTTCCGGCCGACACGACCCGCAATGTCAGCGCGCGGCTCGACAACGGATTGGAATGCGACCACGCCTCGGCGAGCCGGATCGTACGTGGCCACTCATGAAGGCCGACTTCTGCGAGACCGATCTGCGAGGGATCCGCTGTGGCTCGCGCTACGGGACGCCTGTCACCATGACCTCGTTCGGCGATTGGGATCTTCGCCCGGCGCTGGCGTCGCTACGTGTTCCGCTGCTCATCGTACACGGTGAAGAGGAAACGATCCCGATGGATCTGGTCGAAGAATGAGTGAGCTCCATGCCGACAGGCATGGCGGCGCTGCTCAACATCCCGCGCGCCGCGCACGTCGTCCATCTCGAGCGACCGGAGATCGTGTGGCCGGCGGTTGAAAAGTTTCTCGCGACGCCATAACAGGCTCGCTCCGAGCGGATCGCGCCGTCACCCGGCTTTGAGCGCATCGCGAACGGCACGCCCGAACGCCTTTAGATTCTCCACTTTCATTTCCTCATATTCGCGAGACGCCACGACGCCGCTAGCTCCCGCCGCGAACGACTTTCGCGTTGCCTGGTAGACGGTCTCCGGATCGTCACGCGGGCTGCCGGGCACGTCGAAGCCGACGCCGGGATAGATCTTCGTCTTGCCGTTGGCGCTGGCGACCGAGCGGCGCACTTCGCGAAAGACGTAGTCCGACGAAAATCCTTTGGCGGACAGTTCGCTGAGCTTGGGCTCGACATTTTTATCATAGCCGAACAGATCGTAGTACAGCTCGAGCGATGTCTCCAACGAGACTTCACCGAGGAAAGTCTGCTTGAAGCGCGGGAGATACCAATCCCTGATGCGCGGGCCGAGCACCGAGTGGTACACGATCGGTTTGATGAAGTCGGAATGCGGCGCCATCTCTTCGTAGCTCATCTCGGCGCGGTACACCATGTCCCAGCTCGAGGGTTGGTGGTCGACGTGCCACCCAACTTCGGCGGTGGGCTTGATGGCCTTCACGCGCTTGTACATCGCCGCGCCGATCTCCTCGCGCGACAACCGGTACTGGTACTCCCACGAGAGAATTTCCGGGTAGCGCATGATCACACGGAGATAGCCGGCGAACACGCCGTCGGCGTGCCTCGTGTCGCCGCGCCCCTGTGCGAGCTCGTACAACTCGCGGAATCCCTTTCGTGCACGCTCGGGATCGATCCCATTCGCCTTGCCGCGTGCATTGCAGAACTCGCAAAAGCACGTTGGGGCGCGACTGTCCCACGGACTCACCACATTCATCAATGGCCCTTGACGCTCGGCCCCCCACTGAATGCCGTCCAGATCGTAGCTGCGGAAGAGATCATCCATCGTATCCGCCCAGAAGCCGATGTACTCCGGATGATTCCAGCAGGCAGTGGTCGTCGGGCGATCGTCGATGTCGCGCGTCACGACTTTCGAGAAGTTTGCGATGCTGCGTCCGCCGGCTTCGAGGACGCGAGCGTACACTTTCATGCCGCGCGTGCGCGCCGGCGCTGCTAGTTCGGCGAAGAGATCGCGGTTGTGGTGCTCGAAGCTCGCGTCGACCACCTGATGGCGAAGAGTTGTGTTCTTGTAATATTGATCGTGCGTCTTCACCCACACGAGCGGAAATTTTCGGCCGGCATTGTCCGTCAGTGGCTTTCCATGATCGGCGCGATCGCGCAGTGGCTTGATGAACGCGGCGTTGTAGCCGTGGCTGTACGGCATCACGACGTTGACGGCCGCTGTTTCTTGGATGAGGTCGAGCGTGCGCTCGATTCCCTCGTCGAGTATGGTGTGAGGGCCCATCTGGATCCCGACGAAGGGATTGGACGGCGCGGGCTCACGGCCTGTCACGCCCGCGGCGGCGCGCGACTCTGCGGGGGTGAGACGTAGTCCCGCCTGGCCGACGGCGAGCACGCCGACCAGATCGCGAATGAACTCTCGACGCGCGAGTGACGGATCGTCAGGTGGCTGATGATTCATGATTCAAGAGACGCGGTTTCGGGACGCCACGCAACGGAATAAGGTCCGCTCGGCCAACGGATCATCGATTTCGTATGAGCTCGATCCGAGTCGCCGCCGCGTTGACTACGATCGCCGCGCTCCACGGATAGTCCGAGTCGTCGGTTCTGCTGAGCGCGACGGACCTGCCCTCTCGCAACAATGTGTACGTCGCATTGATCGGAAAGGACAAGCGCAAACCAGTGGTGTGCGGCGTGGCGGTGCGATTCTCGACCGTGAAGGCGATCCGGCTCGCTGTTTTGTCGAGGGCGATCAGACTCGTAGCGGCAAAGCCGTCGCGATCGAGCTCGATCTTCAGCCGCCTCGTGTCGTCCGCGACCGGCGACGTGACAGTAGGAATCACGACGTCGAAGCGGCGACGCAAACCGTCCCGGGGACTGACCGACAGATTGTTTCCGTTTTCTGATAGTACACCGCCGTAGGCGAACCAACCGAAGATCGGGTCGTGCGTGACGATGGTGGCCGCCATGCGGAGCGCGCCGCCATAACCAAGGTCGATCTCGCCATCATAGTGCCACGGTCCGCGCGGCTCCGTGACCCCCCCCCGGATAGCTCGAGCCCATCCAGGCGCTCCCCGCTTTCGCCGACATGAACTGCCACCCCGCCGCGCCATCGTTCTCCTTTCCAGGAAACCAGAACCCATAGTTGGTCTCCGGCCGTCCCGTGTTCATCAAGCTCCACGAGCTGAGATACGAGGCATAGCCAAGTTGGAGCCAATCGGTCGGGCGCGGCGCGAAGTTGAGCGCGTAATCGAGAATGCCCCATCCACCCATCGCTGCCATGTAGCTGACGCCGGCGTCCGCGCCGAGCGTGTAGTACGCTGGATTGAGCCATCCGCGTACGACGAGCCCCGACGCCAGTTGGCGATCCATGAATGCGCGCGAGTCCGCGCGTTTCACCGACGGATGCGAATACCATTTCTTGAGTTTGACGTCATACCAAAGATTCGTATCCGGCTGCATGTCGTGCGTCGCGCCGTACTTCGCAAAGGCATAGCTCGATTCGAACGCGGTCCGGTCGAACGCGTACTCGGAGCGAAACGGATACGCATCGTCATAGACGAAGTACTTGGTCTTCTTCTCCCATTCGGCGCGCAGCCACGCGGCGCGATCGGGCAGCCCTTCGGCGCGCAACGCGTCGATGAGCTCGAGGACAATGAGCTCGTTGTACAACCCCCATTTGTACGTTTCGTAATACAATGGATAGAGCTCGTACGGATACGTATAGAACGCGCGCGCCGTCTCCCAAGCGCGGTTCAGATATCCGGCGGCGTCCAGATACTTGGACATGTCAGGATACCGCTTCGCGATCTGGTACATGTGAACGTAGAGCATGACCACGTGCGGGTAGTCGTACGAACGCCAGATGTGCTCCTTGTCCAGATCCCGCAACGCGCCAGCGCCGCTCGCGAGTTGTTGCGCATACTGCTTCCGCCGCTCCGGATCGCGATTGACGAACCAATTTGGCGTGCCGTAGATGCCGTAGGCGTACGGGTTCTCGTCATCGCGACGTTGCAGACCGCCCCATACGAAGTTCTTGATGTAGTACTCGAGCGATTCAATTTCGTGCTGGTCCGGAAAGGTGACGTTCTTCGACGCGATATACGGCGCTTTCGACAAGCCTGGATCATCACAAGTGAGAGCGTAGACCATTCGATCGACGAAGATGTCTGGATCATCGACGGTGCGCGTGACCCTCGCCTTCATGTCGTAGATCCCGTACACGCCGTTCCACCATTTCGTCGTGTCCTTGATCTGCTGGCGGTCGACGATGAACGCCGCGCGCTTCTTGATGAGCGTCTCCAGCGCCTCGGTGGCGAAGAACTCGAGGTACGTAGAACGTCCACCGTCATGGTGAATCGTCAACATATTTTCGCCCAACTTCTTGAATGCCACTTCGTAGACGCGCGTCCCTGGCTGCGGCTCGCCGATGCGCCTGAGGGTCGTCTGAGCGGGAAACTCCGCGGTGATGGAGTCGATCTTTGCTTTGGTGTGCACTGACAACCGAGCGCTGAGGTTCTCAGGCACCGTCATTCCCGGCACGACACGTACATCGAACAGTCCCGCGTCGTAAAGCATCGCGCGCATGTCGTCGTAACTCTTCGCCCACTGCATGCGGAACCCGTACGACGCGCGGCTTCCAGGCCGACCAGCCGGCGACAAGTCCAGCGCGGTGTGTGCCTGGCGCCATGTGCCGCGCGTCTCGCCGCCGCCGGTGCGCGCCGAATGCACAAAAACCTGTCCACCCCCGCGCCCGCCACCCGTGAAGTACTCGAGTTTGGTGCCCGGTCGAACCGTAACCAACAAGAAGGGCGGCGCGCCGGACGCGCGCACGTAATAGAAGAACGAACCACTGCCGGAGACGAACTGTTGGCGGAGGAAGCCGCGTTCGAAAATCTGCTGCGGGCTCTCACCCGTCGGTCCGGCGGCTGGGATATTGATGCTCAGGTCGCCGATGCGAACGGGCTTCGCACTGATGGATTCGAGATCGATCGTCCAGTCGAGCGCATTCCCGTCGATCCTGTACGTCTCCGTGATCTTCACGGGCGCGCCCGTCGGGGCATTTGTGTACGTCACAACGCCGCGCTCCGGCGACGCATTCCACGTGGGCGAGCGAGTCGCGACGGTCGTCCATTCCGCGTCCGCGCCTGCGCGATACCCCAGCGTCAATCCGAGCGTCGGCGCGAGACTCGGTGCTCCGCCGCGTCCTCCGCGCCCTGATGGAGGACTCCCTGCAGTAAGCGTCGCCCCAAACGGATCGTGGGCGTTGGCGAGGAGAGAGATGCCTCGCTCGTCGTACGCGAAGCGAAAGTCACCCTTCTCGAGTGTGCCGGCAGTGGACGTCGCCGTTTGGCAAACGGTCGCTCGCCACGGCGCGAGAGCGCTGGCGACGAGACCGATCGCGCGGAGTGTCATAGAAGGATTCATTGGCGTAGCGATTCTGCCTGCCCTTGACAGAAATCGCAAGTGGATTAGTGTACTAGCTAACTAGCTCACCAACGACATGGCCCTCCTCGCAATCGACGTCACCGACTCACGGCCCATCTACGTCCAGATCGTGGACGAGGTCCGACGTGCCGTCGTCGTTGGAGCGCTCAAACCAGGCGAGCCAATTCCATCCGTGCGACAGCTGGCCGGCGACCTCGGCGTCAATCCCAACACCGTCAAGCAAGCCTATCAGGAGCTCGAGCGGCTCGGCGTCACGTACGTCGAGCGCGGCAACGGGACTTACGTTGCCGGCGGACGCGCACTGCGTGAGGATCGCGCGTCGCTCGCGGTAGGCGTCGCGGAGCGCGCGTTGCGCGACGCGACGCGAAATGGCCTCGCTGTCGAAGAACTGATCGATGCGCTCGAGCGCGTCGCCAAACGAAACGCACGTGGGAGAAAACCATGAGCATGCTGCCGATGTCCATCGATGGTCCAACGGCAATTCGCGCGGCCGGCGTCTCCAAGCGATATGCCAAGCGCACGGCCCTCGATCGCTTCGACCTCGCCGTACCCGACGGATCGATCTACCTGCTGGCCGGTCCAAACGGCGCGGGCAAGAGCACCGCCATCCGACATATGTTGCATCTCGAGGAGCCCGATGCTGGAACGATCACGGTCCTCGGCCACGATGTCCGTCGCGATGCAGTCCGCGCACGTGCGGAGATCGGATATATCTCCGATGGCGAGGTCACGCCGTATGGGTGGCTCAGAGTGGGCGCGCTGGTCGCGCACCACGCGCAGTATTTCCCGACGTGGGACGCGCAGTATGCGTCGCGCTTGATCGCGGAGCTCGACATCGATCTCGCGCCGCGCGTGCGCGCATTGTCGCGGGGCGAAGCCCGTCGCATTGCGTTCGTGCTCGCGCTGGCACACCGGCCCGCGTTGCTCCTGCTCGACGAACCGACGGACGGACTCGATCCCGTCGTTCGCGAGCGCGTCTTGCACTTGCTCGCCGAGCATGCGTCGGAGGCGCCGACCACAATGCTCGTGTCGACACATCTCGTGCACGAGGTGGAGCGTCTCGCCGATCACGTCGGGATCATCAAAAAGGGGCGGTTGATCGGGCAGATGCCGCGCGACTACCTCCGCGGAACGCTCAATCGATATCGCTTCGATGCGCCGGATTCGTGGCGCGTTCCCGAGCAAGCGCCGGTCGTGGTGGTTGAGAGAGTTGCAGCAGGGCGTGAAAACGAATGGACGATGTGGGGCGAACCAGGCGTCATCCGCGCGATGTTCGATGCCGGGGAAACCGAGCTTCGATCCGTCACGCCGCTGACGCTCGCCGACGCCGTAGTGGCCCTACTCTCGATGGAGGACGCAGCATGACGTCGATCGCACTGCACCCGGCACAACACACAACGCACACGCGCCCGTCGTGGCTGCGGCTGGTCCGCATTCAGGTCGGTCTCATCGCGCGGAGTGGACGATGGATCGAGCTGATTGGCGGCGCCGCTGCGCTCTACGTCTTCGCGGTCTTCGGACCCGCAATTGGCGCCGACGGCGGCGTCGGCGCGGAAGAACGAGCGTGGGGGCAATGGGCGCTGTATTGCATACCGCTCGTCGCGGTCTGGCCGTCGCTGCTCTGGCGTGGTGAGCCGCTCGGGCGCCGGCACTATCACTGGTCGTTGCCGGTGCCGCGTGGAACACATGATCTCGCGAGAATCGTGGCCGGTGGGTTGTGGGTGTTGGTCGTCGTCGCGATGCTCGCGGTGGGCAGCCACGTGTCCATTTGGTCGCTTGAATTGAGGGCCCCTACAGAGTCGCTCGCGGACCTGATGCAGTATGCGGCCGGGCTATTGACGCTGTATTGCGTCGCGTCTGTGCTCACGCTCGTTACCGCGCATCCCGCGCGCTGGTTCTTTGGCATCATCACTGCCTACCTGCTGCTGTGGACACCGATGAGTCTTCCCGCCGTGCCACGGTGGATATTCAGGGCGTGGGGTGAGCCGATCGTCGGGCGTTATGGTTTGTTCTGGGCAACGCTGGGCGCCGGGTCGAGCGGCGACATGCATCGCGAGGAACACGCCAATACGGTGAGCACTTGGGGCGGCGATAAGTACACCGTGACGTTGACGACCACTGACTCGACGACGAGCGCACCCGGCAAACCTGGCAACGAACCGACGGTCGAGCAGATCGAGTTTCCCGGTCCGCATTGGAGGTGGGCCGCGTCCGTCGTCTGGCTCGCAGGATCGATCGGCGCGATGCTGTTGATCTCGGCGCGACGACGCGAGCGCTAACGATTTGCATTAGACAGCGCGCCGTTCGGAGGATACGTTCTCTGCACATCCAATTTTGGATAACGTATCCATGCGCCTTCGCTCCATACCGATCGTTCGGTCCATTCTCCCTTTTTGCCTCTTGCTCGGGCCGGCGCGCCTTCTGGCCCAACGCGGTCGCGGCGGCACCGCAACGGCCGCCGACTCCACCGTTCCGGCCAACTTGCGCTCGTTGCTCGCGCCGAGGCGCAGCGAAATGCGGCTCGTGATTCAACGCTACGCCAACGATCACACGCTGCTCGCCGGCAACTATGCCGACGGGCAGCCGGCACAGGGCGGCGGTGGTCGAGGCGGCGGAGGAACAACGGCTGGCGGCGGGCGCGGTCGCGGCGGCGCGGACTCCACTGCCGCGACCACGACGAACGGTGACTCCAGTGCGGGTGGCGGTCGCGCCGGAGCCGGCCGCGGCGGGCGAGGCGGCATCTCCGCGGATTCGGCGGCGGCCGCGACGCCCCTGTCGAAGAATCGTATCGCACGGCTTGAACGGTTCAACCTATCCTGGCAAGCGGCACTCGATCGCGTCGACGCGACGAAGCTATCAGCCACCGCGCGCAAGGATCTCGATTCTCTCAAGGCCGCGATTCGAACCGATCAGTCGCGCCTCGACACTGAAGCGGCCGCGCTCGCTCTGACGTCGCCGCTCATGCCGTTCGGGCCAGACCTCGTCGGCCTCATCGAGGCGCGAATCCGCATCGAGGATATGGATGCGGAGAAGACCGCAGGCGTGGTCGATCATGCGACGCGCGAGATCGCCGCGATTCGCGCGCGCGTGAACGTGGGCATCGGCGGGGCCGATAGCGGCGTAACGCCGCTGCGCGTGAATCGCGAACAGGTCGTCAGTGCAACGGTCGCGATCGAGTCGCTTCGCGCGAACTTGGCGAATTGGTTCACATTCTATAACGGGTACGATCCACTCTTTACCTGGTGGATGAATCTGCCGTACAAGCACCTCGATGAGGACCTCCACGCATATTCGACATTCTTGCGCGACAAGCTCGCGCCATCGACTCAGCTGTCGCCAGCGCCGGCCGCCGCGGTCGTGGCGGCGCGCGTCGAACCAGCGGCCGCTCGAAAGTTCGAGGACGTTCCCAACCTCGATGAGCTGATCGCACTACCGCAGGACGAAATGTCCCCCATCGTCGAGCGATTCATCGCGAGCGGGGCGACCGCGGGGCGCGGCGTCGGGGGAGGCGGGCGTGGAAACGGTCCTGCGCCCACGGGTGTGCCGACGCGCGACGCCAAGTTCTTCCAGGATTGGCTCGCCGGACTCAAGACGCTCGACTTCGACCATTTGTCGCGCAACGCACAAGTCGACTATCTCTACCTCAAGAAGGTCGCCGAGCTGCAGTTGGATCGCGTGGGCAAACCACTGCCTGCCAATCCGCCACGCAAAGCCGACAAGAGCGGTATTCCCGGCCCTGCGCGCGGCCGCGAAGGGCTCATTCGAGATCTCCAAGACGAGCTCATTCCGTACACGCCTGAGCAATTGATCGCGCTCGCCGAGCGCGAGTTTGCCTGGTGCGAGGCCGAGATGCGGCGTGCGGCGCGGGAAATGGGCCTCGGCGACGACTGGAAAGCGGCGCTCGAAAAGACGAAGACGATGCATCCACCGCCGGGCGGGCAGCCGGCGGTCATTCGAGATCTCATACATCAGGCGATCGACTACCTGCGCGCCAACGATCTGGTCACGGTGCCCGCGGTGGACGCCGAGTCGCAACGCATGATCATGATGACGCCCGAGCGGCAGATCGTGAACCCGTTCTTCACAGGTGGGAACCAGATCAGCGTGTCTTATCCGACCAACACGATGGAATACGAGGCGCGACAGCAGAGCATGCGCGGGAACAACGTGCCGCAATCACACGCCACGGCGTTCCACGAGATGATGCCGGGGCACAACCTCGTCGGCTACATGGCACCTCGCATGGCCGGCTATCGCGCGAACCTCGGCGCGACCGGACCGTTCTTCGGCGAAGGGTGGGCGGTCTACTGGGAGCTCATTCTCTATGACCGTGGGTTCGATCCCGCGCCGGAGGATCGGGTGGGTGCGCTCTTCTGGCGCATGCACCGCTGCGCGCGAATCATCTTCTCGCTCAAGTTCCATCTGGGCCAGTGGTCGCCCCAAGAAGCCGTCGATTTCCTCGTCGAGCGCGGCGGCCACGAGCGAGCAACGGCGCGCGCCGAAGTGTTGCGGTCGTTCCAAGGTGGCTACGGACCGTTGTATCAAGCGGCGTATCTGCTGGGTGCGATGCAGCTGCGTGGACTGCGTCGCGAGATCGTGGATACGAAGCAAATGAGCGAGCGCGCGTTCCACGACGAGATCCTTCGCCAGGGCTCGATGCCCATCACCTTGCTCCGACTGGGACTCAGCAATCAGCAACTGACCCGCGACATGTCGATCGATTGGAAGTTCGATGGAGAACGCCCAGCGACAGTTCCATGAATGGTGCGACGTGTTCCGTCGGCGAAGTGCGACGATCTCGCATCGTTTCCCTTGCGATCTGCATTCCTCGATTGTACGGCGTTGAGCTTGCTTCCGTCGACTCGCGGTGGGACTTTCACCGCTCGTTCATTTTCCCCTTCGCCTCTGGAGCAACCCGTGGGTCTCAACGAACGGCGCAAAGTGAAGGAGTTGCAGGATGTCATATTGCCGGGCCGCGAAAAAGAAATCGAGGAGATTTGCGGCAAGGCAATTCCTTATCACGTCGAGTGGGACACGATCGCCGACGATCTCGCTGCACTCAATTTTCTCGATAACATTTCCTGCCATCGGCTGAACATGGCGCTTCGCATGATTTGCCAAGACGACATGGGCAAGGAGGCAGTCCGCGACGGCCTGACAGGAATCACGCTGAGCAACGTGAAAGATCCAAAGTCCATGGAGATGACGTTCGCCGACGGCATTTTGACGATGCGGTGCGCGTACGCGAGCGGTGCGAACGGCATGTTCCCCGACGGCGACATCCGCGAGCTCCTGATCGCCAAACTTTGACTATGTGAGTCGAT
>Ga0193753_10003905_pt1 | contig 10859 bp, 15 predicted proteins | sample H1c2metaG_FD_144925 | JGI IMG/M metagenome (GOLD analysis project Ga0193753, IMG submission 144925) | Soil microbial communities from a riparian zone of the East river system, Colorado, United States - H1c2 | ecosystem: Environmental > Terrestrial > Soil > Riparian zone | place: USA: East... | reverse complement strand
GACCAAGATCCTCCCCGAACTCGGGTGGACGCCTTCGTACTGGGAGGTGTCCCAGCTCGGTTCACTCTCACTAGCCGCGCTAGGACTTCACACCCACCTAATGAGCCTGCCCAACGGGTGGGACATCTCATCAAAACGGCTAGCCATGAGTCGCAAAGAAGGCCGCGACGCGATCCGTGCCGCGATGAAAGACCTTGAGAAGGCCGGGCTCCTAGAGCATCGGAAAGAACGCGCGAAAGACGGCACCGTGCGCACCCGAACCTATATTTACGCCATCCCGCAAGAAAACCTAAAAGCCCAGGTCACACCGGGGACGGAAAATCCGGCCCCGGATAAAAGCCCAGGTCACACCGGGGACGGGTTGACCGGCGCCGGTGAAACCGGGCTCCCTAAGAAGAGACACTCCAGAAGAGATACAAAACAAAGGAGGGTTTTCCTCTGACGAGGAAAACCCTCCTCCCCCTACCCCCTCGAACCAATCCGCAGCAACGATCGAGTCTCAGCCCAAAATTCAGGAGGGGGAGGACGGCAAGCTTCGCCAACTTCAAAAGCAACACCCAGCCGCTGCCGCCTTCGTCGCTGAACTTCCTACCGGGGGTAAAGCTCGCGGTAAAAAGCATCACCCCGCGCTCATCGCTGAGATTGCCCGCCTCATTGACGGCGGCGCTGATCTCGCAAAGGTCCGCGTGGCGCTGGTCTCTGAACTAGGCAGCGCCGGCCACTGGTTCAGCACCATGGTCACCCGCGCCCAAGAGTTCACCCCGCAACGCTTCCAACCAGCCGCACACAAGGCACCAGCTAAGCCCTCTCAGGGCGTCACACAGGACCCAGTGGCCCCAGCGGCACCAGAGGTGAGGGGTAACGCCATGGCGCAGATTAGAGCCGCAATCAGCGGGGCAAAACCGAAACCCGAAAAGCGCAGCGACAAAAGCGAGCCAGTAAATCGGACAAATCACGTTCAGATGTCGAGCTCGGCTGTCGATGATGACCCGGCCGCTATCGCCGCGCTCATTTCCGCTTCTCCTCTGGTTGAGGTGGCGTAAATCGAAACAGCTGCTAGACCTAGCAGCATCACTAGCGGCTCAAATTGCCCCTGACCAGGGATCTAGCGTCTAGCGGCACGTTGAGGCGCGCAAGGTTTTGGCCCTAGAAATGTCGAAACCCCGGCGGCGTACCCTCACCTTGCGGTGGGGCAGGGGCGACCGGGGTCTTCTCGTCCATCATAACCGAGGTTGGATCAATGACACACCACCCACTAGCCGATATCGCGGCCGGCTTGTCGGCGGAACGCTTCGGCGCCTACCGCCAGGCAGCAGGCGGCCACGACGCTGATGCTCTCGCCCTGTACGAGTGGAACGCCACTGTGTCGGCCGCACTCTGGACTGACCTTGCACACTGCGAAGTGCTCGTGCGAAACACATTGCATGAACAACTCACCGCTTGGTCAACGCGCGTACATCGGGAACCAGTTTGGTATCGAGATCCGGGCCGGATCTTCACCGTTCGGCATGCCTCCGATGTGGCCACAGCGCGCCACCGCGCCACTACCGGAGCCCGCGCTAAACCCGAAACACCCGGCCGTGTCGTCGCCGAACTGTCTTTCGGGTTCTGGCGCTACTTGGTGGCCAGCCAATACGAACGCAGCCTGTGGCTGCCCGTGCTGCGCTACAAATTTAGGAATCTCCCCCGCCGTCACCTTCACAGCCGGCTCGCGCGACTCCACGACTTGCGTAACCGCATCGCTCACCACGAACCCATCCACTCCGAAAACCTCGGGCGGACACACACGGACCTGCTGACGGTGTTGGGCTGGATCAGCCCGCAATACCGGCGATGGGTCGAAGACGCATCCATGGTGCGGGCTGTGCTAGCCGCGCGGCCATAACGCTGATACTTGTACTCGTGTCTACAGATCCATACATTGCCCATACACGTGTATGGGCAATGTATGGGCGAGTATTACGCGCCTGTTTGTTCTAGTTGCGCGATACGTTCTGCCAGTGCTGCCGCTCGATCCGTCGCGAGCTGCTTTATGACTTGCTCAAGGTTCATCGTCCCGGCGGTGATGAGCGCTGAAAGCGCTACATGCCGAGGCACATCAGAACCCAATACGTTTTGGATCTGGTCCGCCGCTGCGTCCAACGCATTAGCGGCTTGCGCGGACACGTAGTAGGACACCCGCCGCATGCCTTCGGGATCTTGCGTTGAGCGTGCAGGCTTGGACTTTTTCCGCTGACCCATACCTGACCCATACTCGCCCATACCCGTGTATGGGTCAGGTATGGGTGATGTATTAACGCCGAGGCTGAAGCGTTTGGACAGGGCGCTGTCTATTTCGGTGCCGGAGGTATCCGGGGGTGGCATCTCTTTGCGTCGCGCACTCATGCGCCGCTCCGAGTGAGAAGCGTCTTCGCCAGGTCGCGGTACCACTCGGCAGGCTCAGAGGTTGGGGCGTGGGTGATGACGGGCTCTTTGAGCCTCCACCCTTCGCGGATTTCTTTACGGTCCTGGATGATGGCCAACACTTCCAAATCCGGCAGTTGCTGAAACGCTGCGAGCGTGGACGTGGCGATCTTTCCGCGACGACTGTCGTACTGGTTTACAACAAGGCCCGCGATAGCGATGTTGATTCGGAGCACTTGCTCCAGCGTCTTGATTTGCTTGATGAACAGCCGTAGCGCGTCAAGGCTGGAATCTTCCGATTGCACCGGGATCACGACCTGGTCGCCGTGTTCGTGGCGTCGTGCCGCGACGATGGCGTTATCGGTCAGAACTTCCAGCGCGGGTTGGGTGTCAATGACGCACTCGTCGAAGATTCCATCAAAGGCGTCTAGGAACAGGCTCAACAGGTATTCGCGGCCAGCGCGGCCCATCATTTGGCTAGCCAGGTTGAACATGTCCAATGAGGTTGGGATCAGGTACAGGTTGTCGCTGACTTTGACAACGAGATCGTTTAGTTCTCCAGACCACTGTCCGAGCAGCACACGGGCAAGATTTGCGTCTCCTTCAGGTGCGGGCGCAACGCCCAAGGCTTTGGTCATGTGGCCTTGAGGGTCGAAGTCCACGAGCAGAGTGCGGCGTCCCATTTCAGCCATCGCTGCTCCCAGGTTGAGAGCTGTCGCTGATTTGCCGACCCCGCCTTTTTGATTACCGACGGTATGTCTTCTCATGTCTGGCACGTTACGCGTGGGACACGCCCGTACACGTTCATACCTCGGTATGTTGCGTGTATACACGTGAATACTTGCCCATACACGCGGTTGTGCTGGCGCATCGTATGCTGATTGTCAGAGCCCCGGAGCGGCCTCTGACCCACAGCGGTTATGTCACCGGGGCCAAGACTTGAGAAAGACCCGAGCCGAAATTGCTGGCTCGGGTCTTTCTGCATTTCAGCGCCATAGATCCATGCAGTACGTGCAGTAACCGCAGTAGATGCAGTAACACCTCTGTGGGCGCGTTTTCCCTGGTAGAGATCAGTACGGCCCGATTTTTGAGGCCGTCTACGAGCCTCTGAGCGGGCTAAATTTTCGGACATTTCACGCACCAGCCCACCTCTGATTACTGCCGCTTTTTACGGCCCCATTCGCACGATTTTCGTGTCCGGTGGCGTGTGGGAAACCACCCAACGAGTGCGTATTATCGTCTGGAGTGATCTACTACACTAGATAATCCTATGTGGGGTGAAATGCGTGGTAACCAGACAGCACCGGCAAGGCGATGCGCTCATGAGATTGAAGCCGTTGGGGGAGCGCAAGACGGACGCGAAGCTGACGGTGGCCGATTGTGATCGTCAGGCAAAAGAGTTGATTCGTCAGGCGGTGGAGGCGGGGGCGGAGTGGTCGGAGATCCGGGCCGTGTACCCGGTGTCCTTCACCACCATGAGTGCGTGGCTCCAGAACGGTGATGCGGTAGCCGAAGCCGATGGTGCCCCGGTGAAACGACGCCGCGTCAAAAAGGACACCTAGCATTTGCGGCCGTCGATAGGATCTCGCCACCGCCGGTTACGAAGGTGGCGAGCATTCGGCAAGCGAATGTCACATCCTGATCCGCTGGTCGGGCCGGGTTCAATTTTGTTTTGCTGTGAGAACTTTCTGTACGTTTTCAAGGCGGGCCCAACGGCCCGCACCGCGCAAAAGCGCCCGCCCTGCTCCGCTACCGGGCGAGCACTTTTGATCGCGCACCATCGACCTTGTGGTCTCTAGGCTCCACTTGTGAACCGCATTCAAACGCTCATCCCAGATCCACCCGGCCGGCATCAGGGCGCCGGGGTGCGCTCGGTCATTCCGAAACCGAGCCATAACCCCGAACCCTCAGCGAAACCCGGGGTAGGACAGGACGTCCTACAGGAGGCGGCACGACAGGTGTGGGAAGAGCACCAACGCGAGACCCAGATCAATGCTGCGCGTGAGGCGTTGATTGCGGCCGGCATGCCGGCCGATCATCCCGACGCCGACGCGCTCACCCACCGCGTCCTAGCCGTCATGGAGCAACACACCTAGGCATTACGAATGTTGACGGCTCGCAAGCCCGCGACTTTTCCCCGACTTTTCCCCGACTTTCGGCCGCCATCTCACCGCCGTTTGAACGGCACAGCGAGCTATAACAGCACCATTCCAATTGACCTTCGGACTTCATGGAATGGTGACTGTCGCTCGCGTAAGGGTTGCGCCCTTAAGAATCCCCGGCTGGGCTGCCGCCCCTGAAAGTCTGGCTGCCGCACCGCTTCCGGTCCTCGACGCCCGAGGCGTCTGCGGTCCGGGTCGGCTTGCCACTGACTCAGTAACCTCAGCGCCATGACCGATGATGAACAACCCCCACTCACCGTGGGCCAGCTCCGCGCCGTACTGGACCGCCTACCTGATGAGGCGCACATCAACGTTGATGCGGAAATCGGTGATGGGATCGGCTATGCGCTCACCGTCACAGAAGCTGACGCTCACCACGGGGCACTTCGGCTCCTCACCGAATGGGTACCCGAATACGACGAAGAGGACGACTACGAACTGGAAGACGTCACGACGTCGTGACGTCTCGCTGTCTGGGCTAGCGGCCGGTGCTGGCCAAAGGCGACAGTGCGCGGGCGGTGATTGTTGTGCGTTGGATTCCCTGACGGGGTGTGCGCGGTGCCTTTGGCCGGACAGGTCACACCCTGGGATGAACGGGTGTAATGGAAGATCGCTGAACGTACGCGCCCCGTTACAACTTCACTACCTGGCGTCTAGACGCTTACTTCTCGCTGGCGTTGATCCCATATCGCGCGGCGAAATAGCGGAGAACCCGCGCACGTGTCTCCTCGGGCAGTGGCTCCAGTGCGTCCGCGATTTCTCGTGCGGCCGCACGTTCAACGTCCGACATCTCTTGCACATCATTCATCCCCTCGCCGTACGCCGGCCCTATCCGCAGACCTATGCATTCAAATCTGATGGCCGTCTCACACCCCGAATCTGTCCCATTTGTCCAATTATTCAGCCTCGCCCTGTACAGCAAACGGGCGTTTGCTGTCTGTTTTGGAGTTTCCGCAGGTCAGAGCGTTGCATACGAAAAGGCCCAAGCCTCCGAGGTGGAAGCTTGGGCCTTTCGCGTTCGGGGATTACTTGCCGTCGGTCTTGTGGGTTTTTACCAGCCGCCCGGTCTTGGATAGCTCGGATTGCTGTTTGCTGGTGACGGCCGTTATTGCCTGGCTGCCATCGCGCTTTGTGTAGGTCACAACCTTGATGTCTTGCTTGTTGCTGCCCATTTACTGGTCTCCTTTTCGGGTTCTTGCTCGGTGTTTCGGTTAGAGGGGGAGGACGCGGCCGGACATGGTGGTTGCCTGCACAAGATTCATGCGGGCGCTGGGCGCTGGGCCTAGGTAGATGTCGCCGGCCATGCTGGACAGTTGGATTGTGTAGGTGCTCGGGTCGATGGCGGTGGCGGTGATGTCGCCGCTCATGGTTTCGGCGAGCAACCGGCCACGCACGCCCCCGACCTTCACATCGCCGGATTGGCTGGTGGCGACTACGCGGGCTGTGGTCGGGACGGAAGCAATAGTGATGTCCCCGGATTGGGTTTCAATGTTGCTGACGCGTGCGGCGCTCTCATGCAGGGTGACTGCGCCTGTGGCGGTGGAGATGATGACGTCTTGGCTCACCTGGCCGTGTAGGTGCACATCGCCGGCCACGGCATCGATGATCACATCGTGAGCGACCGGAACGGTGATGGTGAGAGCAACTGAGGTATCGGGCAGTTGTGAACCGCCGATGATCACACCACCGGTACTGAATGTCATGGTGCTGCCTTCGATGTAGACATCGCCATTGATGACGCTGACCCCAGGGCCAACAAAGGAGGTGTGTGCCCGCGGTGCAGGTTTTACGGTCAACTCAGCGCCGGCCACTGTGATCGCGGCACCGTCCACCGCGGCGGCATTATCGCCTTGCATTGTCACGGAAATAGCGGGCGCGCTCTCATCGACGATGACCGTGATCGGCCCGACCCAGCCCGGTCCCACATTCACAGTGACAGGTGCGGTGAGCGAAAAAGTGTGGCTGCGGTGCATAGTGGGCCTCTTTCGGGGGGGAGCTCCAACACCCGTTACTTTACCATCATTTGTTAGTAAGGTATAGGTCTTTCTCTACATAGGTCGCAGGGAGTGTGTGCACACGAAAGCGCCGCCACATGAGCCGTGGCGGCGCTTTCAGAGGGTGGAGCTACCAGGTAACTAGCTGGCCGTTGATCACGGTCACGTTGCCGGTGATGGTGTCGACCTTCTTGCCGATATTGATCGTGCGGGCGTTGTTGCTGTTCACCACTTTGTCTTTTTTGGTGGCCGCTTTTTCGCTCTTACTGTCTTTGCTTTTCGCCACGAGGTGCGCTCCTTTTTTGGGGGATGTGCGGGGGCAGGCAATGCGTGTGGACTTATGCCGCCACCTCCATAACGAGGGGTTCGTGGAGGCTGGAAAGGATCTCCGACCGCTCAGCAGCGAGGGCCTTGAGCGGCTCAAGGGAATCGGCATTGAGCGCGTCGATGAGCGTCTGCTCAATGTCGTTGTAGCTGGCACTCAAATCGTTGAGTTGCCGCTGTAGCTCCTCGGCGCGGGCGTGCTGATCTTGCACACCAATCCAGGCAGGGATTGTCAGAGCGAGCTCCTTCATGATCCTGATGCGGTCTGCTTCGTCCCATGCGGTGGCTGCCGCGAGGATTTGGGTAGCGGCTTCTTGCAGAAGTTCAACGGGGCTGGGGTTGGTCATGGCGGGCCTACTTTCTGTGCCTCTTGGGTGAAGACTTACTAACCTTACAATGATTTGTTAGTAAGGTACAGAGGCTGAGGAACTTTACTGACAAATGTTGGTAGCCTGGGGTTATGGCAATACAAACCCTTGACCAGTGGCGCGCACTCATCGGTGATCGCGCCTTGGTGGACTACGCACTTTTGCAGGAAGCAACCGGCATTAGCGTGCGGACCCTGCGGTACTACAACTCGACCGGCTACATGCCCAAAAGCGACGGACGCGGCGCCTGGGCCGCAGGACGCGAAGACCTCGCCCTATGGGTCATCGGTGAAAGCCGCCCCGGCCGAGGTGCCCGCACCGACCTCAAAACCAGTAACACCACCACCGATAACCATCACTCTGAGTGAGGTAGCGGGTAAGGCTGCTACCTCATATATAGAAGGCGTTTTCCTGGCCCCAGCCCTTTGGGATGGTAGGTGGCCCGCTACACCCCGCTAGGCCACTACCGCGCTGCTAGAGACCGAATTAGACCCGCTATGAACCCCGCTAGATGCCCGCTATAACGACCAAGACCCCGCTACCTCAGTAGCGGGGTCTCTAGCGGCCATTTTCGGTTACGGAAAGTGATATTTCTGGTGGTGTTCACCGTGCCGCAGCTGGGGCGAGGACGGCGGTGATGTGGTCCAGGCGGTACCCGCGCGGGTTGCGTCCCGATCCATCAAAATCGCCCAACTGTCCGGACTTGATGCCCAGCGGCCGCAGCATGTCCGCCAACTTTTCGGCCTTGAACCCAGGCGCGTACCGGTCGGCATCGAGCTCACACAAGGCCGCGATCACCTCGGCGGTGGGCATGCGTTCGGCGTGCGCATCGGCGAACACGGCCGCCAAATCTTGCAGCACCTGCGGTGCCTCAGAACTGGCCGCGCTCTCAGTGCTCGATAGATCCACACCGGCCAGTGAGGGTCGGTCGATCTGCGGAAGCCCGGCCTTCATCCGGTCCAGGGCGCGGCGCCAAATGTCAGACAGCTCCAGGCGGTGAGTGGCCGACAGCTTGGGCTCTGCCAAGCCACCAGCGCGCACATAGAACCGTCCGGCGTCGTTGGGCACCACGCTGTCGGAGGGCACCAGCCGATCAGCGGCCCAACCTTGGGCCCGAGACCCGGGGCCTAGCAGCAGATCCACATCGCCCGGAGCGCAAGCCAGCAGAACGCGGGCGCCCATCATCGCTTTGACCGTGGTCGATCCCAGCTCGTCTTTCTTAGCCGACTGAGCACCCAGAATCACGGTGACAGCGCCTTTGCGGCCCTCCCGCATCACCGACAAAACCAGGTCAAACAGGCCGGCATCCACCAAGATCGGGAACTCATCAATCACGATCACCAGCGCCGGAGCATCCGGGGTGGGTGTCCAGTTTTCGTCCCCCGTGGGCATACCCGCCTCCAGCGTGGGGCGGGAACGCTGCCCCAAAAGCCGAGAACGGTTCCGGGCCACCTGCAACGCGCCTTCTAGCAGGATGCGGGCTTTTTCCTTGGTGTCCGCGAATTCCTGAATGCAGTCACCCCAGGCGTTGAGCGCGGGCGCGCCGGACAGGTCCACACCCCAGACCACCGCGTCCTGGCACGCGGTCAAGTAGTCCGCCAAAGTCCAGATCATCGACGACTTGCCGGCACCGGTGCCGCCGACGATGCCCATGTGAACTCGACACAGCGACACTGACACCGCAGCGGCGTCAAAAGCCCTGCCCAGCGCGGCGGGGCGCGTGATCGTCTGTGAGCGTGGCGCGTAGGCGGCCGGGCCGCTCATGCCCATAAACGGGTCGCCGTGCACGATGCGCATCACCGCCCGCCCGGCGTCTTCTTTATCGGTGATGATCGTCACCGCACCACGGCGTGTACGCAGCTTGTTTTCGATCTGGTCCAGCTTGTCCACCAGCCCGGCAATGGCCTGTTCGGCGAATACCTCGACTTCCCAGCCCCAGGTCGTGGGCATGACGCGAATGACCTTGGCGGATAGGCGGATCTCTTCAAACGCCGCGTCAATCGTCGCCGCCAACGCTTTAGCGGGCATCCCGGCCTCAAGCGGCCGTGACGGCATTTGCGCATCCAAAATCGTTGGGGCGCCAGCGATCTTGTAGCCGATAACACCCAACCCGGTCACAGCGGCGGCCACCGTGGCCACCGGTGCGACCACGCCGAATTTGTACGTGGCATACGCCAATGCCGCCGCGCCCACACCAGCCCCAATACCCATCGACTTCCAGCGGGCATTGCGCTCCGCGATCGCCGCCCTGGGGTCGCGTTTGTCGCCTTCCATCAGCTCTTTCGCGCGAATCCAGTGCCACCACCACTTCGCCGTGGCGGCGATGCCTTTACCCACTGGCACCGAAGCCCGACCCAGGTACAGGGGGCTACGCACACCGTGGTGCACCGCAAGGCGCCCCAGGTATTTCGCAAAGTAGGCCAGCCGGTCTTTCAACGCGGGCCAGGAGGTCATCCACACCGGCAACGCCAACGCCGGCAACTCTTTACCGCCGATGGCCACACCAGAGCCCGCGGTGCCGGCAGCAAAACCCGCACCGGAGACCGGCGCAGGTGTGCGCGGCCGAGGCGGCATCGCAGGCGTAGTCGCGATTGGCTCAACGACAGGCGTCATGGACTCGGCCGCAAGGTTGGTGTGGAGGTAGCGGCCCGGCCCCCGCCTACTCAAACGGTCACGGGCATCAACAACACGATCAGCCATAGGGCTGCTCTCCTCACGGGGTTCGCTGGGTTCATTAGTAGTTGTCATGACCGGCCGCCCTCGGCCGCGATCTCGTCGCGGATCGCACGTGCGGTAGTGGTGGCGCATTCCAAAGTGGTGCGGATCTTGTGCGCGCTGGGCTTGGCGGGCAGCTTGCCGGCCGCGATCAAACCCCGTACTTTCGCGACCGTCTTCGGGTCAGCTGTGACCGCGTTTGCGCTGTACTTTGCGGCAGTAGGCAGCGGTAGCGCGTCCAAAATCGAGTACAAAGCCGGCAAACCCTTGACCGCTAGGACGGCCACGATCGGCCCCAGCGCGTGAACGATGACCAGCAGCGGATCCCACTTGTGCTGCCACACGCCAGGCAGGTACGGCCACACATTGAGCGTCAGCGTCATACCGAGCAGCACCCACTCAATGCGGCGCACGATCGTGCCCGTCTCGCTTTTCGGGTCGACGCGGCGGCCGCGCATCGCCGCATAGGCCTGCGCACCCACCAAAGCGAGCAGCAAAAGGGACATCATGGGTTCCACGAGCCATGCCGCTATCCATCCGGCAGACCACGTCTCAAGCCCACCGGCCTTTGCCACCGATGCCTGTACACCGGCGGTCGACCATGACAGGGCCATCACTGCGGACACCAACGCCGCGCCCGTCGCCCACTTGCGCACCCGTGCATCACGTGCGGCCACCAGTGCGGGGGTTTGCGACAGCTCATACATGCGCATCGCCGCCGCCGCTTTACGCAACGTGCGTTGTTCACGGCCGCTGGGAACATCAAGGCGCGGATCGCCATCAGCCAGAAGCTCCAACGTGTCATCGGCTTCGGTCAGGTCCGCTGCCAGGCGCTTTACACGCTTGGTGGGCTCGCGCGGCGACTCAACCTCAACCTCAGGCACAGTCGCTAC
>Ga0193753_10003904_pt1 | contig 10861 bp, 8 predicted proteins | sample H1c2metaG_FD_144925 | JGI IMG/M metagenome (GOLD analysis project Ga0193753, IMG submission 144925) | Soil microbial communities from a riparian zone of the East river system, Colorado, United States - H1c2 | ecosystem: Environmental > Terrestrial > Soil > Riparian zone | place: USA: East River... | reverse complement strand
GAGGCGTATGGGCGGGCGATGGACGTGGTGAAGACCATGGAGCCGGGGGGCCAGGAGGAGTGGGGGGCGAAGGTGCGGGCGAAGGTGGCCGGGTTGTAGGGGTTCATTTTGTCCTTTCTGAGGGGGTACCCCCCCGGGGGGTTACCTTGGCGTAAGTGGTTTATTTGTAACTATATACGGACATGTTGTAGCTCTAAATTCGTCCAAACAAAGGACTTACGGCCAGATTCGTGCAAGCAAACGGGTTACGGGTATTTGTGCGGTTTAAACAGGAAACCCCGGTGGGTTTCGGGGCTTAGGGCTTACTTTGAGCTCTGTATTGATTATAGGGAGTTGGGTGGGGTGGATCGGCAGGTTTATCTGGTTTGTTTGCTTTAGGTTAGATGGTTTTTGGGGTTGACAGGGCTTTTTGTTGGGATTGGTACTGTGTCCCAACGTGCGGAGGAGGTCGAAGGCTGCGTTCTGGGTTGTGGTGGGGAAGGGAGAGCGGTTCGTTTTGCAAATGCCCACCTTAACGACGATGAGACTGTCGTGAAGATGGGGCACCCGGCAGAGTGCGGAACGACATCGCTCGGGCTCACAGATTTTTTTGTCGTAAAGAGTGCGAAGCCCCGGATCGATTCGGGGCTTCGGTGTGGCAGGGGCGTTGGGGGTTATTCGGCTTTGCCCAGGGTTTTGTCTTTGTAGGCTTTCTGGAGGAGGAAGAAGGCTTGTTTCTTCTGGCCCTGGTCGGAGATCAGGCCCTTGCGGTTGAAGTTGTCCTGGGTGCCGGGGAGGGTGCGCATGGGGGAGCGGAAGTCCATGAGGACCCAGGGGGTGGTGCCGCGGAGCTGGGGGATCTTGTTGAGCATGGGGAGCTGGTGCTTGTAGATCTCGGCCTGATACTCCTCGGTCCATCGTTCGGTTGAGGTGCCGTGACGGCCGGCGCGGGCTCCGCCGCCCCACTCGGACATGATGAGGGGCTTCTGGTAGCGGATGTCCCAGGTGGTGGTGTCGGCGCCGGAGGGACCCTGCTCGTACCAGCCGATGTACTCGTTGGTGCCGAGGACGTCGAGGGCATTGCCGAGGGGGTCGTCGACGATCTTGTTGGAGCCGGTGGCGGTCTTCTCGGTGCGGACGAGGAGGGCGGCGGTGATGAGGCGGGTGGGGTCGGTCTCGCGGGCGAGGTTGGCCATGGTGGTGAGGTATCTGGTGCGGGGCTCGTTGTTGGGGGTCTCGTTGGCGACGGACCAGAGGATGATGCTGGCCTTGTTGCGGTCGCGGCGTATCATCTCGTGGAGCTGCTGCTTGGATTTGACGAGGACGGCGGGGTTGTCGAACTGGAGGGCCCAGTAATCGGGGATCTCGGACCAGATGAGGATGCCGAGGCGGTCGGCGGCGCGGGTCATGCGCTCGTCATGGGGGTAGTGGGCGAGGCGGGCGAAGTTGCCGCCGAGCTCCTTGACCCAGCCGAGGAGGGTGTCGACGTCCTGCTGGGAGTAGGCGCGGCCGGTGCGGATGGGGGCTTCGGCGTGGACGGAGACACCGCGAAGGAAGACGGGCTGGCCGTTGAGGAGAATCTGGGTGCCGCGGACTTCGACGGTGCGGAAGCCCATGTCGTCTTCGAGCTTGTCTTGATTTGTGCCGGTGCCGGTGGCTAATTCGACCTTGTAGAGTTTGGGGGTTTCCGGGGACCAGAGGCTGAGGGATTGGACGGGGAGGCTGATGGCGGCGCGGGAGTCGGCGTCGACCTTGGCCTGGGTGGTGGCTTTGAGCTCTGGGATGGAGACGGTAACGGTGGTGCCTGCGGGAGCGCCTTCTACGTGGACGTAGCCTTCGATGAGGGAGTGATCGGTGCGGCTGAGGTGGAGGTCGTAGTCGTCGATGAACCGGGTGGGGACGTCGAGGAGGGAGACGTCGCGGGTGAGGCCGCCGTAGTTCCACCAGTCGGTCTGGAGGGTGGGGACGCCGTCGGCGATGCGGGTGTTGTCGACGGTGAGGATGACGAAGTTGTCGCCGTCCTTGACGACTTTGGTGATGTCGCAGTCGAAGGGGGTGAAGCCGCCCTCGTGCTCGCAGACCTTTTGCGTATTGACCCAGACGATGCTGCGGTAGTTGGCGGCGCCGAAGTGGAGGAAGGTGCGGGTGTTGGGTTTGGCGGTGTGCTTGAAGTCCTTCTGGTACCAGATGGTGCCCTCGTAGTAGAAGAGGTCGGGGCGCTGGGTGTTCCAGTCGCCGGGGACCTTGAGGGTGGGGGAGATGGAGAAGTCGTATTCGACCGGGGGGCCGCCGGGCTTGGCTTTGGCGTTCATGAAGTAGCCGTTGGGTTTGATCTCGTGGTGGAAGTCGTAGACGCCGGTGCCGTAAGGATCGACGATGGTGTGCCAGTCGCCGTCGAGGGAGGTGGAGGCGCGGTGGTCGATGTCGACGAGGAGGGAGGTGTCTTTGGTCTGGGGGTGCGCGATGGCGGCGGGGAGGAGCAGGGCGGCGAGAAGGGTGCGGCAGAGGAGGGAGGAGGTGGTGAGGCGGGTGGTGCTCATGAAGACATTCTCCGGGGAGGCTGGATTTGGGCAGAGTTGCGGGCGGTGGGCCGAGGGTGTCGCTGGGAGACATAATACTTCGGTCTTTGAACAATTGTCGAAAGGGAGGGAGTTGCGTGGCTTGCGGGATTGGTCTATTAACCTTGTCATGCGAAAACTCAAGCTCTCTTTAGCATGCAGTCTGGACGGGTATATCGCCGGTGTCGATGGGAGTTTCGACTGGATTCGCATGGATGCGGACTATGGCATGGAGGCGTTCCTCGCAGCGGTGGATACAGCTTTGATTGGACGCAAGACCTTTGAGATGGCGCGGAGTGTGGGGCGGCCATTTTTCTCGAGTATGGAGAATTATGTGTTTTCGAAGTCGCTGCCTGCGGGGCGTGATGGGGAGGTTGAGGTCGTCGGAGAGGATGCCGGGGTATTTGTGCGCGTGCTGAAGCAGAGGGAGGGGAAGGACCTGTGGCTCTTTGGGGGACAGGGGCTGGCTGCGTCGTTGTTGATTGCAGGCGAAGTGGACGAGGTTACGCTGGCGGTTCAGCCGATTCTGCTTGGAGAGGGTCTTCGATTGTTCCCGGTGATGGGGGAGCGGACTGCGCTCGAAATGCTGGAGTGCACGTCTTATAAAAATGGGGTGGCTGTGCTTCGATATGCGGTACGCCGGTGAGTGGGCGAAATGCGCGGGTCTCAGGGGGTCGGGAGATGGTGGTAGATGACTACCTCCTCCTGGGTGGAGCCGAAGCGGTCGTCGGCGATGTCTTCTTTGGGGAGGGCGAAGGTTTGGTCGAGCTCCTTCTGGAAGGTGGGGGCGTATTTTTTGAGGACATGCTCGAAGGCGGGGTTGACGTAGATGAGGTAGATCTCGCGGGGTTCGCTGGCGAGTGAGCGCAAGAGATTGCGGAGGCAGCGCTTGAGGACAGGGGCGAGGAAGGGGTTGTAGAGGTAGAGGACCAGGGGGCCGGAGTGGTAGTCGAGGGTGGCGGCGTCGGCGTTGCGGGATTCGATCTGGTGGCATTGCTGCCAGGGTGCAGAGAAGAGGCGGATGTTGGCGTTGGCGATCTGGTTGAGCTGAGGAGAGAGCTCGATGCCGAGGATGCGGCGGAAGGGGAAGCGCGAGGCGAGGAGGAGCGCGCGGCCTTTGCCGGAGCCGAGGTCGAGGAAGGTGAAGCGTTGCCAGTCGAGGGCGAGGTCGCCGACGAGCTGGGTGAAGAGGTCGGGGGAGATGCCGTAGTAGGCGGTGCTCCAGAGATCGTTGCGGTGGCCGGTATGGATGTGCTCGCCCCAGATGAGGCCGCTGGTGTCGGTGCCGTGGGCGAGGTCGAAGGGGTGAGTGAGGTTTGCCGAGTCGGGAAGGGGAGAGCTGGGGGAGACGGGGGCTGGCGCGTTACTGAGGTGGAGGCGGCGGGCGAGCGTTTGCGCGATGGACCTGCAGACACCACCGAGCCCCCGGCTTACGAATGCCTGGAGGAGTCTGCGCAGGATGGGGCGGCGCGGGGTGGGTGGGCGCGGGGCAGCTCGGCGCATGACTGATTGTAAGGGTGGCGGAGTTGAACTGTTTCGCGGGTCGATGGCCGGTAATTGGTCCGAGGCTCTGCCGATGGAGCTACCTCGATCTATGCCTTCATTTAGATCGCGGCGGCGGCGAAATTCATAGAGGATTCGCAGCTCGCACGATTGCGGGGAAGGGCAAGGCAGGGTAGTTTCGGAGGAGAGGAGATACCTAATGCCACTTCCCACCGATGAAAAGCTGATTGCGCTGAGCAACGACCTTCTGCAGCAGTTCGACACGATCTTCGGGCTGAACCCCGGCTTTCGCCCAGCTCATGCCAAAGGCACTATGCTGACGGGGACGTTTACGCCTTCGTCGGAGGCTGCGTCGCTGACGCGCGCTCCGCATGTGCTGCGGGAGTCGACGCCGGTGACGGTGCGCTTCTCGGACTCCACCGGCATTCCGTTGGTGCCGGACAACGATCCGAATGCGAATCCGCGTGGGTTTGCGATTCGCTTCAACCTTGCGGAGCATGTCCATACCGATATCGTCAGCCACTCCACCGACGGCTTTCCGACGCGGACGGGGGATGAGTTTCTGGAGTTTCTGAAGGCGCTTGCGACGAGCGATCCGAAGAACCTGGCGGGCTCTCCGCTGGAGGCGTTTCTGGGTTCGCACCCGAAGGCGCTCGCGTTTGTGCAGACGCCGAAGCCCGCTCCATCGAGCTTTGGACGGGAGACGTACTTCGGCGTGACGGCGTTGAAGTTTACCAACAAGGATGGGGCGAGCCGCTTTGGGCGCTACCGGATTGTTCCGGTGGCGGGCAACGATCATCTGGACGATGCGGCGGTTGCTGCCAAGGGCGCGAACTTCCTGTTCGACGAACTCGCCGAACGGGTGGCGCAGGCTCCGGTCAAGTTTCGCATCCTGGTACAACTGTCGGGCGATGGCGATGTTGTGGACGATGCGACCGAGCACTGGCCGGAGGAGCGGACACTGCTCGAACTGGGCACGCTCGTGCTAACGACGCCGGTGGCGGACAACGCCCACGAGCAGAAGCAGATCATCTTCGACCCGATTCCGCGCGTCGACGGGATCGAGCCGTCGGACGATCCCCTGCTGGAGCTGCGGGCAGCGATCTACCTGATCAGCGGACGCAGGCGGCGGGCGGCGGCGGATCCCGCTGGGGCTAAGGCGTAACGGTGATTGGTGGGATAAAGGCTGATAAGAGCAGAATCGACCGCGGATTGCACGGATAAGAGCGGATTGAAAGTGGACGGCCACGGGTTGCGGGTGTGAATGCGGATTGTTTTATCCGGTTTATGCCTTGTGATCCGTGGTCGATTTGTTTTGGGCTGGAGGGTGGATCGCTTCGCGATTGCACCCGGCTGTTCTTCTTTGGCTCGGTTCTTTCTTTTTATCCCGTTTTTCTTTTGATCACCGTTACGCCTTTGCTACAGGGATTCGGTTGACTCTTCTTCGGTGAGCGGGAGGAAGAGGGAGAAGACGGTGCCGTGGTGGGTGGGGTGTTCGGTGCTGCGGAAGAGGAGGCGGCCCTGGTGGCGGGCGATGATGCCGGAGGAGATCCAGAGGCCGAGGCCGGTGCCATTGAGATCCTTGGTGGTGTAGAAGGGCTCAAAGATGCGGGCGCTGACGGCGGGCGACATTCCGTGTCCGGTGTCCGCGATGGTGATGCGGATTCCTCTGCGGCCGGTGTGTTCGAGGGAGCGGTCGATGGCGTTGTGGGCGCGTACGACGAGGCGGCCGCCGGTACGCATGGCGTCGATGGCGTTGGCGAGGAGGTTGTTGAGGACCTGGCGGATGTCGTTTTCAAAGCACAGGATGCGGACGCTGGTGGCGTAGACGGCTTCGACGGAGATGCCGGAGTTGGCGAGGCGGCCGTGGTAGAGGTTGAGAACGGCGCTGACCAGCTCCTCTGCGTTGACGTGGGTGGCGCGGACGGCCTGGCGATGGAAGCGAAGGGTCTGAGTGGCGATCTGGCAGACGCGGGAGAGTTCGCTCTGCGCGGTATGGACGTAGGACTGCACGCTTTCGGGCAGGTCATCGTGCAGGTTGATGAGATAGAGGAGGTTGGTGATGGCCTCGAGGGGATTGTTGATCTCGTGCGAGATGGAGCTGGCGAGGCGGCCCACTGCGGCGAGCTTCTCGCTCTGGATGAGGGCGGCCTCAGCTTTTTTCTGGTTGGTGATCTCGAGCACGACAGCAGCGATGGCCTCGACCTTTCCGTCGGCGCCGCAGACGGGGGAGTAGCTGACGTTCCAGGTGCGGAGCTCGCCGGGGCGGTTGGGGAGTTCGCCGTCGAGGAGGTAGTTCCGGATGGGATGTCCGGCAGCGACCTGGCGGAAGAGGTCTTCGAGGCCCTTGAGGGGGGCGATCTCGGTGATGCGGCGGCCGAGGATCTGATCTTTTGGGAGGCCGATGGTCTCTGCCTGGCGCTCGTTGACGCGCAGGTAGCGGAAGTCGATGGGATCGAAGAGTGCGAGGCCGACGGGCGCGGTCTCGTAGATGGTCTCGAGCTCGGCGCGCTGGCGCTCGGTCTCTTCCTGGCGCTGCTGGAGGGTTTCGGCGAAGGTTTTGCGGTCGTCGATGTCGAGGGCCACGCCGAGCCAGTGGAGGATGGTGCCGGAGTCGTCGCGGACGGGCTGTGCCCGGACCCACCACCAGCGGGAGCGGCCGTCTAAGGCGCGAATCATGCGGGCTTCGACGTCGTAGTCGACGCCGGTGGAGATGGAGTGGGACCAGGCTTCGAGGACGCGCTTGCGGTCGTCGGGGTGGAAGGCATTGAGCCAGCCGCCGTCGCCGATGGTTTCGATGGTGAGGCCGATGTAGTCGAGAAAGGCTTGATTGGCGTAAGTGATGTCGCCGTCGGGGCTGCCCATCCAGATGCCCTGGGGGTTGAGCTCGGCGAGGACACGGTAGCGGGCCTCGCTGGCGACGAGGGCTTCCTCATTCTTCTTGCGCGAGGTGACGTCGATCGTCATGCCGCGCAGTCGGGTGGGCACGCCATCGACGCGAACGGCCTGGCCACGGTGCTCGAGCCAGATCTGCTCGCCGCTGGCAGCCAGAACCGGCGCCTCTACGACGATCGACTTCCCGGTTGCAATGGCTCTTTGAATGGACTCGTCGATGCCCGAGATAAAGGCGGGCGCGGTGATGCCGCGGAAGGCGTCGAGGTCCGGAATGTGGTCGAGGGGATGGCCGAAGACGGGATAGGAGCCGATGCCGTAGTTGATCTTGCCGGTGGCGAGGTCGACATCCCAGGTGGCAGCGCGCGCCGTCTGCTGTACGACGGAGAGGAGATCCTGCTGATGTTGGACGACGTCGTCGGATTGCCGGCGGGCGGTGATGTCGCGGAAGAAGACGACGATGCCGCCGTCGGAGGGACGGCACTGGATGGAGAGCCAGAGGTTCAAAGGGGCGGGAGTGAAGGCCTCAAACTCGCCGGCGATGCTTTGGTCCATGGCGCGGTAGAAGTGGTCGATGAGATGGTGTGGCTGGGAGGGAACGGGAAACTCCTCCCACATGTTTTTGCCGAGGAGGTCGCCCTTGGGGCTGAGAAGTTCTTTGGCGCGGGGATTGAGGAAGGTAATCCTCCAATCGCGGTTGATGCTGACGATGGCGTCGCTGGTGGCTTCGAGGACATGGCGGAGCTGGCGCTCCGATGCGGCGCGCAGGAACTCGGCGCCCTTGCGGTCGGTGATGTCGCTGGAGAAGATGATGATGCCGTCTTCGTAGGGGCGGGCGAAGACTTTGAACCAGATGTCGAGGGGTGCGGGGTAGTAGGCCTCGAATTCGGTGGGGATTCGCTGCTCCATGGTGGCGAGGTAGTTGGAGGCGAAGGGCTCCTGCTGATTGGTGGGGTAGCGCGTCCACAGGTTTTCGCCGACGAGGTTGTCGGTCTTGAGGATCTCGTAGGCGGCGCGGTTGGCGAAGGTGCAGATCCAGTTGCGGTCGATGCAGACGATGGAGTCGGTGGTGGCTTCGAAGACCTGGTGGAGCTGGCGCGTGGAGGCATCGCGAAGGGCTTCGGCGCGCTTGTGGGTGGAGATGTCGCGGTAGTAGAGCGCCAGGCCTTCTTCGGTAGGGAAGATGTGAATGTCGACCCAGAGATCGAAGGGCTGGTAGAAGAACTCGAAGTTGTCTGGGGTGCCGCTGTCCATTGAAGCTCGGCAACGGTTCTCGATCTCGGTTCCGGCGAGGCCGGGAAAGAGGTTCCAGAAGATGGCGTTGTCGAAGAGCTCGGGGCGGACGCGGCTGATGCGGATGGCCTCCGCATTGGCGTAGGTGATGTGCCAGTCGCGGTTGATGCAGAGGATGGCGTCGGGAATCCGGCCGAGCAACTTCGCAAGATAATCGTGTTCGAGATCCTCTTCCCGTCGTAAGAGTGTTCGCCTCTCCGACCAGGGGATCGTTTTGTCTGTGGCTGAGTTGGGCATAGGAGCTACGAAAGGCTCGCGATTCCTCTCCCATCTTACAGAGAATGGGTTTGGCCGGAGCACGGGTTTATCCGTCGGATTCGAGCAGGTCGACGCGCGCCTGCAGTGCCTGGAGCGCCGCGGAGAGAGAGGCGACCTCGGTCTCCAACTGGGCGAGGCGCTGGACTGCGGGTGGTGCTGGGCTGGTTGGTTCCTCGTGGCTGGAAGAGGAGGGTGCGGCTGTCAGGTCGGGCGGGCCGCCGAGGAGGTGGGCGTAACGCGCCTCGCGGGAGCCGGGCTGACGGGGGAGGATTGTGGTGAGGGGGCCGGTGGTGGCGGCGGCGTCGCCGGTGGTGGTGGTGGCGTCGAGTCGGGCGGCGAGGCGCTCCAGGGTGGACTGGACGGCGGCGAGGTCGTCGAAGCTGTACATGCGGTCGGAGCGGCTGCGGAGCTCGCCGGGGGTCTGGGGTCCGCGCAGCATCAGGAGGCAGAGGACGGCGGTCTCGTCGCGGCGCAGGTTGAGCACGGTGCGGATGCGATGCTCGTACTTGGGCACGCGGCTGTCGCGGACGGGGGCGACAAGGGCGAGGTCTTCGAGCGAGTGCAGGGCCTGACGAACCTGCTCATCGTTGAGATCGAGTACGGGATCGCGGCTGGAGCGCTGGTTGCAGGCGTTGACGAGTGCGTTGAGGGAGAGAGGGTAGTTCTCCGGCGTGGTGATCTCTTTTTCGATCAGAGCGCCGAGGACACGGAGCTGGATGGGGTCGAGCGTCATTCTATAAGGGTGCCACAAGCAGGTGGGGTTCAGATTTAGGTGTTTGTTATCAAATAGATAAATCTAATGACACTAAAGTTACACGAGCGATGGCCGATTGCATCTGTGTCCGGTAAACTTATAGAGGCGAATGGCGGATGGTGAATCGCATTCGCAAATTTGGATTCAGGTATCGAGACCCCGGGGAGATTGTGGATGCGGAGATTGCTCAGAGGCGGCATGGTGGCAGCGCTCGCGACGGCGGCGGTCGTGTTTGGGCTGAGCGGATCGTCGAAGGCCAGCGAGGCGGGTTCATCCACCTCTGCGGAGCTGAGCGCGATGCCCTACCACCTGCGGCTGCACCATCTGCATACCGGCGAGGATATCGACGTGGTATATCGCGTTGGGGACACCTACCTTCCGGATGGGCTGGAGAGACTGAACTACTTTCTGCGCGACCATCGCACCCAGAACGAGAGCAGTTATGACCCGAAGGAGTTCGACCTGCTGCATGCGCTGATGACGCGGCTGGGTCGGCCGAATGGTGTCATCGACATCGTCTGCGGCTACCGGACGCCGTGGAGCAACAAGCTGTTGCGCCGCGGCACGGCCTCGTCGGGCGTGGCGGAGCATAGCCAGCACATGCTGGCGAAGGCCATCGATATTCGCGTGCCGGGCGTGGGGACGGCGAAGCTGCGGGATGCGGCGCTCTCGCTGCATGGCGGCGGCGTGGGGTACTATCCGGTGTCGCAGTTTGTGCACGTGGATGTGGGGCCGGTGCGGGAGTGGGCCTTTGGGCGGGTGAATGCTCGAACTGCAAGGGCGCATACGCGGTCTCGAAGCGGCAGCGTTGCCGGCGAGTAGGGAACGATCCTTCGATGAAGTGAGGATCTGGAGAGAGAGTGGCTCAACTCAGCGCGGATAAGAGAGTGCTCGCTTTGGGTGAAGGGGTTTGGGGGCTGGAGCGGGCGCGGGATGCGGCGCGAGAGATCGAAGCTGACAGGTATGCCGTGAAGGCGCTGGTGGTAGCCATGTTCGGCAATGCGCTGGAGTTGCGTAAGCGGGCAGCTGATGTGGCTCGGCGGATTACGGAGCGGGATGCGGCTCCTCTTAAGAGGTATGCGGAGGAGCTTGCAGGGCTGTTGGCGGAGATTCCGGTGGAAGAGTCGCGGACGCGTTGGCACCTGGGGCTCGTAGTCGCGAAGGTAGCGCACACGCGGGAGCAGAGGCTGCGGGCGGCGCGGTTGATGGAACTGCTGATGGAGGATGAGAGCAATGTCGCGCGGTGCTCTGCTGTGGAGGGGATCGGTATGCTGGCGATGGAAGAGGCGTCGCTGCGCGATGTGGCGGAGGAGATGATCGAGCGCTCGCTGCGAGAGGGGACGCCAGCGATGAAGTGTCGGGCGAAGGTAGCCAAACGGCGACTGGAGAAGGCAACGGGGACAAAATGACTAATATGGTCATTATGACTGAGGTCCCAAGGGAAAGGCCGCCATTGCTGGCGGCCTTTTGCTTGTCTGCGGTGGCTGTTAGAAGGTGATTCGCGCTTCGCCCTGTAGCTTTCTTGGGCTGTTGGCCTGGTTGGTGACTGTGCCGAAGGCGGCGGAGTCGATGTTAGTGGTTGCGCCGCCGAAGTTGACGGCGTTGTAGATGTTGAAGGCGGAGA
>Ga0193753_10003903_pt1 | contig 10863 bp, 9 predicted proteins | sample H1c2metaG_FD_144925 | JGI IMG/M metagenome (GOLD analysis project Ga0193753, IMG submission 144925) | Soil microbial communities from a riparian zone of the East river system, Colorado, United States - H1c2 | ecosystem: Environmental > Terrestrial > Soil > Riparian zone | place: USA: East River... | reverse complement strand
TTGCTCGAAGGGCTGCAGGTGGACGCGCTGTTCCTGCCCGAAGTCGAGGACATGTATCCGCGCGGACAGACCACCACGGCTCGGGTGCAGGTGCCCGACCTCGACAACATTTTGTGCGGCGCAGTCCGCCCGGGTCATTTCATTGGAGTGGCCACCATCGTCACCAAGTTGCTCAACCTGGTGCAACCGGACGTCGCCTTTTTCGGTGAGAAGGATTACCAGCAGTTGCTGATCATCCAACGCGCCGCCGCCGATCTGTGCATGCCAATGCAGATTGCGGGTGTGGCGACTACGCGCGAGGTGGATGGGTTGGCCATGAGCTCCCGCAACCGGTATCTCAGTGCCGATGAGCGGCGCATCGCGCCGCGGATTTTCATCGAGCTGCAACGTGTGCGCCTCGCTCTCGAGGCAGGCTCTCGAGACTTTGAAGCCCTCGAGCTGGCCGGTGCCCAGGCACTCAGAGACGCGGGCTTCCGTCCGGACTATTTCGCGATTCGTGATGCCGAGACTCTGCTGCCGCCGCAAGCTGCAGCCCGCGATCTGGTGGTGCTGACGGCCGCACGCATCGGACGTGCCCGGCTCATCGACAATGTCAGGGCGCGGCTGCCGGATTGAGTCACCGATGCTGTGTCAACGCCCACTGCACATGCTCGCGCAGCATCTGCGAGTCATGGGTGCAGCGCGATTCGAGTGCCGCGATGATGGCGTTAGAAGTGGGTGCGTTGCCCAGCGCCACGGCAATGTTGCGCAGCCAGCAGACATGACCGATGCGGCGAATCGCGCTGCCCTCGGTGCGTGACAGAAACTCCGCTTCGGTCCACGCGAACAGGTCAACCAGCTTGGCCGCATCCAGCCCATGGCGCACACCGAAGTCGCCTTCGCAGCTCAGCCGCGCAAACTTGTTCCACGGGCACACCAGTTGGCAATCATCGCAGCCGTAAATGCGATTGCCGATGGCCTTGCGGAACTCCACCGGGATGGATTCGCGCAGCTCGATGGTGAGGTAGGAGATGCAGCGAGTGGCGTCGAGCTCGTAGGGTGCCACGATGGCTCGAGTCGGGCAGATGTCCAGGCATGCACTGCAGGTGCCACAGTGAGCGCTGGCGGGTGTGTCGGTGGGCAGCGGTAGATTGGTGAGGATTTCCCCGAGGAAGAACCACGAGCCGGCCTGCCGGTTGATCAGGTTGGTGTGCTTGCCGATCCAGCCCAGACCTGCGTTGCGCGCCAAGGCTTTTTCGAGGATCGGCGCGCTGTCCACGTAGACGCGATAACTGCTGTCCGCACAGTGTGTCGCAATCGATTCCGCTAGCTTGGCCAGGCGCGAGCGGATTACCTTGTGGTAGTCGCGTCCCAGCGCATAGCGCGAAACATAACCAAGCTCGGGAGTCTCGAGCACCTGTTCGGCCGGTTCAGCGATGGGCGGCAGGTAGTCCATGCGGGCTGAGATGACGCGCACTGTGCCCGGGACCAGTTCGGCCGGCCGCGCCCGCCGCTGGCCATGTCGAGCCATGTAGTGCATGGCCCCGTGGCGGCCCAGGTCCAGCCAGCGCATCAGCCAGGCTTCGTCATCCTGCAAGTCGATGCTGCTGATGCCCACTTGCTGAAAGCCCAGCCCCAAGCCCCAAGCGCGGATCTGCTCGGCGAGCGCTCGATATGGGGGATATTCTGGCATCGCACTTGCGGGCAACGGCGCGGAGCTGGGGTGCTCATTATAATGGCGCATGTCCATTCAGCCGCCCATTCAGACACCCAATCAGACACCGATTACCTGCGACCCATCGCTGCCGATCGCCGTGCATACGGCCGCGCAAGTTCGCGCCATGGATCAGCATGCCATCGAGCAGCTGCACATTCCCGCTTACACACTGATGACTCGCGCCGGCGCTGCCGCGCTGCGCGTGCTGCACGAGAATTGGCCAGCGGTGCAACGCTTGTCGATTCTGTGTGGGCCGGGCAATAACGGCGGCGACGGCTATGTGCTGGCGCGGCTGGCTCGAGCGCAGGGACTCGAGGTTCAAGTGGTGGCATTGTCCGATCCCGCCGAGCTGCGCGCCGAGGCGCGTCAGGCGTGGCAGGATTTTCTCGCAGCAGGAGGCAGCACTCGTCAATGGAGCAAGGATTGCTTGGAGCAAGTCGACCTGGTGGTAGATGCGATTTTCGGTACCGGGCTGTCACGTCCTGTCTCGGAGCACTTTGCGGCGCCGATTCGCGAACTCAATGCCAGCGGCAGACCCATCCTGGCGCTGGACATTCCGAGCGGCCTGCACGCTGACGATGGGCAAGTGCTGGGGGCCGCGGTGCAAGCCGAATGCACGCTGAGTCTGGTGGGTCTCAAGCTCGGTTACTTCCTGGGCGAGGGCCCGGATCATGTAGGCCGACTTTGCTTTGACGCGCTCGGCCTGTCCGCACCCGCCTCGATCACGAGTGTTGCGCGACGCCTGGACGCCAACTCGATCGCCCGCGCCTTGCCTGCACGCAAGCGCAGCGCCCACAAGGGTGACCATGGTCACGTGCTGATCGTTGGCGGCGGTGCCGGCATGGGAGGGGCAGTGCGCTTGGCCGGGGAGGCCGCGTTGCGAGTCGGCGCAGGATTGGTGACGGTAGCCACGCAGGCGCCGAATGTCGCGGCCATCAACGCCGCCCGACCAGAGCTGATGTGTCACGGCGTGCAGCACGCGCAGCAGCTTGAAAGTCTCATGGCCCGTGCGGATGCGATCGCTATTGGTCCGGGTCTCGGCACTGATCCTTGGGCGCGCTCGCTGCTCGATCAGGTGATGGGTTGGGAACGCCCCTTGATCCTGGACGCGGATGCGTTGAACCTGCTCGCACAGCAGCCGCCAAACAATCCCAATCGGGGCAATCCCAACCCGAGCAGCTCCAATTGGATTCTCACGCCGCATCCGGGCGAGGCTGCACGCCTGCTCGGCGTCTCCGCTGCCGAAGTGCAGAATCGCCGGATGCAGTCAGCGCGCGAACTGCAGGAGCGCTTCGGGGGCACGGTGGTCTTGAAGGGCGCGAACACACTGATCGTGCGCGAGGGCGAGCCCACGTGGGTGTGCGACCGTGGCAATCCCGGGATGGGCACGGCCGGCATGGGTGATGTGCTGACTGGCGTGCTGGCTGGAATCGCCGCGCAAGTGTCCGAAACACAGGTGATTGCGCGCGTCGCGGTCCTGGTGCACGCAATGGCGGGCGATCTCGCAGCGGCCAGCATTGGCCAACGCGGGCTGTTGGCGGGCGACCTGATTGCACGATTGCCAGCATGTGTGAATCCAGCTCGATGCACATGACGATTCGCTCGGCGGCACACATGCGCTCGCTGGGCGGGGCGATCGCGCGTGCCTTGCCGCAAACGCTTGCTCAGCCGTTGTTCATCGCGCTGTACGGAGACTTGGGCGCCGGTAAGACGACTTTGGTGAGCGGTGCGCTCGAGGCTTTGGGCTTGGCGAGTCACGCACGCAGTCCCACCTACACGTTGATCGAGCCGTATGAGGCGGCCCAGGTTCGGGTGTACCACTTGGACTTGTATCGTCTGGTCGACGCCAGCGATCTGGAAATGCTGGGTGTGCGCGATTTGTTGAACTCGCAGTCGGTATTGTTCATTGAATGGCCTGAACGTGGCGCCGGTTTTCTGCCCACGCCCGGCGTGGCAATTCGCATTGCGTACGCGGGCGAGGGTGAACGCGAGGTTGCATTGCAGGCCCATGATCTCCGAGGCCACGAGTTGCTCAGTGCAGTGATGTCACAAATAAGTCTTCTATCTTTATAATTTCCTTGAAAATTATATTCCATGGCGGTAGATTGCCAACGCAAATGCATCGACCGGTCGCAACTTGGTTCCTGCTGCTCCTGACCTCCATGTTGGTCGGGTCGTGGGCATTGGCTGAGGAAGGCGCCACCAGCATCGCAATCCGCGATGTGCGCGTCTGGCCCGGTCCCGACGCCACGCGCGTGGTGTTCGACCTGTCGAGTGGCTTGAAATACAGCGTGCTCACACTGCGCGACCCGGATCGGGTGGTGATCGATTTCAGCGGTGCTCACCTCGAGATCGGCGATCGGCCTTTGCCAGCCGGACAAGGGCTCATCAAGCAGCTGCGGGCTGGAATGCGCGGCTCCGATCTGCGCTTGGTGCTGGATTTGGCGGCGCCCGTAGTCCCGAACAGTTTTCTGATCGCGCCACAGGCGGAGCAGGGCCATCGCATGGTGTTGGATCTGGCGCCGGGCAAAACCGTAGTTGCCAGCGCGCCGCCGGTGGTCAAGGCGACGCCGCTGACCAATGGCCGCGATATCGTGATCGCCATCGATGCTGGGCATGGAGGTACCGACCCTGGCGCGAGCGGCGGTGCCAGCACTCGCGAAAAGGATGTCACCTTGGCCATCGCGCGGCGACTCAAGCAGGTGATCGACGCTGAGCCCGGAATGCGCGCGGTACTGACCCGCGACGGCGACTACTTTCTCGCGCATCGCGTGCGCATCAAGCGGGCACGCGATCAGCAGGCGCACATGTTCGTGTCGGTGCACGCTGATGCCTATCGGGATAGCACTGTCGCCGGTTCTTCGGTCTACGTACTGTCGCCGCGCGGCGCTTCCGACGAAGCGGCGCGCTGGCTGGCGGAGCGGGAAAACGCGGCCGATCTGCTCGGAGGCGTGTCGCTGCAGGACAAGGATTCGGTGCTGGCCTCGGTGCTGCTCGATCTGTCGCAGAGTGCCAGCATGAGCGCCAGCCTGGATGCGGCGGAAAAAGTACTGCACGAGTTGTATCGGATCGGGAACGTCAAGCGCACCAGCGTCCAGCAAGCCGGATTCCTGGTGCTGAAATCACCGGACATTCCTTCAATGCTGGTAGAGACGGCATTCATCACCAATCCCGATGAAGAGGCACGGCTCAACGATCCGAGTCATCAGCAACTTCTGGCTGACGCAATCCACGCCGGTGTGCGCACCTATTTCTATGCCAATCCGCCGCCCGGCACACGCATCGCGCAGCTGCGGCAGCAAAAGGAGGCTGATCGATTGGCTGCGGCGGCAGCGGGTGGTGCGGCAGTGACGGTCAATCCTCGCTAGCAGCTCTTTATTCCATCAATTTCATGCCCATTCGAGTCCTTCCCGAGCAATTGATCCATCAGATCGCAGCGGGAGAAGTGATCGAGCGCCCAGCCTCCGTGCTCAAGGAGCTGGTCGAGAACAGCATCGACGCCGGTGCCCGCCGTATCGACGTGGAAATCGAGGACGGAGGGGTGCGCCTGTGCCGCGTGCGTGACGATGGAGCGGGCATTGCGCGCGATGAGCTGTCCCTGGCTCTGCTGCGGCATGCCACCAGCAAGATCACGTGCGTGGATGATCTCGAACGCGTTGGCACGCTGGGCTTTCGTGGCGAAGCCCTGCCCAGCATCGCTTCGGTGGCGCGGATGCGTTTGACGTCCCGGACCGCGGCCGAGAGCATGGGCCATACCATCGTCGCCGATCACGGACAACTCAGTTCGCTCGAGCCTGCCGCGCACCCGGTCGGCACCTGCGTCGAAGTGCGGGATTTGTTCTTCAACGTACCGGCCCGCCGCAAATTCCTGCGCAGCGAACGTACTGAAACCCAGCATGCGACACGACTCATGGAGCGGCTTGCCTTGGCGCGCTTCGACATAGCATTTTCGCTCGCTACCGGTCGCACGCGGGTAGCCGACCATGCGGTAGCCGAGACGCAGCTGGAGCGCGAGCAGCGCGTTGCGCAAATTGTCGGTGACGAGTTCATGAGCACTGCGCTGTACATCGAGCACGAGGCGGCGGGCTGGAAGTTGTCTGGTTGGTTGTGCCAGCCCACAGCGGCGCGCGCGTTGCCGGACTTGCAGCATTTCTACTTGAACGGGCGAATGCTGCGCGATCGGCTGATCGGCAGTGCCATCCGCATGGGCTATCGGGATGTCATCTTTGGCGGCCGGCATCCAGCGTACGTATTGTTCATGCAGATCGATCCGCAACTGGTCGACGTCAATGCGCACCCTGCCAAGCTCGAGGTGCGCTTCCGCGACGGCCGCCACGTGCACGACTTTCTATTTCGCACCATCGAGCGGGTTCTGAGTGGTACCTACGCAGGAGCAGCGCTGGGAGCGCCGCCGCCTGCTCGCAGTGACGGGTGGGTGCCGAACGACTCACCGATGTGGCCGATGCGCGGTCCGAGCCAAGGTGGCTTGGCGCTACGAGTGGCAGCCTCAGGCTGAAGTGCGCGAGGAGAACGAGTATCCGCCACTGGGCTTCGCGATCGCCCAGCTGCACGGTGTGTATATCCTGGCGCAATCTACCGATGGCCTGATCCTGGTCGACATGCATGCTGCGCACGAGCGCACTACGTACGAGAGAATGAAGGTGGCACTGGCCGCAGGAGCGGTGGCAAGCCAGCCATTGCTGGTGCCCTTGTCGGTCACCATGGCAGCTTCGGCCGCTGCAGCACTCGAAGAGCATGCGTCTGAGCTGCAGCGCCTGGGGCTCGATATCGTGCGTGGCGGGCCCGCGAGCCTTCAGGTGCGAGCCATGCCGGCATTTCTGCACGGTACCGATATAGAGGCGCTGCTGGCGCGTATCAGCGCCGATCTTGCGCAACATGAATCGAGCGGTGGCCTCGAGGCAGCTCTCAATGAGGTGCTCGGCACCATGGCCTGTCACGGTGCCGTGCGAGCCCATCGCCAGTTATCCGTCCCGGAAATGAATGCGTTGCTGCGCGAGATGGAACGTACCGTGCGCAGCGATCAATGCAATCACGGACGACCGACTTGGACGTTCATGAGCATGTCGGACCTGGACCGCATGTTCCTGCGTGGACGGTGATGAGTCGCGAATCCGATGAAACCGGTAGTGTTGCTGATGGGCCCCACGGGTGCCGGCAAGAGCGATCTGGCGCTGCGACTGGCGGAACGTCTACCTGTGGAAATCATCAGCGTCGACTCGGCGATGGTGTATCGCGGCATGGACATCGGTACCGGCAAGCCGCCGGAGTCTCTGCTGCGGCGCTTTCCGCACCACCTGGTCGATATCGTGGATCCGTCCGAGCCGTACTCCGCCGGACAGTTCATGCGCGATGCCCAGCGGGCCATCGCGGACATTCATGCGCGCGGCAAATTGCCGCTGCTGGTGGGCGGTACCATGCTGTACTTTCGCGCCTTGCGCGGCGGGTTGGCGCAGCTGCCAGCAGCGGATCCCACGATTCGCGAGCAATTGACCGCGCGCGCCCGCGAGGTTGGTTGGCCAAGCCTGCACGCACAACTGGCGGCGGTCGATCCGCAGGCCGCAGCACGCATCCAGCGCAACGATGCGCAACGCATCCAGCGGGCGCTGGAGGTATTCATGCTCACCGGCGAGACGCTCAGCGCCAAACAAAGAGCGGCGCCGGCCGGTCCCAATCTGCTCTGGAGCGCGTATGCCTGGCAGCCCTCGGACCGGCAGCAGCTGTACAAGGCATGCTGCAAGCGGGGTTGTTGGACGAGGTCGGCAGGCTGCATGCGCGCGCCGACCTGCACATGGAGTTGCCCGCCATCCGCGCGGTGGGCTACCGCCAGATCTGGGAACATTTGGATGGCAAGGTCAGTCATGATCAGGCGGTGGCCAATGCGGTGCTGGCAACCCGGCATTTGGCACGGCGTCAATTGATATGGCTGCGTGCTGATCACGACAAACAGATTTTTGATGCCCTTGATTCTGCCGCAGCCGACCAGATAGAGGCCCACATCAAAACATTGTGTTGATGTTCCGGAACTCCTGCCCGACTAGATACTTTGTTCTGCGGCCGGTATTCGGAGCTTGAACACGCAGTTTCGACTTGCGAGGCTGCTGCAGCGGGTCAAAGTTTGCCGACATACTCAGTATTAAACGAAAGGCCACCTTCGATGGTGAAACCGCTGTGTTAGACTGCGGCACTGCAACGCGCGCGAACAACGCTCGTTGGCCGGCCTCCGGCTGCACGGAAGCGGCATTGTCGGGGCGCTGAACACTCACAAGAATTCGGAGTAATAACAAGGAGATAAATGATGGCCAGAGGGCAATCATTGCAGGATCCTTTCCTGAATACTTTGCGCAAGGAGCGCGTGCCGGTCTCCATTTACCTGGTGAACGGCATAAAGTTGCAGGGTCAGATCGATTCGTTCGACCAGTTCGTTGTCCTGTTGAAGAACAGCGTGAGTCAAATGGTGTACAAGCACGCCATCTCCACCGTGGTCCCTGCACGCAGCATCCGGCTGCCCACCTCGGAGGAAGAAGATGGTGAGGCGAGCGGTAGCGCTGAATGAGTCAGCCATGCTGCGTGGAGTTGACGGTTGTTTGAGCGCCCGCGTGCTGGTGAACGTGCTCTTCTGGTGCGCATCGGTTTCGATGGGCAACCCGACCAGGATGAATTGACCGAGTTCGAGGCGCTGGCACGTTCGGCAGGTGCTGATGTGCTGGCGGTGATTACTGGTACGCGCCGTGCGCCAGATCCGCGCTTGTACGTGGGCAGCGGCAAGGCGGAAGCAATCCAAGCCGAGGTGAAGGCCAAAGCGGCCGACCTCGTGGTCTTCGACCATCCCCTTTCTCCCAGCCAGGAACGCAATCTCGAAGCCTTGCTTCAATGTCGAGTGCTGGACCGCACTGGGCTGATTCTCGACATCTTCGCGCAACGGGCGCGCAGCTTCGAAGGTCAGTTGCAGGTCGAGTTGGCGCAGTTGAAGCATCTCGCGACCCGCCTGGTGCGAGGGTGGACACACTTGGAACGCCAAAAAGGCGGCATCGGCTTGAGGGGTCCCGGCGAAACTCAGCTCGAAACCGACCGACGCCTGCTGGGCAACCGTATCAAGACACTGAATGCGCGCTTGGACAAGGTCATCACGCAACGCCAGACCACGCGTCGTGAGCGCCAGCGGGCACAGATTCCCACGGTGGCGCTGGTTGGCTACACCAACGCCGGGAAATCGACGGTATTCAACAGCCTGACGGGTGCTGGTACCTATGCTGCCGACCAGTTGTTTGCCACGCTCGACCCGACGGTGCGCAAGCTGGATCTGCCCGACGCGCGTCACGCGCTGCTGGCCGATACCGTTGGCTTCGTACGCGATCTGCCACATGAACTGGTTGCCGCGTTTCGCTCGACGCTCCAGGAAGCGCGTGAAGCGAGCCTGTTGCTGCATGTCATCGATGCTGCGGATCCGCACCGCAGTGAGCGCATTGCGCAAGTCAACAACGTGCTGCAGGAGGTCGGCGCCGGGTCGATACCGCAGATCGAAGTCTTCAACAAGATCGACCTGCTGGGTGAATCGCCACGGCTCGAAATCGCTGCCAATGGTGGTGAGGGACATGCGCGTCGTGTCTGGCTGTCAGCCCGTAGCGGGGCCGGAGCTGAATTGTTGCTGGAGGCTATCGGACACTTCCTGGGGCCGGAGCTGGTGCATCGACACGTACTGCTCGCGCCTGCAGAGGGACGCGCACGCGCACGTTTCTTTGCGGCCGGTGCGGTGGTGGCGGAGCAAATGTTGCCGAGCGGTGAATCCGATCTTGAAGTCTCGATGCCGGCCGTGGCGTTCGAGCAGCTGTGTCGCAGTGAAGGTTTGCGCTGTCCGCCTGTCACACTCACTAAAACTTGTGCCCCTGCTGAGCCATTCCTAGAATCTGGCGTCGCGACTGAATCGAGCGACTGAGGACTGCCTGCGATTGCTGCGGCCCAAGCGCAGTGATCCCGTGAAATTTATAACTACAGAGCGCCCCAAGGACATGCGAAGCAAGATCGGGCATTCATGGCAAGCGTCTGTCAACAAGGCGTGGCTGCCGACGTGCAGCTGCGACCCATAGAGGCGATTATGGCCTGGCACGAATCTGGCGGAAATTCCGGGGGGAAACGCAATCCATGGGGCAGCAACAAGCCCGATCAGGGCCCCCCCGACCTGGATGAAGTGGTGCGTAATCTGCAGCGGCGCCTGGCCTCGCTGTTCGGTGGTTCCGGCACCGGGCGCGGCGGGCTGGGTGGCACCGGTCAGGGCCGGGGCCTGAGCTTCGGCATGATCATTCTGGTGCTGGTGGTCATCTGGGCGCTCACCGGTTTCTATCAGGTGGACGCCGCGGAGCGGGGCATCGTGTTCCGGTTCGGCCGCCAGGTGGACCTGACCATGCCGGGGCCCCGCTGGCACCTGCCGTGGCCGATCGAGACCAAACAGGTGGTCAACATCCAGTCCATCCAAAGCTTCACTGAGCAGACGCGCATGCTGACCTCGGATGAAAACATGGTGGACATCAATCTCGAAGTGCAATTCCGGCGCGCCAGGCCGCTGGACTATGCCTTCAACGTGATGAGCCCGGAAGACACCTTGAAAGAGGTGGGTGAGAGCGCGATCCGCGAAGTGATCGGCCGCAGCAAGCTCGACGAAGTGCTCGAGTCCGGCCGCCAGGAGATCGTGGCACGTACCAAGGAGCTGATTCAGCGCACTCTGGATGCGTACAAGGCGGGCATCGAGGTGACTTCGGTGAACCTGCAGGACGTCAAGGTCCCGAACGAAGTTGCCCCGGCGCAGGCCGATGCGATCAAGGCACGCGAAGATCGTGAGGGGTTCACGCTCAAGGCGCAGGCCTATGAGAACGACATCATTCCGAGGGCGCGTGGCGCTGCTGCCAGGCAGGTGTTGGACGCGAGGGCGTATCGCGCCCGCAAGGTCGCTGACGCGGAGGGTGAGGCGCAGCGCTTCACTCAGTTGCTGACGGAATACGAGCGAGCCCCGGGCGTGACCCGCGAGCGGCTTTATCTGGAAACGCTCGAACGCATTCTTGCTGCCAGCAAGAAAGTGGTGATCGATGCCAACGGCAACGGCAATCTGCTGTACCTGCCCATCGACAAGTTGATAGAGCAGGGCCGCCCGCGCT
>Ga0193753_10003902_pt1 | contig 10863 bp, 6 predicted proteins | sample H1c2metaG_FD_144925 | JGI IMG/M metagenome (GOLD analysis project Ga0193753, IMG submission 144925) | Soil microbial communities from a riparian zone of the East river system, Colorado, United States - H1c2 | ecosystem: Environmental > Terrestrial > Soil > Riparian zone | place: USA: East River... | reverse complement strand
GCGTTCCCTGGCGGTTCGGATCGTTGGCTGGCGGGGGACTCGGAGGGTTGGCATCGCCCAGGTACCTTGCCCAATCGAAGGCGTCCTCCATTTTGCCGGAATAGTCTAAAATCTCGCTCCCGTCGGCCGCCCACAGCATGATTGCGGAGGCATCGCAATGGCGGAGCAGCGGCGCCCAGGAACTAAAAATCTCCTCGCAGGTTCTCCGCAACTCAGGTTCGGATATGTCGTGGAATGGCTTTAAGCTCACCTCGAGCGTCACGCGCCGGAACGCGTTTGCTTTGGCTGCCACGGGCGCCACCGGCACACGCTCCTGCGCCTCCAGTCCAGGCGCTCTCAACGCGATTGCCCCCACGCCGCATGCGCGCAGCCACTGCCGTCGTGAGTGTTCCAGCCTGCCGCTCATCGCACACGCTCGCGCGAGATCAACGCCGTATCCAACCCCAGCACCTCGCCGATTTTCTGAATCGACCCGCCATGATGTCCGATCCCTAACGCGAAGTGATGCGTTGGACCTTCCGCTACCCAGCGCTTCAAAAACGTCTTCACATCCGGCTCGAAGAAGCCTCTGGTATTCGTATTTCCGGTTGGCGGTATCGGTCCTTTTACGCTCTGTCCCTCGCCGATAATGAACTTGAAGCGCCCGCCATACGTCACTCCGATTCCGAGCATGGTAATCGGCCCCTCCTTAATCCGGAACTCGACGCTGGCGCCGGAACCCGGCTTGCCGTGGTACTTGATCAGGCTCCGCAGTACTGGCTTGCCGTCGGCGATGTTCAGATGGTGTGGTCCGTCGTGCCCGACCAGCACGAATCCCTCTTTGAAGTCCACGGGATGAAACTCCGCGAAGCTGCCGCCGATGTCCAGCCGGTCCTCGATCAGCATCGCCACACAAGTCTTCAGGTCCGCTTCACCGCACATCGGAAATCCCGCCGCGGTCAGTAGCGAGTTGCCGACGATCAGGTTGGTCACAAGCTGCCGCATCAGGCTGTCCGGCTCGCCCTCGTAGTAGTAAGCCAGGCCGTCCAGTTCCTGTTCGTCGACAAATCGCTCCAATGCGACCGCCGAGCGCGCTGCAATATCCAGGTCTTCCGGCGTCACCTTGCGAGTAACCGGGTCGGATTTAGGATCGGGAGTGTCGAACAGATCGAGCACGCGCCGTTTCATCGCGTCCGCGTCACCATCCGTGACCCGCCGGAAGTGCCGCATCAGATCCTCTGGTTCCGTTTGCACTACGTGACAGCCGAATGCCGCCGTGAGGGCGGTGTGGTCTGTCTGCAGGTCGAGCATGTTTTCGAGAACGTGCCCGAAATAACCGATACGCGCGGATTTCAGATCGTGAAGGACTCGCGCAATGGCGCACCATTGCGCAATTTCCGCGTCCACTTCCGGATCGCCTTCCCGGACGATCGCTCCGAAAGTAGCGGAGGTGGCATAGGTCACCATGTCACAAAAGATCAGATCGAGCGACGCCGCCATGAACTGATCCCGTAACCGGTACGCCCCGCGCGCATTGTCGACGATGCCGAAATTATGCACCTCTACTCCTTGCGCGCGTACTTTTCCGGCGAACACGGCCAGCTTCCGATGCATCTCATCCAGCAGTCCTTCGAATTGGGGCCAATAGGCGCTGTGACCCACCCCGAACAAGCCGACCCTTGCGGTCAACGGCTTTCGGCGCGGGATAAGCGGCCGGGAGCCAAGCGCGGTTGCAGCATTTATAGCTGTGGTCATTTCTGAGTTCGCTACCCGATCTTTAGTCAAAAAAGAAATTTCAACGCAAGCTGAACTTCGCGCCCGTTTACACGCGTACTGCGAATCAGCCCGAACTGTGCCGTTCCGGCCGTCATGTTCGGATCGTTAAATGCCGCATGATTCAACGCGTTGAAAAACTCCGCCCGGAACTGTAGGTTGCCGCTTTCCCGGCCTGGAAGAGGAACGGCCGTGTTCTTCAAAACAGCCAGATCCACGGTGGTCAGGCCCGGTCCAACGATGACGCCATTGCCGGATGTCCCGAATCTTCCGAACGCATGATTCGCAAAGCAGGAGGTCTGAAACCATCCATTTACCGATTGCCGATCGCCACTGAGGTTCCCATCGCAAGAGCGGTCTGCCCGATTCATGTCCTGCCTTCCCACGTTCGAGGAGGCGGATGAAACCGGCGTCAAAGGAAATCCGGTGTGCGCTGTAAAGGACCCTTGAATGGACCATCCGCTGATGAGCGATCCCGCCGGCCCGTGGAAATTCGTGCCCATCGTTCTGCCCCGTCCGAAGGGCAATTCGTATACCCAGGCCAGCGTCACTCTATGTTTTTGGTTGAACTCGAGCGGAGCATACTCGGCGGCGCGGTTCCGTTCATCCTGCGTGCGCGATTGATCGCCAAACAGCGCTCCGCCAATTCCCATCGCTTTCGAATACGTGTATCCGCCGATTATCGACAGCCCATTGGAATAGCGCTTGTTTAATTTCACCGCAAGCGAGTGATAGTTGGAATTATCGAGCGATTGTACGAGACTCACATCGCCAATGTTCGCGTTCGGACGGCGGCTTGTGATGGATGTCGGACGCGTCGGGTCCACGTCCGGATAGGCTTGGTTTGGCAAGTCGCGCCCAGTCAGTTTGTGAGCGCTGTTCCCGACATAAGCTGCCTCTAGTAACCACCTCGCGGCCAGTTCCCGCTGCACGCCAAAATTCCACTCGTAAGTATAGTTGGTCCGGAAGTTTTGGTCGAGCACAAAGACATTCGTGGTTGGCGTCAACGCGATCTGGCCCGAAGCCGTCCGTACCACCGGCGTTTGAAATGCTCGTCCCGCCAGGTCCGGCACTAGCGCGTTCGAATTCAAAGTGGTATCGATCACGAACGGTGGTGAGAGTTGAAATGAACCGAACTCGGAACCTCGCGGAGAGCCGAAGAAGACGCCCGCGCCGGTGCGGATCACTGTCTTCGGATTGAGCGTATAGGCAATGCCCAGGCGCGGCGCAAAATTGTTTCCGTCCGCACGATTCAATGCGTTGATCCCCTCTCCTTGCTTGATCATGCGCGTGTTTGCAAAATCCAGCGCGGCGAGATCCCCGTAGCGCTCCTTGTAGGGCGTCTGGTATTCATAGCGCAGTCCGGCGTTGATCACCAGGTTCGGCCCCACACGCACTTCGTCCTGCCCATAAAACCCGTAGTAGTAATATTTCAAACTCACCAGGCTATTGCTTTCCGCTAACTGAGTCGCCCGTATGGAATTCGGCGTTCCCAATACGAGATCGGCAATAGCGTTTCCCGATCCTGCCACGCCTGGCTGCGTCGTAAATTGATTTGCAAAGGTAATAATCCCGTTCGGCGTCTGCTGTACCCGGGACGCCGGCCGATAGTACCGTCCGTCAAAGCCAAATTTAAAATTATGCTGTCCTCGCGTCCAGCTATAGTCGTCCGCAATCGAATAGATGTTCTCCCGCTGCCCGCCTGGCTGGAATGGATTCGCTCCGATGGTCGTCAATCCCGGCACGTTGATTTGCGGAACACCAAATGCCGTGCCAGGTGGATTCAGATTCAGGAGCCCGAACTGGCTGGCCGTCACATTCTGGCTGAGTGTCGGGAACGTTAGATTGTCATCGAAAAACGTCCATGCCGTTCGGAACTGATTGACCTGCGTTGGACTGAAGATATGCACCTCCTGAATCGTCACGCTGCTGGCTTTCGTGTATTCGTTAGAACCGGTAGCGGGCAATCCCGCCGGCGAAAGGTTCACGGCCGTGCTGTACGAATAGCGCCCAAAGATCGAATCGGTGTCGTTGAACGTATGGTCAATCCGTCCGTGCCCCTGGTCGCCGTCCCCTACTGTTGAGACTGGCGTGATGTAGTTGTATGCGGCTGAGCCGGCCGCGTTCGGCTGCGGATAGTACGTCAGCGCTCCCACCCCAATCTGCCCGAACCGGGACGTGGGTATGAGATTGCCGGCGAATGCCTGCCGCTTGCCCGTGGATGGGGCGTACGTCGCCGGATCGTAGATCGCGGGGCCTCCGCTGAAATCGCCCGCTCTTTGTGGGCCGGATGGCACCGTCAGATACAACGTGCTCGCCCGGCGCGTTCTTAGTCCTTCATAGTTGCCCATGAAGAAAGTCTTGTTTCGCTTAATGGGCCCGCTGATGACGGCTCCAAACTGGTTGCGGCGCAATGGGTCAACCCGCTGCGCGAAGTAGCTCCGCGCGTCCAGCTTGTTATTCCGCAGAAATTCAAATACGCTTCCGTGATATTCGTTTGCGCCGGGCTTAAGCGAAAGATTGATGGCTGCCGGATTGCGCCCATATTCAGCCGCGAAGTTGTTCTCCTGCACCTTGAATTCCTGTATCGCCTCGATCGATGGCGTGAACGCCGGACGCCCGCTCGTTTCCGTACGAGTGTCAACGCCGTCAAAATAAAAACTGATTTGGTTGGCCCGCTGGCCGTTGATGGCAAGTCCTGTGCTCTGCGACGAGCCGGCCAGTTCCGTGACCCCCGGTGTCAGCCTCGCCAGGTCGAAATAATTCCGCCCGTTTAGTGGCAGCTCGACCACTTCTTTGGGACTGATCACCTGGCCCATTTCCGCATTCCGCTGCTCCAGCACCGCTGCGGTTGCGCTTACTTCCATCCTGCTCTCGGTTGTACCCACCGCCAGTTCAAAGTCCCGCTTCACCTGTTGCGCCACCTGCACCTCCAGGTTTGTCACCTCGAATGACTTGAACCCCGTCAGTTCCGCGCGTACCGTATAGATCCCCGGCGGCACAACCGGGAAGTTGTAAATGCCACCAGCGTCCGATCGGGCCTCTCGAACGACTCCCGTGTCACTATTGACCAGCCGTAACATCGCGTTCGGAACCGCTGCGTGTGTAGCATCGGTCACCTGCCCGGCAATACTGCCGTTTCCCACTTGCGCCAGGGCGGAAGAAATGAAAACCAGCAACAAAACGGAAAGCCGCGCGGCTGACCGTACTATTCTCTCGATAACAATCATGTCGGTGCCCACTGGAACTCCTTGGTTCGCGGCTGCCTGGAAACATTCCAGCCGGCCGCGAGGCATAGCAGCAGATTGTCGGGGTCCCGCGCCGAAGTCAACGTAGAATTGGGGGCTGCCGGATTGTCTCGTATGGCAAGACAGTCAGAAAGCCGTTTCAGGCTAGCAGCGAAGTGTTTAGCGGCTCCGGGACTAGCTCGTCAAGCGGGTACACTCGCGCGACGTTCTCGCGCGTGATGACCTCGTGCCGTGTAAATACCGCGGGAGGAATTTTCTGTCCGGTCAGGATGGCCGCCGCCAGCCGGATAACCTCGTCGCCATACCGTTCCGGGAAGTAGGCGACCGATCCAATGAGAGGTGTGTGGTCTCTTCGCAATTCCGCCCGCGTCTCCAGGCTGGCGTTCTGACCCATCACGCAGCACTGCTGCGCGCGGCCGCACTCTTCGAAAGCACGGATCGCTCCTAATGCCGCTGGATCGTTTGTGGCGAACACGACCGTACGCCTTAGCGGCACGCGCCGCAGGTGCCGCCGCACCGCTTCCAACGTGTATTCGAGCGATCCCCGGCCATCTATCTCCACTGTCGGCACGCCTTCCAATCCGGGCAATGTCTCGCACATGCCGGCCAGCATTCCCGAGAGCCGCAGTTTCACCAACGGGCCGGCCGCGTCCTCCTCTATCAGCAGCACGCTATCGGCCTTGCCCTTCCAATATTGTTTGACCCAGCGCGCCATGGCGCGTCCCCCCAGCAAGCCCGCCTGGTAGTTATTCGCTCCAAAAAACGTAGCGCCCGGATGCGGAATCTCGATGGCGATCACCGGGATCCGCGCTTCCAGGAAAAGCGCGGCAATCATCGGCGCGACCCGTTCGTGCGTTTGAAATTCGATCACCAGGTCCACTTTCTCCCGCACCAGCATCTCCGCATTTCGTAGCGCAGTCCGCGCGCTGCGGTGGCTGCTGATGGTGATCAGGTTCATGCCGGCCTCTTCCGCCGCGCGCTCCACGCTTTCCGTTACTGTGCGCGAAAACGCCGTATCGACCCCCCGCGTTGCGAATCCGAGCCGGTAGCGCCGCCGCAAAGGAACGCGAATGCGGCTGCGGAACCTGTCGTCGCCCAGCCGCTCGACCAGGCCCTCGCTCTCGAGAGTTCGCAGCAGCCGCGAAGCAGTTGCCTTATGCAGTGATGTCCGGACGACCAGCTCCCGCAAGCGCAGCACTTCCCCTTCCGTTCGAAATGCCTGCAGGATGTGGCAGGCTCTTTGCACGGACTGCACTAGATCCGTTGATGGTCGTTTGGGGAGAGTTGGCACGGCTCGGCTGCCTTCCCAATCGTCTCACAATGCAAGACATGACCGGATGCGTATCAGGCCTAAATGATATGCTCGAACCCCAGATATATTGCGGCGCCATTTCACACTGCTGGCCGGAACGCTGATTGCCGGGCGGGCTCCGTTGCATGGAGCGACTGCGCTCACAGTGCAGGATGTCACGCGGCGCATACAGACAACCCTTGGCGGTGAATGGCCGCCGGCGGGTCCGGACGGATTCAAAGCCGGTGATCCGAATACACCCGTGAAGGGAATCGCGGCCACGGCGATGGCTACGATGGACGTTCTGAAGCAGGCGTCGAAAGCCGGGACGAACCTGGTCATTACATATGAACCGACATTCTTTGGACGGCACGATGGCCCCGCGCCACCGCCCGCGTCCGGTGTCGCCGTGGACGATCCGGTATACAAGGCTAAGAAAGAGTTCATCGAGAAGGCCGGGTTGGTGATCTTTCGACTGCGCGATCACTGGCAGGCGCGCAAAGAGAACGACATGGTGGCAGGTCTCGCGGAGTCGCTGGGCTGGACGAAATATCGGGTCGCCCCGGACGACGTGCTCTACGACATCCCGGCTGCTACGGCTGAGGACATAGTCGCCCTGATCCGCAAGAGGCTGAATCTGCGCGGTGGGCTGCGCGCGGTTGGCGACCGGAAGGCGCGTGTGCGGCGAGTCCTGCTGCATCCGGGAGTAATGGCGCCCGCTACGATGTGGCAGCGTTATGCAGAGACCGACTTGATTGTCGCGGGCGAGGTGCGCGAGTGGGAAAACACTCACTACGCCGCGGATATCTACACCGCCGGCGAGAAGCGTGGGCTGGTGACGATTGGGCGAGTTGCTTCCGAAGACCCCGGAATGCGTGCCTGCGCGGCGTGGCTGGAGATGCTCGTGAAGGAAGTTCCGGCGCGGTGGATCACTGCCGGGGATCTCTACTGGAGGGCAGCCTGATGACGGGACGTGAAGTAGTCGACCTCATCAAGAAGAACGTGGGCGTGCCGTGGAACGATCGGTCGTATCGCGACACGTTCAAGCTCGGCAATCCCGATTCGACGGTGAAAGGGATCGCGACCACGGTTATGGTGACGTTCGATATGCTCAAACGTGCCAACCAGGCGGGCCTGAACATGGTGATCTCGCACGAGGATACATTTTGGAACGATCGCGATGAAACGAAGGATCTGACGGCGAATCCGCTTTACCGGATGAAGACCCAGTACGCGCTGAAGAACGACATGATCGTCTGGCGGATTCACGATCATATGCACGCGATGCACCCGGATTATACGGTCGTAGGATCGCTGCGGTCGGTGGGTGTGAAGGGCGGCGAAGACGCCGTGATGCGCGCCCGCGTATACACAATTCCGGAGACGACGCTCGGCGAGTTTGCGTCGCAGGTCAAGCGGCTCACGGGGTCGCGGGCTTTTCGTTGTGTGGGAGATCCAAAGGCGAAGGTCAGCCGAATTCTCTTAGGTCCGGGGTATGCGACGCCGAGGATGACCGCCGAGGCGGATGTGGTCATCGGCGGCGAGCAGCAGGAAGCGGACGGAGGTTTCGACGATGTGGAATACGTGGCCGACGCAGCGTCGCTGGGCATGGCGAAAGGATTGATCATGCTGGGGCACGTGATTTCGGAGCAGCCCGGGATGGAAGATCTCGCGAAGTGGATTGGAACCTTCATCCAAGGGATTCCGATTCAGTTCGTGCCAGCCGAGGAGCCGTTCTGGACTTAGACTATGGAGTTACTTTGTCACCAGACGTAAGTAGCAATAATTCGCGGCCGGCCCGATTTCGCGCGAACGACCTCTGTCGATAACACGATTTCAAGGTTCTTCTTCTCCCATCCAGGAGCGATGCTGCTCAACATACGCAGCTCGTCTGAATCGGTCAAGAACTCTGCCGCCGCCGAAGTACCGAAGATCGAGATTCCCGCCGCAGTGATTACCGGCTGGCCTGTATTCGGATCGAAGAAACGCAGGACGAGCGCGTAATCTCTGGTGACCTGTAACAACGGAGTTGCGTAGTCCAGGGACCAATCGTTGCTATGCGGCCGGCGCGTATCGCGAATCACCACGGTACGCGGCGCAATCTTTTCTGGCCTGTAACGCAGCTTCCCAATCAATCGCTCCGTCCAATCATTATTCATGAGGCCGATCAGGATGGCGGGGCCGCTCCTGAGATCGCTGAAAGTTGCCTCCGATTGCACAGCTATACGCCACGGCTTTCCCCGGCTTTCGAGGAAGCCGGCAAATTTCGCAAGAGCAATCGCGTCCGACACGTGGATCGTTTGTGTGGGGAGGCGGTGAAACTCGCCCAGATCCAGGCCTCGCAGATCGGAGGGTGACTCCTTCGCGGCCGGTAGCTTCCCACCTTCGAGATTCCCGATGCAGAGCAGCGTCTCTCCCGGCGAAGCCAGCACGGGATTCCAAAACTTCCTCACCGGGTCGTTTGAAAGCCTCAGATTGCGAAGCGAAATCGCGAGCACAAGCAAAACAACGCCACTGCCGAGCGCCGTTATCCAGCGCCGCCTCGAAGGATGCTGAATGTGTGGCTGCTCGGCCGGAAACGGGTTTACGAGAACGGTGCGGCGCTCGCCGCGGAACTGTGGAACATACGATCCGGGTTGGAGATCGAGATGTAACTCAGCATCTTGAAGATCTCCCTGATAATACTGCGCGAGGCGCTTGCGGACTTCCGCCATGGCGCTTCGCACCACATGATCGGAGCCGGTGTCGTAATCCGGCTCGCGGCCGAACACGTCCACTCCGATAGTCCGTTCCTTGAGTTGCTCCGTGTTCCCCGCCAGAGTCTGCTCGACGATGTACGTCAATACCGCGGCGTAGCGCTTGCTGTTCCGAAAAACGTGGCTTTCCAGGATACGCGCCAATTGCTCGCGAATCTGCCCGGCGCTGAACGTTCGCGGGACACCGGGCGCCGTGGAACTAGTCATACTTTGATTCACCCCGCGAACTAAACGCGCTGAGTCTATCACTGTTCCGCTGGGGCAGGGAAGTTGGAATGGCCGTCTATTGCTCCTTCAACGCCTCAGTCGGCTCGATCCGCAGGCCGCGGCGGGCGGGGCCGAGCGCCGCCAGGAGGCCCACCGCCATCATGAAGAGCGCCACGGCAGGCAGGACGACTGCCTCGTTGCCCCGCATGAGATTGTCCGCCGGCGTTCTTTCGAGCACCGCCGCCGCCGCGACCATGCCCAGTGCCGCTCCGGCGGCAAGCTGTCCGAACGCTCGCGAGAAAATGCTCGCGACCAGGCGCTTCGAGTCGGCTCCCAGCGCCATCCGAATCCCAATCTCCTTGCGGCGTTGCGAGACAGTGATCGACATGAGCGCGTAGATGCCCGCCGAAGAGAGCATCAGGACGCTGAGCGTGACGGCCACAAGCACCGCTGCTTCCAGGCGTCTGATCCACTGCTCCCTGCGCAGGGCTTCGTCCAGGCTGAGTATATTGCGCAGATGGAGTTCAGGATCGACGGCTGCCGCGATCTCCCGCAGGCGTCCGGCGAAGCTCGAGGGAGCGCCGCCGTGCAGCCGAAGCGCCATGGTCACGGGCTGCAACTGCCCGGCTGCGGCCGGGTGGTACAGCTTGAGCGGGGAATCGTCGATTGCGGGGCTTGCGCCGGTCGGGAAGTCACTGACGATGCCGACGATCTCGTACCAGCGCCCGGCTTCCACATCCTGCGCGGCGGAGCTTCGGCTTCCGCCAACATAGCGGATGCGCCGGCCTAGGGCGCCGCCGCCGAAAATCCGTTGGGCGAATGAACGGTTGACCACGACTGCGCCGGCGGCAGCAAGATCCGCCGATTCGAATCCACGTCCGGCCAGGATGGGAACGCCGAAGGCGTGGAAGAAGTGGACGTCGATGCGGTTAAACCGCACCTCATGCCCGGATATTTGCGGCCCGCCGGCAGAGTCGGTTTCGATCCAGGTGGTGGCTTCTTCGCCGGGATTGGCCATCGCGAACGTTACGCCGGAAATTCGGGGCTCGGCTTCCAGGCGGCGCATCAGCTCGGCTTGCCGGCCCGCGAACCGGCGCGTGAACTCGAGTGTGCCGGCATCCGCCCGGTCCGTGCCAGGCACGCTGTCCATCCCAAGCTGCGCGGAGAGAAACTCTTCCGCCCGGAATCCGGGATCGGCAAATCCGGACCGCAGGGAGGCCCAGGCGCCAGAGACTGCCGCGGGCAACAGTGCCACGGCGAAACCAACTTGCGCGACGATCAGCACAGTCCAGGTTGTTCCGAGCCGCATGCCGGAACCTCCCGCCCCAATGATCCGGAGCGCGGCCTGTACCTGGCGTCTGGTTGCCTGGAGCGCAGGCATGATGCCCACGATCGCCGCCGCGAGCACACTGAGCGCGCCGGCATACAGAACTGCTCCCGGCGAGAGGTGGAACGACAACCAGAACGGCAGCTCCGAAGCGATTGGCAGCGTGGCGCCGGCCGCCTGACGGAGAGCGAACTCGGCGATGGCGACTCCCGCCACGGCCGCCACCGCCGACAGTACCAGTGCTTCGATAAAGAGCTGGGCAACGATGCGGCCGCGGCCAGC
>Ga0193753_10003901_pt1 | contig 10866 bp, 7 predicted proteins | sample H1c2metaG_FD_144925 | JGI IMG/M metagenome (GOLD analysis project Ga0193753, IMG submission 144925) | Soil microbial communities from a riparian zone of the East river system, Colorado, United States - H1c2 | ecosystem: Environmental > Terrestrial > Soil > Riparian zone | place: USA: East River... | reverse complement strand
GCTCCCGTACGATCCTGCCTCTGGCCCTCCTCACCCTCAGCGCCCCCGCACTCCTTCACGCGCAAAAGACCCCCATCCAGATCACCGCCGACCTCACCGACGCCCCCCGCAAGCTCTTCCACGCCGAAGTCGACATCCCCGTCACCTCCGGGCCCCTCACCCTCACCACCCCCAAGTGGATCCCCGGCACCCACCGCCCCACCCCCCTCGTCGACAGCATCACCGGCGTCGTCTTCACCGCCAACGGAGCCGTCCTCCCCTGGCGCCGCGACGACGTCGACATGTTCGAGTTCCACCTCAACGTCCCCTCCGGCGTCACCACCCTGCACGCTCACCTCGACCTCATCGTCGGCGGCCGCGTCACCACCAAGCTCGCCGCCTTCGAGTGGGAAGGCCTCCTCCTCTACCCCGCCAACATCCCCGTCAAAGACATCGCCATCCAGCCCACCGTCATCGTCCCCGCCGGCTGGGGCATCGGCACCGCCCTCACCCCCACCTCCGCCGCGCACAACGTCAGCACCAGCGCCGCCCCTGGCAGCAGCACTCCCTTCGCCGTCACCACCGTCGAGCAGCTTGAAGACTCGCCCGTCATCGCCGGCCAGTACTTCCACGAGTTCGCCCTCGCCCCCGAGGTCACGCCCAAACACTACATCGACGTCGTCTCCGACGAGCCCGAAGACTCCAACCTCCGCCCCGCCCTCCTCGCCGAGCTCAACAACCTCGTCCGCGAGACCGGCGCCATGTACGCCTCGCGCCACTACAACGTCTACCACCTCCTCCTCACCCTCTCCGACACGGCCGGCGGCCAGGGCCTCGAGCACGGCCAGTCCTCCGACAACGGCGTAGGCGAAAAGGGCTTCTCCGACGACGCCCACCAGCTCGCCGAATCCGACCTCCTCGCCCACGAGTTCACCCACTCCTGGAACGGCAAATACCGCCGCCCCGCCACCCTCTACCAGCCCGACTTCGCCACCGCGCAGCAGGGCCAGCTCCTCTGGGTCTACGAGGGCATGACCCAGTACCTCGGCAACGTCCTCGCCGCCCGCTCCGGCCTCAAGTCGCAGGACCAGTATCGGGACATCCTCGCCCTCTCCGCCGCCAACCTCGACTACAAGCCCGGCCGCGACTGGCGCAGCACCGAAGACACTGCCATCGCCTCCAGCATCCTCCGCGGCGGCAGCCCCGCCTGGTCCAACTGGAAGCGTGGCCAGGATTACTACCAGGAGGGCGAGCTCCTCTGGCTCGACGCCGACACCCTCATCCGCAAGCTCACCGGCAATAAGAAATCCCTCAACGACTTCGAGCACCTCTTCCTCGGCAAGGGCGGCAACACCGGCCCCCTCATCGTCCCCTACGACCGCGAAGAACTCATCGCCGACCTCAACCAGATCGTCAAGTACGACTGGGCCACCTTCCTCCACGACCGCATCGACAAGCTCAACCCCCGCGCCGATCTCGCCGGCATCGAGCAGGGCGGCTATAAGCTCGTCTACACCGACAAGCCCAGCAAGTCCGAGAGCACCATGTCCGCAAGCGGCGGCCGCCGTGGAGGCCTCAACGTCTGGTACTCCATCGGTATCCGCCTCATGCCCGACGGCACCATCGCCGACGTCCGCTGGGGAGGCCCCGCAGACAAAGCCAGGCTCGCCCCAGGATCAAAGATCCTCGCCATCAACGGCCGAGTCTTCTCCACCGACGAGCTCAAAGCCGCCATCGACCAGTCCAAGGGCAAGACCGAGCCCATGCACCTCATCCTCCAGACCAACACCTTCGTCGACCTCGCCGACCTCGACTACCACGACGGCGCGCGTTACCCCTCCCTCGTCCGCGTAGAAGGAACTCCCGCCTACCTCGACGACATCACCAAACCCCTGGCCAAACACGAGACCGCCCCAACCAAACCCGAATCAAACTAGGCTGAACCGACATTTTGGCAACTGGTCGCGGGAAAATCTTCAAGCCGACCAACGGGAGGCAGTAGGCGAAGCCGGTACACCCCCCACGAAGTGGGCGCCGCCCGCGCAGGGCGCCTTTCTTCTTTGCCAGAACAATAGGTCGATACGCCCTGGAACGCCACAAAGCCGAGTGCCCATCTTCGCGACAGCCTCATCATCGCTAAGGGGGCATTCGCAAACGCGATCCGCCCTACTCTCCCAGCCACAGACGATCGAGTGCCCCATCCATGTCGCAGCCTCACGCTACATGGGTGGGAATGTAAAATCTCCACTCCAGGAGTTACGATGATCTCGAAATCGAAAGCCTCGCTCCTCGTCGCATCCTTATTCGCCGCTACTCTCACCCCGGCATCCGCCCAGACTATGTCTTCCTCGGCAGTGCGCTCCCCGCAGCCAGTCTTCTCCCCTGCGAATGCCTTCACTCCCTACACGGGGTGTAGCCTCAGCGAAGGACTATCCGTGGTCGAAACTGCACCACTCGCTCTTGGCGTTAAGTCGCGCACCGTGAAGACGATGAAGGGACCTTACACAGTGAACATGGTAGAAGGAAGGCGCGTCATGTTCGCCTATCCCGATGAAGAATTTTACGCCAATGTAAAAGTCGAGATTCTTCCCTCCGAAGGTTACTTCGAATCGAAGGAAGCGCTCATCAGCGACTTCGAACATACACTCGCCGGAGACAACTCAAGAAACTATTCGTTGAAACCGCATCTAAACGGCTTCGAAATTCAGGGCCTTGATCGATCCAGACGCGAGGGTGGTGTCCTAGGTATCTACCTCTTCTTCGACGATCCGAATCACACAGTGACAACAATCTATTTCCTGAATCAGGAACCACCCAAACGGTTCAAGACTATGCAGGAATACGCTGTCGTTCGTGATCGCTTTCTAAACGAATACACCTCTTGTATTCGCAAAGCCCTTCACCCCTAATTTGCCTGAGCCAAGGATAAAAATGCGCAAAGTCACACTCGCCCTGCTCCTCACCACTACCCTAGCCGCCCCCGCCCAAACCATGTCCGCCCCCAAAGCCGCACCCCCGCCCACCCCTAACTGGCCCATCAAAAACGGCACCTACACCATCAGGAACTTCCACTTCAACACCGGCGAATCCCTCCCCGAGCTCAAACTCCACTACATCACCCTCGGCACCCCGCACCGCGACCCCCAGGGCCACACCGACAACGCCATCCTCCTCCTTCACGGCACCGGTGGCGACGCCCACAGCCTCCTCGTCCCGCAGTTCTCCAATGTCCTCTTCGGCCCCGGCCAGCCCTTCGACATCACCAGATACTTCCTCATCCTCCCCGACGACATCGGCCAGGGCGAATCCTCCAAGCCCTCCGACGGCCTCCACATGCGCTTCCCCCAGTACGACTACGACGATATGGTCGCCTCCCAGCGCACCATGCTCCTCGAAGGTCTCCACGTCGATCACCTCCGCCTCATCCTCGGCACCTCCATGGGCTGCATGCAGGCCTTCGTCTGGGGCGAAACCTACCCTCAGTTCTCCGACGCCCTCGCCCCCTTCGCCTGCCTCCCCGTCGAACTCGCCGGACGCAACCGCATGATGCGCTACATGGCCATCCAGAACATCAAGCTTGACCCCGCCTGGAACAACGGCGACTACACCACCGAACCCACCCTCGGCCTGCGCGGCGCCAACGAGCTGCTCCTCGTCATGGGCTCCGCTCCTCTGCAGATGCAGAAGAACTTCCCCACCCGCGCCAAGGCCGAAGCCTACGTCGACCAATACCTGGAGCGAACCTTCGCCCACACCGACGCCAACAACCTCATCTACTACGTCAACGCCTCACGCAACTACGACCCCAGCAAGAAGCTCTCCACCATCACCGCCCCCGTCCTCTGGATCAACTCAGCCGACGACTTCATCAACCCCTCGGAGCTCGGGATCGCAGAAAAGATGGTCACCCAGATCCCTCATGCCAAATTCATCCTCATCCCCATCTCCGACGCTACCCGAGGCCACGGCACCCACACCCAGGCCGCCGTCTGGAAGAATGACCTCATCGACTTCCTCCAGCAGACTGAAAAGAAATAGCAAAAGAAAAGCGCCGCGCCATCAGCCGATCAGGCCAACAGCGCGGCGCTACAGATAACCTTTCTCAACGACAGCTCAACGACCCTTGCCCGTATAGTTCTGCGCATAGATATCGCGCGGAAGCCCCTGGCTACGAGCCTTCCTCGCCAGCGCATACGCCTGATCCCGGCTCATCATCCCCCCAACTGTAACCAGATACGGTGCGCGTCCATTGGGCGAAAACACCTCAGGCTGCAGCGCGCCATATTGCTGCGCCATCGCCGCCGCCTTCTCCCGTGCCTGGGCCTCATGGTTGTACGTATACGCAACCACCCGCCACTGCACACCCACTGGCTGGGCCACAGGCCTCTTCGCCTGACGATCTGCCGCATTCACAATCGGCGAAGGCTTCATCGGCGGTGCAGCCTTCGCAGTCGCATCCGCCTGTCCGCCCTGCCCCATCGTAGCCAGCGTCGTCGTCTCCGGAGCCACCCCGCTCTGCTTCGTCGAATGCCCCCGCAGCACAAGCCACCCCAGCAGCAGGATCAGCACCGCACCCACGCCATACGCAATCTTTCGCCACTCCATCTTCTTCGGCTCATCTTCAACCGGCACCCGCATGCGCCCCATCGTCGAAACAGGCGAAGCCACCGAAGCCCCAGTCGCCGCGGCAGCAGTCGCCGCAACCGGCCGCTTCACCGGCTCAGCCGCCACAACCCGAGCAGCTGGAGCAGCCTTCGTCATCGTCTCAGCCGGACGAGCAGCAGCAGTCGGCACCACCACCGGAGGCAGAGCGGCGGCAATCTCCCGCAACCCCCACTCCCCGCTCATCCCCTTGTTCACAATCTGATCGAACGGCGCGCTCAGCGGAAGATCCCGCGCCGCTGCCTCCAGCGTCCGCTGCTGTGTCAGCGCCCTTAGCAGCACCGCCGCAAGATCATGCACATCCCGCCTCTTCAGTCTGCTCCCATCCGCACCCTCAGGAGCCTCGCGGACGCAGTCGCTCCTCAGCTTGATCGCGTCGCCCACGGCAAACACATTTCCCGCCTCCACATGCTCATGGACGAACCCATGCGAATGCAGCTCCTCCAGCGCCGCCACCAGGCTCGCCGCCACCTCCTTGGCCTCGAGCACCGTCAGTCGCCGCTGGCTCAAAATCTCGCCGAGGTTCCCCTCTACCGGCTCCATCACCGCGTACACCAGCGCCGTCTCGTCCAGCACCACCGGGCCGAACTTTTTAATGTGCAAAAGATTGCGGTGTTTCAGAGCCTCCACACCGCGCCACCGGGCAAGAATCTCCTCATCATCGAAGTGAGACTCGATCAGCCGTAGCAGCATCGGCACTCCCGTGCCGTTCGAAGTGGAAAAGAAAGCGCTACGCCCCTCGGGCTCCAACAGCTTCGTCAGCGGGAAGGCGCCGTCAATTGTTCTTCCCTCATATTCGTTCCATAAGTCCATAATGATTCGTCCAGTCCTGGGTATTCTGATGCAAGGAGAGAGCCGCGAGGGCAAAGTGAGACAAAATTTACGTGCACGAGCGTGACGTACGCAGCCGAGTGTCTCTCGACCACGCACCATTATCGTTCATTGCGCCACACCTCTCAACGCCGCACTTCAAGCGACGAACCTAAGCAGACACATTCGGTGCTATGAAAGTGCTATGGCCTGACGGCCGGTCCCACTGCGCGTGGGGCGATCACTTCGTGACATGTATACCCCTTCGGATGATGCTCCCGTTGGTCGCCAGCAAAAATCTTCCGCCGACCAACGGGAGGCAGCAGGCGAAGCCGGTACACCCCCCCACGAAGTGGGCGCCGCCCCCGCAGGGCGCTCTTAGCTTCCCGGCGCAATCACCAGGTACTGCTCCAGCTTCCCATCCGGCTCCTCATACACCGTCACCCGCAGCTGCTTCCCCGCAAACTCCACGCGGAACACCCGAAACGTCATCCCCCCGCGCTTCTCCTCCGCAATCTGCTTGAACCCGCTCGGCACTCCAAACGGTTTCAGGCTCGTGGCAAAATCCTCCACCGCCTCCGCCGTAAAGTAAGCATCGCAAAACGCAGTCAGCTGCGACCGGTCGATCTTCCCCTCCTGCAACCCCGTAAAGATCCCCAGCGCCCGAGCCTCCGCCGCCTTCACCTCAGCCGCGCTGCTCCCCGCATCGCCTCCACCTCCCAGCACCACCGGCGCAATCTGCCGCGCCAGCGCACCCGCCGCACTCGAGGCATCTTCATTCGTCAACACCGTCACCGCAGCCTTATCCGCGGGAAAAACAATATTCTGCGATACAAATCCCGACACCTCGCCGCTATGCGCCACATACCGATGGCCGCCCTGCTCTCCCACCTGCACCCCCAGCCCATAGCCCGTGCCCTTGCCGTTCTTCAGCTTCACCTCGCCAAACATCGCGTCATACGAGGCCGAAGCCAGCAGCGACCGATCCATCAGGCTGATGTTCCACAGCGCCAGGTCCCCCGCCGTCATCGCCAGCTCGCCCGCCGCGAACATCCACCCCGTACCCTCCTGCGGAGCCGGGCGCAACGGCCCCAGCGCATGCTGGTAGTACCCCATCGGATCGCTCGCCGGCAGCCTGCTCGCATCCGAGTTCAACACCCCCATCATCTTCAACGGCCTGAAGATCCTCTCCTGCAGCTGCTCGACCAGCGGCTTGCCCCCGGCGATCTCCACAATCCTCCCGGCAATCACATAGTTCGTATTCGAGTACTGCCACTGCGTCCCCGGCTCGAAGTCCAGCGGCTTCCTCCCCCACACCTCCAGAATGTGTTGCGGCGTCGTCGGCTGCATCATCGAGGTCATCACATAATCTTCCGGCCAGAAGTCCTGATACCCCGAGGTCATCGACAGCACCTGCCGCACCGTCACCTCGGCCGCCCGCGTCAGCTCCGGCAGATACTTCGACACCGGGTCCTCCAGCTTCACCTTGCCATCCTGCACCAGCAACAGAACCGCAGCCGCGGTGAACTGCTTGCTGATCGACCCGATCGAATAATGCATCGCCGCATCCGCCTCCACCGGCGGCGCCAGCCGCGCCTTCCCATAGGCCTTCACATAGGCGACCTTCCCACCCTGCACCACGGCCACCGAGGCACTTGGAACCCCCGTAGCCGCCAGCACCTTCGCCGCCGCCGCATCGATCTCGCTCACCGCAGAAGCCGGCAAATCCCCCTTCGCCGCCACCGATGCACCCACCACCGGAGCCTGCCCCCAAACCGGCAAACTCCCCGCAGCCAATACGCAACTCAGGCTTATCGCCCTCACCGAACCAACACGCAGAATCGTCATGCACGAAAGACTACAGCACCACCACTACCCCTTCCCAGACATCTCTTACTCGTCACTCTGTGCTCCTTACTCTTTGCCTTAGTTTTTGTTTCTGCCGTTGTCTTTGCCCTTGAGATTAAGCGTGGGGCTTCAGCCCCACGAAAAAAAACACGCCAAGCCCTCAACCCATCGCCCCTGACAAGCAAGACTGAAGCCGGCAAACGCCGTATCCGCGTTCATCCTTTAAAAATCCTGAAATCCGCGGCCGCCTTCATCATCGAAGCCCCTAAAATCCGCAGACGCCCCCACATCTGCGAAAATAGAACCAGTATGCCCGAGCCCAACACCACGATCGCCGTCGCCATGTCCGGAGGAGTCGACTCCTCCGCCGTCGCCGCGCTCCTGCGCTCCCAGGGCTACACCCTCGTCGGCCTCACCCTCCAGCTCTGGAACCAGCGCCGCCTCTCCGGACACGAAGGCATGCCCGAGGCCGTCCAGGGCCGCTGCTGCTCCATCGACGACGTCTACGACGCCCGCCACGTCGCCGAGCAACTCGACATCCCCTACTACATCGTCAACCAGCAGGACCGCTTCGAGGCCGACGTCGTCCGCCCCTTCGTCGCCGAGTACCTCGCCGGACGAACCCCCATTCCCTGCACCCTCTGCAACAACCACCTCAAGTTCGACCAGCTCCTCACCACCGCCCGCCAGATCGGCGCCGACCGCATCGCCACCGGCCACTACGCCCGCAATCACTTCGACCAGGCCCGCAACCGCTGGATCCTCTCCCGTCCCGCCGACAAGTCGAAGGACCAGACCTACTTCCTCTTCGGCCTCACGCAAGACCAGCTCTCCCGCACCCTCTTCCCGCTCGGCGAGATGCAGAAGCCGGCCGTCCGTGTCATGGCCGCCGAAGCTGGCCTCGCCGTCGCCCAGAAGTCGGACTCGCAGGAGATCTGCTTCATCCCCGGCGGCGACTACAACGCCTTCCTCAAGGCCTACCTCGACGAGCAGGGCGAAGCCCTCCCCGACTCCTCCGGCGAACTCGTCACCTCCACCGGCGAGGTCATCGGCCACCACGCAGGCATCCAGAGCTTCACCGTCGGCCAGCGCAAGGGACTCGGCCTCACCAGCCCCAACCCCCTCTACGTCCTCGCCATCCACCCCGACAGCCACCAGGTCACCGTCGGCGCCGACGAGGATCTCCTCTCACGCGACCTGCGCGCCAACCGCCTTAACTGGATCTCCATTCCACAGTTGACCGAGCCTATCCGCGTCAGCATCAAGGTCCGCCACCGCCACACCCCGGCCCTGGCCATCCTCCGTCGCCTCGACGACGACAACGTCCAGGCCCTCTTCGACGAGCCCCAACGTGCAATCACCCCCGGCCAGTCCGCCGTCTTCTATCAGGAGGACGAGGTAGTCGGGGGTGGTTGGATCATCTAGATGGAAGTTCTCAGCCTGACGGGCCGGTCCCACTGCGCGTGGGCGGTCACTTCGTGACTTGTATATCCCCTTCGGGTCGCGGCTCCCGCTGGTCGCAGAAAAGAATCTTCCGCCGACCAACGGGAGGCCCTAGGCGAAGCCGGTACACCCCCCACGAAGTGGGCGCCGCCCGCGCAGGGCGCCTGAAATCATCAAATCAATCAGCCCGAACCTACCAGCCCGGCCCACGGTCCCTTGAAACATCGTGCGAGATCTCGGCCTCGCCATTCTTCCGGCTATAGCTTCCAAAGCCCTTCGCCCGCCCCACCAGAACATCCAGCCCGGCCTTCAGACCCTGCACCAGCCCACTCACCTCGCGTACAGGAGTCCTGATCCCATGCTGAATCGAGTTCGCGATCTCCGACGTCGTCGCCAGCACTGACGTCACCATGCTGTCGACCCGCGCCACCTGCGCCCGCGTCTTCACATTCACGTCCGTCACCGTCGCATCGAACTCCTGCGCCTTGTTCCGCACCAGGTGGCTCGTCTCCACCAGATTTTCGGTGATGATCTTCACCTTGGGCGAAGCGTCGTGAAACAGATCCCGCGCCTCCTGCATCATGGGAGCCACCGTCTCGAACATCGGCATCGCCTTCGACCGAAACTCATCGGCAAATCCCAGCATCTGCTTCCGCGCCTTGGCCGCGCCCACCGCCACAATGACGACCGCAATTGCCTGGATCAGCATCGCGCAAGCCAGGATGCCGATAAAGATCATCAGCAGCCTCGTATTGCCCGACGAAAGCGCGTCGCTCTCCTGCAGCCACATTCCCGACAAAACCATATGTGCCGCGTCCATGTAGCCCCCTCTCTTCTCATCCAAACTTACAGGGCCGTCCCCGAGTTACAACAGGGCCGGCCCTCATGACACCTTATCTACGAGGAGTGCGTCTCGCCCGACGTTGCACTCGAGTACGCATCCTTGCCCGCATCGATCGCAGCGGCAACCTTGCCCTGCTGCTCCTGCACCAGCCCCTTGCCCTTCTCGACATACTGGGACCACTGGGTCCGGCCGCGGTCATAGTACTCTTTTCCGCGATCGACATAATCTCCAACCTGCTGTTTGCCCTGCTCTGCCAGGTCGGAGGCGCGATCCTTCGCCTGCTGCGCCAGCACGACGGCCCGCTCCTTCGCGTCCTGTGCGCTCGCCGCCAGGTCCTCGCGCGTCTCCCTGCCGGACTTCGGCGCATACAGCACTCCTACAAGTGCCCCAACGCCCAGACCCGCCAGAAACCATCCCAATCCGCTTACACCGTTGTCGTTGTCTGACATGCTCATTCTCCTATTTACCTTCAAATGGCGAATCTGTTCCCTCGCCTTTATAACCTATCCTGTCGTCCACAATCGACTTGCTCAAATGGCCCGATCGATTGCTCCAGCATACCGCTGCCGCAACGGTCGAAACCCAGCGACCACCGGCACCCATGTTCAGGTGGATGCCCTCCCACTCAATTAGGTTGCGCGATCGAGTCGATCTTGCCCCGCGCAGCGCCATCCCAGGGGAGTCGATTCCCTCTCTCCACGCAGACAAAAAAAACCCATCGCACCCGCCTCAACTCACCCTTCTATAATCGTTCGCGTCATACCATCAGGACCCATCAGGACGCGGGCAACCAGAATGCGGGCAGCCAGAGAGAATCCAATACGCCTCCCATCCTGAAATGCACCGCCACCGCAGCCAGCCGCATCGGATAGCTGAAGACGATAAGCTTAGTCGCTTGAACTTGAAAATAGTCGCATTGAAATAGTTACGTTGAAAGGCAGTCACTTGAAAAGAGGTTCTATGCACGCCAACCGAATTCTCTCCGCACCCCGCGCAGCGGCGACCAGCGCCATCACCCTCACCGCGCTCGCCCTGGCCCTCACCTTCGCCGGCTGCAAGAAGCCCACCCCCGCAGCTCCCGTCGATGACGCCTCCCTCAGCTCCGCCCTCCAGAGCCGCCTCGCCGCCGACAACGCTCTCAGCACCGAGCCCATCCAGGCCTCCGTCCAGAACAGCGTCGCCACCCTCAACGGAGCCGTCAGCAGCGACGCCGCCCGCTCCCTCGCCGCCTCCGACGCCGCCCAGGTCGCCGGCATCAAGACCGTAGTCAATAACCTCAC
>Ga0193753_10003900_pt1 | contig 10866 bp, 6 predicted proteins | sample H1c2metaG_FD_144925 | JGI IMG/M metagenome (GOLD analysis project Ga0193753, IMG submission 144925) | Soil microbial communities from a riparian zone of the East river system, Colorado, United States - H1c2 | ecosystem: Environmental > Terrestrial > Soil > Riparian zone | place: USA: East River... | reverse complement strand
GAGGTGAGAACTTGAGTCAGCTGTTTGAACATGTCGTTCTTGTGGGCACGGGAGTCCTGTATCGGCTAGTTTGCCGCTCAGGGCATTGTTGGGGGTCGCCGAAGGCCATCGTCCCTTTCGGGTGCTTCACATCGACCGGGTTTGCCACATGTCATGATGATTGCGGTCGTCTGGACGTGGCTTATCAGCACATGGTTGATTCAGAGAGCGGAGGCAGGACGCCTTGTGGGCCATCCATTACGCAGCACTTCCAGGCATTTCAGGTACCCCACTCCGGAACACACCGCACCATATTCCACATCATCTTTCTTACGCCCATTGATGCGAGCATATTCTCAATCATCAACACTGTTTTAAGCGTTGTCTTCGACGGACTTATTGTCGTAATTATTTTCCGCAAAGTATTTGCGCATGGCCATGTCAATGCCGAGACGATCTACGGCGCACTCTGGATTTAACTGCTCATCGGATTTGCCTTCGCTGGTATCAACGGGCTCATATGGGCAATCAGGCCAAAGGCCTTCTATCTCGATCCCGCACTGAACGCACACATGACACCCGACCGGTTTGATTTTGTCTATTACAGTTTCGCTACGATGACGTCGCTCGGCTCAGTCGGAATTACGCCGGTTGCGGGACAGGCGCGCTCGATGTCTGTAATGGAAGCGATTACCGGCATTTTGTACCTCGCGGTGCTAATCTCGCGGCTAATGGCGGACTATCGGGAGCACAATGGTTCCACACAGTAATAACAATTTCAAACGTTTCCAATTCGATTAAAGAGCATTTCTTTGGTCGACGGGCCAGATAACCCGTGGAGCGCGCTTGCGTTTACGAATCGGTTCTCTAAATCTCAGAAAACTCGGTGCCGCTTTGAGCTAGACTGCGAGAAGTGGATGAGCGTGCGGCTCATCCACTTGAAAGCCGACGATTACTCCTGAATGGCTCCGTCCGAACGATCATCTGCGGTCCCAACATTTGAGAGCCGTTTCATGCTAATGACGCGGATCTCGACAACGCGACGCGTGACAGTTAGTCCGTGAACGTTTTCCTCATACTCGCGATACCGGAGAATGCCTTCAAGTTTGACGAGCTGACGACGAATCGACCGTGTATACATTGCCGGTCAATTCAAAAGTTGTACAGATCGGCGTAAGACTTAATGGGAATCGTAAAGAAAACGATAGCTGCCAAGTGAGACGGAATTCTAAAGGCACATAGGCGTACCTTCTATCGCAAAGGAGATAAAATTTGCATCATCAAGCGACAAGTGTCCAATGAAAACGCTGCGTTATCAACCGTGGTTTCGATCCTAGAAATTATGTGCAGTTGGCGATAGTTTCGATTGTGTCTAATGCCGCGCCTTGAGGGCTTTGGCAAACATAGGCCACTAAAGAAATGAAGGGATGATCCATAGAGGTCGCTACACGAATAGTTGTGCGGTTCTACACAATGATCCCGTGTAGCGACCTCTATTTTTACTACCGCAAAACTTTGATAGATTCGTCCATAGATCTGAAGAGAAACGTTTTGAACATCGCTTTCAGCCAAATGGAGAATTCGCAAATGAAAAATTCATTCACAAAGATTTCGGTGGCCCTGCTCGCCTTAGGCCTCGTGCTCTTTAGTAGTTGTACTTTCGCTCAATCCCCTCTTAAATGGCGTACCGCTCAGCATCTCGACACAGGTGTCCAGTCCTCCATAGTCGTTCTGCCTTCCGGTCTGGTTGTCGAGTTTCATCGTAGTGAAAACTCCAATAGCAAGATCTGGTATCACATCGGTACTGTACGCCAAAGCTTTCTGGGTGAATATTCCGTCAGATGGGGTGAGAGCCAACCGATTGAGTATGTCGGAGAGCGTCCGTCTGTAGCAATCACCAAAGAGGGCTATGTTGTCCTCGTATGCACCCGTTTCACCTATACGGGTTTCAAAGGGACTGTTATGCGCTATTTCGTCGGCCAGCTCAATCCTGCTGGCGACGAAAAGCAAACCATTCAATGGCGTGTAAAGGATGCTCTCTTCGACACTGGCCAGTTCGCCAAAGTTGCCTTCAATAGCAGCAACGAACTAGTTGAAGTCCATGAATCCGGCCACAACTCTAATCTTTTCTATCGCCTCGGCCATCTGCGAAATCCTTCTCAGGGAGATTTCAATCTCGTTTGGGATTCAATCAACGGCAACAATGGTGTGAACTACGATAACGGAGCCAACCCGACCATTTCGGTGAATAACCAAAACCAGATCATTGAAAGCCACCAGCAGAGAGCTGGCGCGGGGTATGTAGATTATCGTCGCGGAACTCTAGGCCAAACCTCGATCTCATTTGCCAGTCCAGGCACCACTTATGACAAAGACTCTAATCATCCTGACGTAGCACTTACCAATAACGGTGTAGTGGTTGAGGCTGCTGCCACAATGGGTGCTCGTTTTGTCAAAGGCGTCGTCGTCTCCCGAACAGGCATCCTCAATTCGGACCCAACCTTTGTCAACTGGTCTAACTCTGTCGATATTGGTTGGGACGGCTGGCCGGGTGCGGAACCCTCAGTCGCCACTAATGGGACGGTGGCCGTCGCCATTTGGACAGGTGCAGATAAACTGTTTTACGCTATCGCACCCCTGCAATAACAATCATCACTCCAGATTGTTATCCCAACGGACGCAACAGAGGAATACTTAAAGCGAACATAATCCCGATAAAAGTGTTGGAGATCCCGACCAACATGAGCATTGTCAGCGTCGGAGACATCGACCGGGACGGCAACGCCGATCTCCTCCTTCGAGACCGAAGACTGATCATTTGCTCGTCTATCTCTCTTCAAGTAAGGCAAACCAACGAAGTTGGTGGACGTGGCAAACCGACGGCCGATTGGTCGATCGCTGGCATCACCGGTCTTCTTCGAGGCGATCAGCAGGAAATATCGTTTCAAGAGAAGTCGACCCGTAAAGCGTTCGCATGGACTTTGGATGCCAACCTAAATATCGTCGGAGTGGTTGAATCCGCTGTTGGCAATCACGACGGCTTGCGGGTGCACTTGTCCGAGCCGTGAACGCTGGCGCGTCGGTGGCGACTAAAAAATTGTCATACAAAATATTGTGCTAATCCCTCTCGTATGGTATCAAGGCTACGCAGGAAATTATGATGTTTCGAATCGAGGGCCACATAAGCGACACACTCTTCGGCATTTCGATCTTCCATTCCCACCCCCCCCGAAAAACTTTTTGAGTTACCAAGCTGACATGATGGGGGCGCCGCTTTACGGCGGATAGCGACGGAAGCAGGCGGCGGGTTCATAGGCGTTCGGAGTTGCTGGCCTACGGCACGGTAACACTGGACTTCTGCGAGCCTTGCCAACGAAGGGGCGTGCAGGCTGCCAGGCAGGCACGTTTGTGCTGGCTAACAACGGCAGGATTAACTTCTTCAATTGTGTTTCATGGACACAGGGCCCCTACATAGTCGTGAACCACTCGCGGTGGGAACGTCGTCATGCCGCCGTGAGCCTTCGCGGGATGACGATTCAGCCATTGAATGGAGGCGTTTATACCGATTCGCTCCTCAATGCGGACAGATTTCACCATCAGTAGCTTCGCCAACGACACGATCTTCCGCGAGCTATTGCAAGCAAGCGTTGGAAATGACAAGAAGTGGAAAGCCATATCACTGTGATAGTCCACATTGAGCTGACCACGCGATATTGATTTGGAAAGGTCCCCCTGTATATGTCGAAGCCAACTTATTCTTTGATTGGCAGCAGCATGCTAACGGAGGACTATATCCACACGGATTCGATCCTCGCGTCCTCTGCTGCACCGGCGCCGTTAGCCACATTCCTCAATAGACAAGGGCAATCAGAGGTCCTTGTCGTATATGAGGATGGTGGGCTTGTCATCTTCAGCGTGAGCCGCTGTGCACCGCATTCAAGAGTAGCTAAGAGATTGAAGGATCTAACTACTAAAACGGTTGTCAGTTCTGTACGGCACTTCAAAACTTGTGACTACGTTGGACCATCTGCCGATACCAACGCTGCCGAGCTAGAACCCAGGGACATCAACGAAATATAGTCGCCGTCCGTACTTATCCCAGGGCCATCTTTCACTCCCGATAACGCAATCGCCTTCCAGGCCTTATTGGGGAACCTCATACAGCTATTCAGAAAGGAACATTCTATGTCTAACTCCGCAGCTTTTGATGCCATTCTTGAATTCATCCAGCCGTCCAACGGTGTAGTTTTAAACATGCCTGGAGAGCCCCTTGTGACCGTGGGCTGCGGGTTTGGCGTATGGATCAAGACTACTGTCGAGACCCAGCAGGTTATTTTTCAGTGGGTCAGCGCTCCGGTTTGTGTTTACCTCGAGAATAGTCAAATCGGCCTTACGTGGGAGGGTGGGCCCTGGCTCTCGGCGGCTACTACTCCCATCTCGGACGGCAATTGGCACCATATTGCGGTCGTTCTGACGCAGATGGATCTCACGTTCTTCATTGACGGTAATCCGTCTGGCGCCACCGTCACGCTTCCGGCAAAGGTAGCGTTTGGCAAAATCAATCTCGGCGGGGGGAGCACCACGGGAATTTCGAGTTTTATCGGCCAGATGTGGAATGCGGCGGTCTGGAGCGGCCCCACGACAGCAGAGAATATCTCTGCTTTGATGTACCAGTTTTTCGCAGCCGGTGAGGTGGTGCCTTCAAATTATTCGCTCTTTTCCTCCTTTGACATGGCCGCAAACACCGCGACGAACCGCAGTTCGATTCTCGAGAGTGATCCGACCACGGTCATCACAGGCGCCGAGCTTATCTGGGCTGCTGTACCGTCGAAGGGCGGCTTCGCATTTGAGTTTACTGGCGTCGACCCTGACGGCGTAAGCCTGGGCACAATTCCTGACATCTCAAGCCAGGCGTCGACATTTGAATGCTGGATGAAAATGTCCACGGCCCCGGGCGTTAGCGCGAAGCCACAGACAATTCTTTTGATCAACCAACCGAACGACATCAGCGGCATCGCCATCCCGCGCATCGATTATGACGGCAACGATCAGCTCGGCTGCTTCTGGAGCGTGGAGATCGGTACCTGCAGCGATACCAGACCCATCTCCGATGGAGCGTGGCATCACATCGCCGTCGTCTTCAACTGCAATGTGCTCACCTTCTACAAGGACGGTCTGCCCGCAGCCGAGACCCTTTCCATGTCACCCACACGGTGGTCTGGCGACACGTTTGTCATCGGTGCCGGCATTGACTGGACAACCTCGTTCAACGGGCAGATACGTGATGCCAGGCTGTGGAATGTGGCCCGCAGCGTCAGTGATATTCAGGGCTCGATGTATGCCACGCTCACCGGAAGCGAGCCCGGGCTGGTCGCACTCAATAACCTCGCCTACTGGAACCCGGAGGACTCCTCCTCGCAAACGATTGTGAACCAGGTCGGTAATGTCTCTGGCGCAATGCTGGGAGCGGCCAAGGTCATCAATACAGGCTGTGGATCCATGGCGCAGCAGCCCGTGCCGCAGAACGTGTGGATGTACGACACTGCGGGCATTGCCCCGCTGGGGCCGCAACTCTCGCCTACCGGCCTCATCTATGCCGAGAATGTAGCGGCATCGGGTAGCACTCCCGCCGGTAACTATCTGCATTCGCTCGATCTCCAGACACACATAGTCAACTGGACCTATCCCGTTCACGACAACAGCGGCCTTAACACGCCTGTTATTCCCGCATCGGTTGGAGTGGGATTCACCAACGTATATGTGGGCGCGCAGGATACCGCCACAAGCGGAGAAAACAGCGTTGTGGAGATTCACGCGGTGGATAGCGGCACGGGGCAAGCGGCTTGGGCAGCTCCTGCGCAACTAAACGCGGATACCATTCTTACCAAACCGGTTGAAGCCGCCGGGATGGTCCTGGTATGCGCGAGCCTGGGGAATGCTGACGGGCCTCAAGACTACCTGTTTACGGTTGACGTTGCCACTGGAACCCAGGTAAACAGTTACCAAATTTGGAACAACGCGGGCTTTGTCAGTGAACCCATCGTGCGGCAGCGTGGCACTCCTGGAAATATAGCGAACTGGGCCTATGTGGCAATGAACAATACTGCGACTGGCGAAAATCAGGTTTCAAACGTGCCTCTTGTCGGACCGTCAGCACTGCCCATCGGGCTTCCTCTGCCTGCTGTTCCCAGCGGGGGAGTCGCCGTCGATCAGAACAACTTCTATATCGCCTGCGACAACGGCACGATCGTTGCTTACAACATAATCGATGGAGACATCGTCTGGACAAAGAACAATTCGAATGTGACGATCACCAGCCAGCCGGTCGTCATCGGTACTACGCTCTTCGTCGGCAGCTCAGATGGCAACCTCTATGCATATGATACGGGTTCGGGCGCGCCCCTCTGGCAGCTCGACACCGGCGCACCGATCGTCACCGATCTGGTTACCGCCGACGGCGCCATTTACTTCGCCAATCAGGCCGGGAATGGCTGCCCCACGTTTTACTCAGTGGGTGCCACAGGTATGGGCAACGACGTAGTGACCTACAATTTGCCGAACCCCGATACCATTCTGTTCGGTCAGGCTCAGGCAAATGGTGTGGTCTATTTTTACGGTGCTCAGACGATCTATGCGCTCAATATGGCCATGCTTCTGCACGAGTTCAATGTGGACACCAAGCTGATCGTCGAAGACTATGACACGAGCTCGAGCACACCGGCGGGAAGCGACACCTCATACCGCATCACTATCGCCCTCAACGATTCGTTGAAGATGCCACGCGTCAATCAGTCGGTCAAGATATGGGCAGCGGATACGCTTTATCTCTCGAACATACTGGATGCAAGCGGTAACCCGACGATGATCGGACCTGATAATCCACTTTGGGTGCAGACCGATGGTTCGGGCCAAGTTTCGCTTGCGGTGAGTGCCTATGACGATGGCTCGGTCGGCGGATCAGGCGCCACTTCCACGCCACTGATCAGCTGTCCGGCAATTTTTGCATGGGCCAATTTCATGATGCCGGGAGAAGCCATCACTATCTATCCCGACCATGAGAGTCTGGGCAATCTGTCGACTGTGCAGGGCCAGGCTCCGGCTGCAGTCGCGGCTGCCGCCACCGGCACGAGCACCCTCTATCTGAGCCAGGCAACCGGCTACGATGGTACACCGCTCATCCAATCGACCTACTTGAACAACAATGACGCGATGACGGCTATCGCCTCGACCGTTATCAATACGATAGGAACGCGCAACACAGGCAGCGTGAGCAGCACAGCGACCTCAGCAACCACGGGGAGCAACTCTTCGTCGAGTAAATACATCGCCTATCCGGAGTCCATGCCGAACGTCAACTACGTCAGCGATAACACTGCGCCGACGACACGCTCCTTTGCTCCCGGCTCAGATCCTGTCTTCACAATGGACCTCTCGGGCAGCACGCCGTCCTACCAGCCTGGCGTCTATGATCAGAATCCTCCCCCGGCAAGCTCGCCGGATGCTTCATTCAATCCTTTCCACTCAATCGACGACCTTGTAAACAACGTGATCAAAGGTCTCGAGAAGGTTGCCAAGCTCGCATGGCAGTTTGCGGAGAATGCGGTCAGCACCATCATCCATACAGCGGAGAGCGTCTATACGCTGACGATCACCACTCTCGAAGATGCCGTGAAAGCCACCCTCGCATTTTTGAAGAGTGTGGTGAACGATCTGAAGGAGGCTATTGAGTGGCTGAGCGCGCTGTTTGACCTTCAAGCGATCTTCGCCAATGTCCAGCTGATCCAGTCCCTCATCACTACGACCGACAACACCGGCATGCTCGACAAAATACAGGTCTGGATTCAGAACGAGATCACGAACTTTGGCAACGCGGAGCAGAGCTGTATCTCGGCAATGTTCGGCAGCATTACCGGGCAAGGTAGCAGTAGTATCAACGCTGCCTCAAGCAATCCGGCCCTGGCCGGACAGACCGTGGGCGCAACACAGTCATCGAACGGCACCGTAAACGACGCCTACAATACCGGCGGTAACAACAATGCCACCCAGTGCAAGTTCATGCACCAAAAAACTATGGAGGGGAATGGCTCGACGGCAACGGCACAGCAGAGGAGCAACCTTGCCAGTCGGAGGGCGAGCACGGTGAGTGCGTCGCAGAGCTTGGCCAGCGGTCCCGATCCGTCTGCGATTGCTGCTGCCTTTGAAACATTTTTTGCCAGCGTTGGGAAGGCAGTTGTTACCCAGGGCGAAGACTTCAAGACTCAATACCAGCAGGCGCAGAGTGCCTTCGCGTCCAAGTTCAAAGATCCAAAATCCTTTATTGGAAATGCGGTAACGGATGTCCTTGCAATATTAGTCACTATCGCCGATGACCTCATCGAGATTGGAGCCGCTATCGCTCTCGACTTTCTGCAGTTCCTCGACACGCTGTTCGGGCAACTCGTAACGTGGCTGAAGTCGCCCGCTCCGTCGATTCCTCTCATCTCTCGCCTCTATCAGTCGCTCGCCGGATCCCCAATGAGGAACATAGATATCATGATCTTCATCGCCGCCGTACCCACGACGATCCTCATGGAGGTCATTGCCGGCGTCAAGACTCCACCCGCAGGCTCTGTCCCAGGAACACCGCCTTTGCCGACCGATTCGGTCGCCGCTGCCGCGATTCTTCCGGCGGACAAGATCGGCAAGATCTTCCTCGGCATACTGAATTTCGCCGTGGGTGCGATCACTGCGGTTATCGACGGTTTCATGTTCATGTGGAGTTCCACCGTGTCAGATTCAAATGCGGACAAGGAAAACGCCTTCGGAAACTTGATATGTGCGGTAGCTGACACGGTGAGCTGGGTCGTCGGGATGTGCGTCAACTTCGCCTGGAACAGTTGGGAAAAGCAGGACTGGGCCTATTGGGGCGGCGTATTGGGCTTCCCACTAGTCTGGGAATTCATTCAGTGGGCATTGCAGGTGGCTGCAATGAGCATCCCAACCGACGTCACAGCGATAGTCGATGCGTCATATGGTACGGCGCTTTCGATCATCGACATCGTGTATGCCATTCTCTGGCCGAGCAATTACATGAATGCGCCAGAGGCTGATGGGCTTGTGATCGCAGGCAATGTGATCGGCTCGTTGAGTTACAGAGCTGAGTTGCTTTACTTCCTCAATCGCGCTTTCGGCGATGGCACTGGAAGTTCCCTGGCAGGTGCCGCGAAAATCCTTCTCGAGGAGGTCTCGGCAGTTGTTGGCTTTGCCGGCTATGTCGTGACAGTTGTCCGCACCCCGAGCTCAAGCGAAGGAGTTACGGCCGCGCCAAGTACTTCCGCACTTCCGTCTTACTCGTAGATATGGTTTCAAATGTCGCTAGAAAAGAAGTCAAGAAACATCAACGCAAATAATAATTTCGAGTTAGTAAGGTTCGGCGTTTATACGATCTTTGTTTTTGAGAATGAACCGTGCCCCTCGTGTATTTCTGGGTGCTCGGTTCGTCTAATCTCAACTTATGACTTAACCGCTTCATGAAAACGATGTAACCCATTGGGAGAGTGACTTCGGAATCTTGATCTCGCTGCTCCTTATCGCTTTCGAAGCGATGATGCACGACGCCCCAGCAAGTAATCGCTCTCGATTTTCGCTTCACCAAATTCCCATTACACCAGGAGACTTAAAATGAAAGTTCAGCACCGCAATCTCTATCGGCTCGGTCTGATACTCGTCTTGTTTTCGGCCACGGCGTGCATCATAGGCTGCAGCGCTCCCTCTTTTCTTACCGACATGGAAATGATTGTCCCTATCGCAGGTAGCGCGGTGGCTGGCCTACTAGCCCTTCTCGCGAGCGTGACGGGGGCTGGCGCTTCTGCAGCTTCTTCAATACAGGCGATCGTAACAAAGGTCGACAGTGAATTCACCAACCTGAATCAGCTCATCGCCAGCTATAAAGCCAATCCTGACGACAACACACTCGATACCATCGAGACCGCCGTCAACGCGGTAGTCGCAGATCTTAAGCAAATTCTCGACATAGCGGGTCTGCCCGACGGTACATCGACCAAGGTGCAGGCAGTTGTGCAGGTGGTGGTGGGCCAGCTCGAGGCGATGCTCTCAGTGATCCCGGTATTGAAGAGCTCCACTGCGGGTCAGACGCTGCCACAGGTGGTCAAGCCTGTCGCCGCTGCGACTTTCAAGGCGAACATTTACGGGATTCTCGGTGCGAAATAGCTGATAATTGGCTGATTCAATAATCAACATCACCGGCCCTGCTACGGAGCACCACGAAAGACTAGTTTCAGTGCTTAACGGAATGACGTAAGAAGAGGCGCCCATTACTTACACTTCAGTAATCGGCTTGAATGGAATGTCAGTCTGACAGGAGGATAAGATGGGATTCGGTTTCCATGACATAGACCACGCTTTCGCAAGCGTCGCGAAAGACATAGTAAAAACAGCGAACATCTTCTCGATCATTGCTACTCGTGTCGAGAACGCGGCTCCAGAAATAGAGGCGATCACTGGAGCCATCTATCCGCCCGCCGCCCTGATGGAGCGGGCCGCATTTTCACTACTCGGAGCGGCTGCCAACACGGCGACGACGATCGACGACGCTTCTAAAGCGCATGGGATTAATATCCCCCTAGACGAACAGTCGATCCTGGAATTGAAGCAGATCGCGAGTTACCTTAAGACCCGAGTTTCGTCGTTTGACCAATTGACTTTAGACCAACCATCGGGAAAGGGAACCACAGGAGTGACTCCGGCTTCATGAACTGATGGTGTAGCACCAAAACCAAGTGCGCATTGCAATCGAACCACAGATAGGCGCAGTGACCTCCCCCTTCATAGGAAAGGAGGACAACCTTCAACGAGCTACGTGTCAACTACGGTTTTTTCAGGCACATG
>Ga0193753_10003899_pt1 | contig 10867 bp, 10 predicted proteins | sample H1c2metaG_FD_144925 | JGI IMG/M metagenome (GOLD analysis project Ga0193753, IMG submission 144925) | Soil microbial communities from a riparian zone of the East river system, Colorado, United States - H1c2 | ecosystem: Environmental > Terrestrial > Soil > Riparian zone | place: USA: East... | reverse complement strand
CTTTTTGGTTCAAAGAATGCCAGTCCTTTGGTGCGGCGAGTGAGCTCATCACGAAGTCTGTAGGCATGTTGCGGATGAAAGTAAGTGTCCTTCTGGGCAATGAATAGCACGGCCCGGACATGACCTAAATCTTTGGCGCGTCTGAGGGGTGCGTACTGCCTCACCGCTCTGCTAAAAGTCTGTTCAGTATGAGTGTCGCCCAAGAAAGCTTCTATTTTATGAGCCGGAAAATCCTTTAGATTTATGGCCGGATCGGCATAGGGGACGTTCAGTATAAGACCTTCCACTCTCTTGAAAGATGCCGCCAGGCGAACCGCAGGCAAAGAACCAAAACTAATGCCAGCCACAATGACTCGCTTATTGGCGGGCAGGTTTTGCATACGCCGTTTGGCATCTGCATACACCGCCTCAAGTGTCTCTAGATAGGTCTGGGCACTATAAGCTATCTTCCAAGGGTATTCATAGAAGATAACCTGCCAGCCAGCCCGGCGAAAAGTCCGGATTGGTGAGCCCGGTGAGTTCAGCTGCCAAGCGGCTACACTTATCCAGAAAAAAGAAAAAGCACCTTATCAGAATCTTCTGTCCCAAAATCTTTTGTTTTATACATGCAAGACAAAGCATATCATCCGAGCAATAGCACAGGAAAGCTCCTTTGCTAACTATAGCCAGGCCTCATTGATACTTTTTTGATATGATGGCCTTATGAAAACAGCACTTATCACAGGCACTAGCTACGGAATAGGTCAGTCAATCACAGGAACATTGCTTCAAGAAGGCTGGAAAGTCTATGGGTTATCACGTTCTGAGCCAACGTTTAAAGACAAGGGGTTCACATGGCTGCAGTGCGACCTCAGCCAGCCAGAACAGATAGAAAAAAGCCTGGGGGGGATCGGTGAGCAGAAGCTGGACGCCGTGATCAGCAACGCCGGCGTAGTCATCGAAGAAATGCCGTCGGCAATGAGCCGCGAGTCGTACGAAAAAACCTTTTCCGTCAATGTACTGGCGCCGATGCTACTTGTCAGAGCACTTGGCGACAAGATCAATCAGGCGACCATCATCAGCGTGTCATCGGTTTCCGACCGGCTGCCAGATGCCGAAATAGCGCTCTATTGCAGTTCAAAGGCGGCAAACACACTGTATTTCAACGCGCTGGCAAAGGAGTACAAGGACGCCAAGGTATACACGCTTTTGCCCGACTACGTGGACACCCCCATGCTCCGCGGAACCCCACCCCCCGACAAAAACTTTGACTGGAGCACGGCCATACAACCCGCCGACATCGCAAAACTCGCAGGCGATCTGGTATCTGGACGCACCACCCTAGAATCTGGGGCAAACATAATTATCGTTACCGACGCCCTTAAAGGGTCCTTTATAAGCGCCGAAAAGCTGTACGGCTTTAACACAGACGCAGGTAAACTCGTTAAATTGTAACGAATCTAAAAATAGGGTATGTTTGCTAAAGTAGAGTAATGCCTATTCGTCGTATGGATAAAAAAGAAACCAAACAACCCATCGTGGAGACTCCTTACTTCAGAGTCCAGGAACGACTCGTACAGTCCAAGCGCGTGCTATTTATCTTTACCGGTTGGGGCAACCGGATTCCGCAATACGCCTACTTTGTCCGGCAGCTCAACAAAAAGGGCTACGCCTGTGTCGTTTACGACTACCCCACCCACATCGGCATGGACGGCGACCTGGACGAATACCGACGGTACTACGACAAAATCATCGCCGACGCTCAATCCCGCCTAACCACCTTGAAACGTGCAGGGTTCAAGGAATTTTCGGCCTACGGATACAGCCTGGGGTCGTTATTTGCCAATAAATTCAGCCGCGATACGCCGGATATTACCCACGTAGTGCTCAACATGACGTATGGCGATATCGCCAGCACGGTATGGTCGTACGGTCGGGTCAAAAAAGCCAAACAGAACCTGATCAAGCGCGGATATACCGAACAGAGCGTACGGGATTTTGTGAGCTTTGCCGACCCCGTCCACAACGCCCGGCACTTGAAAGGCAAAAAGGTATTATTATATCTTGGCAAAAACGATCGGGTTTTACGCTATCAGCTCACCAAAAAAACCAAAGAAGCCTTAGAGCACCACGGTGTAGATATGGTATACATTGAAAACAAATATTTAGGTCATATCCTGGGCGGCATAAAGAACATGCTGGGCACGGGAACCCTCCTAAAGTTCTTGTCACGGTAGCGACAAGGTCTAAGTTGTGGTATATAATAAACTTCTATGTCTGGAATTGTCCCCTACAAGCCTGCAGAACACGCGGCAGAGCAACTACCCTTCTATGAGGAAAGACACGTGATAATCGCCCCGATACCCCTGCTTGACCTGAGTCAGCCAGCAGATGGTGATCGATCCTGGCGCTCTGCAGCAACCAAGGGACATCCCTCGGAGTGTCCAAAACTTGAAAGCCTGTCCGCCACACCAAGTGATCCGCCTATAGAAGGGTTTGAGCGAGCCCAGCTCCTGTCTGTTCTTTGCGGAAAACGACTTGATATCTCAGATCCTGACGGTCCTTACTTTTATCCCGTCTGCGCACAAAGGGCCGAAGCAGAAGGTTATAACACGTATACACCAAAAAGTGTCCTTGTAAGCGGAGATGCCCTGCCACGTATCCGCTGCCCAATCTCCTCCCTCCAAGCAGAAGCCACTGATGCTACAGGCAATATAGTTCCTATTATGCTATTTGCAAAAAATCCTCATGCTGAGTAAAATGCATAGCCGACAATTTCTAGGCAGTAAGCCCCTTGTTCCATGACTCCTAGGACCGGCGACTATTCATGCTTTGCTACACTGACCCAATGATTGGGACCTTCAGGTTGATGCGAAACAAAAGAGTGAAAAACCAGTGCTAGTATGGAGCATGGCTAAAAGCGTGTGGAAACGATTGCAGCTGAAACGCCTGAACAAAATCCTGCTTTTTGGGTCGCTATTCTTTGTCTTTGGCGGCATGTACTTTTTCTGGCAGGGCTACGTCAACGCTGGCACACTGTTTGCATCTGTAGCAACCGTATTGACACCTGCCGAAGGGCTTATTCGGATGAAACAAGATCGCGCCCGGCTGCAACAACGAAGCCAAAAAAGTAAGAGTGAGACACCTCCGGTAGTACCGGAGGCTTTATGAGTAGGGTCGTCTCAAAGACGATGCCGCCGCGGGTTTAGTTAGTTGTTAGTAACGCCTGTGTCGTCACTTCAGAAAGACCCAGCCGTCGATTGCTCTGCTTTTTCTTGGTCTTGGATGTATTTCCGGATGACTGTTTCTTCAAAGCCAACGGTGGAGACCGCATAGCCTCTAGCCCAAAAGTTTTCACCAGTGTAGTTGCGCTGCTTGCCACCGAACTCTCTCTCGATAGCAATAGCGCTCTTGCCCTTCAGGAAGCCAACGACTTCGCTGACCTTGTACTTTGGGGGTATCTCGACGAGCATGTGGACGTGATCTGGCTTGAGATAGCCTTCCACAATCTTTACATCCTTCTGAGCTGCCAGAGCATGGAAGATTTGCCCCAGACGGGGACGAATGTCCCCGTAGAGCCTGTTCTTTCTCATCTTCGGGATGAAGATGATATGATATTTGCAGTCCCACTTGCTGTGAGACAAGCTGTTGTAGATCAGTGACATGTTTTTTTCCTTTCGCTTGGACGGCAACGAGGAAAAGACAACCCCTACTCAGGGGAGCAAAAAGCCCCGGTATACAGTGTATACCGGGGCTTTTTCTGTGAGCTAAGTAAAGGTCAAACCTTGTCTAGTCACACTAGTAGAACTAGTGGATTACCTGGTGGGGTATTTAAATATCACCCCTATTAGTGAGCCGGGTCTCTTGCGGTCGCAGGGAGGCAGGCACTGGCAATTTTATCTAAGTCAAATGATACACACAGCAAGTAAAAAACCCTATAATTGTACGCATAACCATTAAGCAAGGGGGGTGCAATGAGGGGAATAGTACGTAGAATGGCAGCCGGACTGTCGGCAGCCGTGCTTTTAGCAGTGGGGAGCAGCGGGCTGCTGCCGGCGGTAGCCTCGGCCGCGCCGGAACAACCCACAAACTATTCGGCAAAGGTCACTTTGACCCTGCCGGACCAATCCAAGCTCATGCATGCAGAACCCGACGTGCCGGTATCACTTAATTCGCCAACCGGCGCCAACGAAGTGTCAGTACGGGTCGACCCAACCAAAACCTTCCAGACCATGGATGGGGTAGGGGCAGCCATGACCGAATCATCGGCATATTTGTTTTCTACCAAACTGTCTGCGGGCCAACGAGCCCTGATATTCCAGGCACTGTTTGGCAAAACCAACGGTGCAGGCATAGACGTTGTTCGGGTACCCTGGGGCCTGACGGACTTTTCGCTGGGCGAATACACCTATAACGACCGTACGCCAGCCCAAGGAGCCGACATCCCGCAAACTGACTTTTCTATCGCACATGACCAGCAGTACCTCATGCCACGTTTGCAAGAGGCCAAGACTACTAATCCAAACCTCAAAATGGTCATGGCCCCCTGGTCAGCGCCACTGTGGATGAAGTTTTCACCGTTTCCTGATCATCCTTTTGCCGTCGGCCCGCTAAAGGCAGAGTATTTTGACTCTTACGGCACCTACCTGACCAAGGCAGTCAACGGCTACGCCGCCAACAACCTGGCGCCGTACGCCTTCACCACACAGAACGAACCACTGACCACGACCTTTAATCCTTCCACGCTGGTTCCTTTGGCCGACCAGCAAAAGGTCATCCGTGACCATGTGGGGCCAAAAATCGCCGCTAACCCAACCAAGCCCAAAATCCTGGCACATGATGAGGACTGGCAGGACGAACACGACACCGGCAGCACCATGAACGCGCTGGGCGTACTGTCTGACGCCAATGCTGCGCAGTACATAGATGGCGTGGCCTACCACTGCTACCACGGTGAATCCACCAAACAGCTGTTGGTACAAAAAGCCCACCCAACCAAAAACATCCATGTCACCGAATGTACTGGCAGTAACACACCACCAGAGCAATGGGACGATGACTTCAAATGGGGCATCCGCAACATGATCATCAACCCCATCCGCAACTACGCCAAGTCGTCGCTGTACTGGAACCTGGCGCTGGACGAAAACGCCGGCCCCAAGACCTACCCAGGCGCCGGTTGCCAAAACTGCCGCGGCATCATGACCGTCACCAACGCTGGTAACGTAACTTTCAACAACGAATACTACATTCTGGCCCACTATGGCAAGTTTGTAGACCCAGGTGCGCAGCGCATTAGTTCCACCACCTACGGCGAAGGTTCCATAGAAACCGTGGCCTTCAAAAACCCCAATGGCAAGCGCGCCATGCTGGCCATCAACTCCGGCGCCCAATCACGTGGCTTTGTAGTCCGCGAGGGCAACGCTGCCTTCCACTACACGCTGCCTGCCGGCGCAGTTGCCACATTTACCTGGGACATGACAACCAACAATAACGAAGACGTAGACACCAAGTACTTCGAGGCAGAGGACTACACCACCTCGCTCCCGGCCAACCAACAAATTGTAAACATAACCGACAGTGGCAAGTCCGGCAAGGCTGTGTATTTGGCCAACAACGAAGAACTCCGCTTTGACAACGTGCCTTTGCAGGCCGTGCCAATGAGCTTCCAGTTGCGCTACCGCACCCTAGGCAGCGGTACCATAGAGTTTAGACAGGGAAGTGCCGCAGGACCGTTGCTGGGAACCGTACCCTTCAGCCCTAACGACTCTACTACCACACCGGTTGTAACCGGCACCGTCACACCAACCGCCGGTAACCAGACCATCTATGCCATAGCCAAGGGCGCAGGCGGCGGTGAACTGATCGAACTCAACTGGTTCAAGTTCTCCCAAACGCCCATAAGCAATGACCCCGTCACCGGCAAAGCCAGCTGGAAGGCATATGGCGTTTACGGCGGCGGTACAGACGTACCCGCCAATATCCTGGACAGCAATAACGCCACCCGCTGGACAACCGGCGCGCCTATGACCTACGGCCACTGGCTCACGGTAGACCTTGGCGAGCTGAAGTCTATGAACAGCCTTGGTGCGTACTCGCAGCCTGGGGATCGCCCGCACAAGCTGAAGATAGAAGTGTCAGACGACAACCTGAACTTCACAACCGTAGTCGACAACTACGTACCGCCTGCAGACCTGTACGCCATACCGTTCAACCAACGGATTGTTGGCCGCTACATTCGCATGACGGAACTCAGCGAGGACAACCCCGGCTCATGGTGGTCCATGAACGAAATCAACCTCTACAACAAAAACTAACTAAAACCCAAAGCAAAAAGAAGCGGCCCCTGGAGCCGCTTCTTTTAGTAACCCAAACTGTTGACTAGCCCAGCCTGTGGTGCCCATCCATACTTTTGCATGATATACTTATTTTACTTAAATTTACTGGGAGGCTTTTATGGAGACCGCCTTAGTAGAGATACCTGCTGCAGACGTCCAGGGTACATTAGAAAAAATAGACGATAGCTCCATGGATCAGTGACTTATTCGCTCGGGGCCAGGGTCTGAAGTACGGTATCTAGGACCAGATTTATAACCTGGTCATTTGAATTCCGCCTATCAAATGCGCTACAGACCTGCAAGAGGAAAGCTCCTGTTTCTTCGGTTGCATGCCTGTACTCGCCCATACCACTTGTCACGGCCAAATTCAGACCCCCAATCAAACTTTCGGTCTGGGTAGCCACCAAAAGATTACTCGCAGCTGGGTTCCGAAGCGCTCGGGCGTTGGTAGCAGCGATGGAGACCGCAGCCGGATTTGCAACCCTCATATAAAGCTGCACCCAGTTAGCCAGCATATCTTTGGCCGTAATAGGCTGTTTCTTTAGTATCCGATCAGGAACGGCTTGCAGCCCAGCGTACCTCGTCTCGGTTTCGATGAGTTTATTGCGAGGCCGCAGGTACTCATCGACAAGCCATTCTACTCCTTGGCCTGCCAGGTACGATTCAAAAGGCTTACCATCAGGCGGGAGATAGCGAAACATGGTGGCCCGGCTCACCCTCAGCTCTTTCCAAAAACGAGTTTTTAGGTCTGCTTCTGTATCCAACTTGGGGTCAATCAGGTAACGAATAGCCTGAAGCTTCGATCGCCCAGCAATGTCCTGCCTACGCAGGCCCTCCTCTTGCGCCCGAATCTCTTCCATGATTGTTCGCGGTGGTAGTTGTACGTCTGGTCCAGCCATGAAACTAGCATATTCATAGTTATGGTAAATGTCTATGGACATGCCGCATGATACAAAAGTATTTCACCGATATATTCAAGCAAGAGACAGGTCTAGTAAAAGGTGGCGTCAGTCGTACTTGACGCCTTTTTCTTCTAGCACTTCCTCTAGGAGCGCAGGCCGGCTGCTCATAATGCCATCCACGCCCAGATCGACAAGCCGTTCCATTTCAGCCCGATCATCTATGGTCCAAACATGTACGGCCAATTTGTTGGTGTGTGCCTTGGTGACAAATGGCTGCGATACAATTGGCAAACCCTGGTAAGTAGTCGGCACCTGAAGTGCATGATATCCAGGCAGAGGTATCCCGGGCAAAGCCCCCTGAGTACTCGCCCAGAACAAGCCAGCGGTAACAATGCCCGGTGCAGCACTTACCGCAGTCTGGTTCAGTTTAAAGAGCGTCATGGCAGTATCATTAAAAGACACCACAATAGTATCTGTGTCACGATCAAATTCGTTTAACAAAGCCGCGACCTTGGCCTCATAGGGCGCCGTATCCGGAACAGTAGCTTTGATTTCGATGTTGAGCAGGTTGTCCGGGAACTCCTGTAGTACCTCGCGCAGCGTGGGGACACGGAAATCACTTGGTTCAAAATTGCCAAGTTCGGCAGGGATGGACTGCTGGCCTGTAGCAAAACCCCGGTATATATACTCAGCCTCTGGCCGATTGGCACACGTGCCGCAATCTTCGGCAAACTCATAAGCCGCATCCAGTGCCTGTACCTGCGCCAGGGTTAGCTGATCGACCCGGCCCGTACCGTTTGTGGTCCGGTCAACAGTCGCATCATGAAGGGCGACAATTTTGCCATCGGACGTGGCGTGCACATCCAGCTCCAAAACATCAGCACCTTTTTCTACCGCCTTTTTAAAGGCAAACATCGTATCAGACGGTGCCTCGTACTCTCCCCCCTGATGCGCAATATTCAGCACCCGTCGCCCCAGCCAGGGATTTGCAGCCTGCGCAACTGCCGTAACTGCTGGAACCAGGCTCAAAAGCGGCACCGCAAAAAACGTCGCCGCAAAGACCAAAAAACGCCTGCGAACCTTGTTTATAACCGCGCTCTTTATCAACTTAGATCGACTTTTGGTTCCGCGTGCCATAAGCTGCCCCCCCCCATTTAGATTAGATATCTAAAATATTACGATGAAAATCACAGTAATAAAATGAAGCATCTCTCATCATGACCCACTTTTAATGCCAGTCAATAGCAAGCAGCGTAGATTGGGGAGTTTTTAAAAGCAAGATCAATCTAGTAACTTCTGTATCTGTTATCGGGGGTCAGTGAGCAGGCATATACTCTCTCCTGGCTTAAGATAGGATTTTATGGTATAATTTTATTATGCAAGACACCGATCCGGGGATAGTTAGTACGGAAGCTACAAGAATAAGACGCGGCTTTTATATAGTAGGAGCTGTAGTTGCAGGAGGCTTTCTCGTGCTGGCTGGAGGTGGGATTTGGGACGGAACAACCGACACCGGGCCTCCCGGGGATCCACGCGGCGAACCCATCGAATCCCAGGCAAATACGGCGACCACGGCACCAGCGGTCGAAGTACCCGCAGAGGCACCACCGGAAGCAGTAGAGGAGCCTATAGAAACAACTGTAGTGACGGAACCGCCAAAACCATCATGTGGACTTATTGGAGACTTGGTGGAAATGACCCCAGGTTACGTAGACCCAATGGATCCAAATCAGGCTGCCGGTATTTTAAATATCAAGGCCGGTACACCGTTTACGGCAAAGAGAGGCGAGGCAGACTGCCCCCCGGGGAGTGTTAATGGGTTGGCCGGTCAGGTTAATGTGACGGTTTCCCCAGGAGTTATTATAGATTTGTGCGTAAGCGCCGGCCCGGAAGCAGGCCAGGAGTTTAACTCCCCTCGACACCGAATAGTATGCATTGATCCCGCAGCTTAGCTGCGACCAAGTGTCAAATCTAAGTCCAAACCACTGCTGCCCTCAACCAGCCTTCAGGGACAAGCCTGGCAGCCTACCCTTTAAAAACCAAAAAGCATGGAGGGGTTTCGAGATTCAGGATTTTGATTTGAGTCGCCTCATCAAAGCAGTGTAAAATAAGATACTTGGCAGCCTTATCACAAGTAGGAAAACCGTAACGTCAGTCAGGCTCAAAGACTAAAAAATAATGTAACCAGGACACCGTACAAGCTTATGGTAGGAACAGAAACAATGATTTACATTGGCCCCGATGCAATCGAAGGGTCAATTTTACCTAAAGCCGCACATCAAATCACAGCCGGTATGGCAACAAATCCCGGCAAGCGACATAGCACGCACGACATGATCGAATTCCTAGACAACGCCTCGCCTAAGGCTGGCCTAGTTGAAGCACAAGGTACCATGAGCAAATTAAGGAAAAGCGCGGGTCAGAGGCTACCACACCTGGTGGTTGCACGGTACTTCCACGGCAACACAGACGAGGGATACTGGGTAGAGCCATGGGACAAGTCTGCTGACTCCCCGCCTGAATCTTTGGTTGTGGAAATAGACAAGCCAGAGTTCTGGCCAAATACTTCATCAATCGACCCAGAACCTAGGCCCCTCCTTGATTCAGTCGGTAACAAAATAACCGTAAGCCGGGATCGCCTGGTCATTGACGGAAAGCAGCTTCCGCTCCTACCGATTGACGTACTAGTTGCCCATACCCTATCCGACCATGGCGGTATGGCTCCGTTCGACCTTGTCCTAGAGTCGGTTCGTGGTTTGAGCGAAAGGATTACTCCTGCCGGGCTCCATGAAGTAGCCCAGAGTATGGCAGCAATGCTTCTGCCACACGTAAGCCAGATCACTTGGCACAACACCGGCGAGGGCCAAGACCGCATTATAGGTATGAGTGCCATCCCAACAGCAGAAAAGCTCAAACTCAGACAACCAGGACCAGGCGAAGAAGAGTGGAGGGACGTTATGACTGTGGGGGCACGCCGAATTGATACATCTCTTTTCGAGAAACAGGTTCGGGAACCCCTACGCATCATACTCAGTCATCTCAATACCTGGTACACCAAAAAGGAAGGAGAGATGCTTTTTAACAGAGTAAGCCCTGTTTCGCAGCGCAGATACTTTGTGGAGATGCTGAGACTGATAGATACAGAAGGAAGGGCAGAAGCAATTTTGCAACCGCTTGTTGAACGTGGCCCGGGAGGCAAGAACCGTGACATACGCTTCAGAACCCCAGAAGGCTGGGACAACATGGAAGATCCTCCCATCACCATACGGCACCAGCAGTCTCAACCCGTACCACAAACAGCACGTCCGGCAACCATCGAAAGCGCAGCCGACCGGCTAGCAAGACGTCGCCGGAACCGGAAAAAGTAATATATTTTCAAGTCCTCACTTATAGACATCAGGGGATTGCCCTCCCCGGCGACTGTCAGCACCGGACAGGCTGCAAGGCCGTATACTAATAAAAGCAGAAGCAGGTCGGGCCATCATACTGAACCACCCCACACCTGTCATGCCGGGCTTGATCCACTGCCATTAACTTAAGCCCACCCTAAATCTCTGCTACCCTAAGATCAAACACTAACATCCAGAAAGTACTTTGTCCCTATGAAAAAAAAGATTACTTGCAACAGTTGTTACGCTCATTCAGGAT
>Ga0193753_10003898_pt1 | contig 10869 bp, 9 predicted proteins | sample H1c2metaG_FD_144925 | JGI IMG/M metagenome (GOLD analysis project Ga0193753, IMG submission 144925) | Soil microbial communities from a riparian zone of the East river system, Colorado, United States - H1c2 | ecosystem: Environmental > Terrestrial > Soil > Riparian zone | place: USA: East River... | reverse complement strand
AGCCCGGTGTACACATTCTTCTCCGATCTCGAGCCGCCCATGCGCAAGATCATCGCGCAAGCTGTCGCGCGAGCTGCTCCCGCGGCTGCCTTTTCGGCGCCGAATGAGGGAGATGGCGCCACGCAAACCATCAGCGAGCTACTGAAGCAAGCCGACGTCGCGCTACAGTCGAGCGACTTTATCACTGCGAAGTCGCTTTTAAAAGTGGTTCGCGGCCTCGCGCCGAAAGATCCATTCGTGGCGCAGAAGCTTGCGCTCGCGACCTACAAGAGTAAAAGCCCCACGCCTGCCCAGGCGCTCGACGAAGCCGCCGCGATCCTCGCCGATCTCCAGCCTGAAACCTCCACCGATACCGAGACGCTCGGCCTGTGGGGCGCCGTGCATAAGCGCGTCTGGGATTTGACGGGGCAACGCGCCAACTTGGACGGGGCCATTTTCGGCTACGAAAAGGGGTTTTCGCTGAAGAACGATTACTGGAACGGGATCAATCTCGCTTTTCTATACAACGTGCGCGCCGCCGCGTCCACGGGCCGCGATGCTATCGCCGACCAGGTGCTCGCCGAACGCACTCGCAGAAGCGTCCTGGCGATTTGCGACCGAGCGTTGAATGGCGACGCCGCCAGCGGTCCGTTGCCGGAAAAATATTGGCTGTTCGCGACGATGGCGGAAGCGTGGCTTGGGCTGGGAGACAAACAAAAGGCGGACGCCTACCTGGCGAAAGCGCAGGCCGTGGTCCCGAAACCGAGTGACTGGATGCTCGAAAGCACCCGCGAGCAACTCGACAAGCTCAGTAAACTTCTCGCGTAAGCTGCGCGGTCAGGTGAGGTGTTCGTTTACGATCCGGGCGGCAATTTCGCCCGCATCCGCGCTATAGCTGCCTGCGAGATATTGGCGGCGCAGTTCGGCAATGCGGGCTTCCCGGTCCGCATCCACCGCTGAGGTCCCGCTGTCTGGGTCCACATCGAGCGCAACACCTCCCTGCCCGACGGCAGCTGCAGCGGCGCGTAGAGTCTCGGCGAATTCGCTGACGGCTCCTTCTTTATCTTGCATTATTCCCCTATTTTAACCGATTAGAACCACTTAGCGCTAGCGGGCTAGGCCGGCCACGATAACCACAGTTTTTGTAAGGAAATCGACGCCGCGCACACGATTATGTGAAGTTTGCCCTCAAAACTGACGAACAAACTATAGAAGCCAACGCCCGCTATTTGCGTTGCTCAAAACTTGCAATGACCGCTCAAGATCTAGCGAGCCGAGACGCAGTACCGTTATCGGCACAAATGAGGGAGCAGCTCATCCTGGAGCATCTGCCGCAGGTCAAGTTGATCGCCAGACGAATCCACGAGCGTTTGCCGGTATCGGTTAGCCTGGACGACCTTATCTCCACGGGAGTTCTGGGGTTAATTGCCGCCATCGACCGTTATGACGCCAGTCATGACGTCAAACTTAAGACCTACGCCGAATACAAGATTCGCGGAGCCATACTCGACAGTTTGCGCGGATTGGACTGGGCGCCCAGACAACAACGCAAGCGCTCGAAGCAAATCGAAGCGGCCATCGCCGCTCTCGAGCAGGAACATCATCGCACCCCTACGGAAGAAGAGATTGCCGCGTATTTGGGCCTTTCCATATCGAACTATCAGGATTGGCTCACCGAGATACGCGGCCTCACGCTTGGCAGCCTGGAAAACGCCGGTACCGAAGAAGACGGTTGCGATCTGCTGCGGTATCTCGCCGATACCGACGAGCAGTGGCCGTCGCAGATCGTCGAACGAGCCGCACTCGAGCGGCTGTTGGCGGAAGCGATCGAGAAAATGCCGCATCTCGAGCGGACGGTTCTCAGCCTCTACTATTACGAGGAAATGACGCTACGCGAGATTGCCAAGATCGTCGAATTACACGAATCGCGCATCTCACAGTTGAAGTCGCAGGCGATTCTGCGCCTGCGGTCTTACATGCAGAAGCGCTGGCCGCAAGAACGGAGCTAACAAGCCTTACTCCCGATTCTCGGAGACGGGAATCGCCAGAGTGATCGGTTTGCGCTCGCGCGTAAGCGCCACGGTGATCGTCTTCCTTCCATAGCGCGCGGAACGCATGAACGAGCTGACGTCGCGCGGCGCCGAGACTTCACGGTCGCCAATCGCCGTCACCACGTCGCCTGCTCTTAAACCGGCTTTCTCGGCCGGCGATCCTTTGTCGACGGACCGAATCAGGACTCCGCGCTTCACTCCGAAGTAATGCGCCAATTGCGAATCCACAGACTCGCCTTCAATGCCGAGCGCGGAATTTTTCCAAATCAGCATGGGATTCGGAATATCGAGGATCGCGAAACTCTGCAGGTCCGGAACCTCCATACTGGGGCCGCCTGGAAAATTCATATTGGTCGCGCGCGGCGCGCCGGTCGTGATTGTGGCGGATTCCACCTTGCCGTCGCGCGAGTATTGTACGGTGACCTTGCGGCCTTGCGGGGTCTCCGCCACCAACCGGCCGAGCTGCTGCGCGCCCACAATGCTCTCACCGTTATAAGAAAGCAGAACGTCGCCGGCTCGGATTCCGGCTTGCTCAGCCGGTCCGTTTTCTTCCACCCCGACTACCTCCGCACCGCGCGCGTCCCCGAGCCGTAACACCTTGGCTCGATCGCTATCGACATCGGTGAGCCGAACGCCCAGGTGGCTGGCGCTGCCCCGGTATTGCATGGCAATTTGCCGTTGATTGGAGGCGCCATACTGCGCCGCCATATCCTCGGCCATGAACAAGGCTCCGGACAAAACGGCGAGCACCATCGATAACAAACGCATGCAGCAGAACCCTCTCACCAGCGTCCGCTCTCAGCGGACATCACACAGTAATGGACGATCCGGGTCCAAACTCGTTGGCAACTTACCTAATATACGTCCATGGGCGCGTTTATTTGCCGCAGCACTTGCAGGCAGCGGGTGCGCACATAGTCGTCGTTACCGGACGAGCGTATCACGTCTTCGAGCGTACCGGCTAGCTCGGGTGTCAGGGCTAACGCACTACCTCGCGGAGCGAGTATCTCGATCGCCTGCGATCGCACGCCGGGATTATCGTCATGCTCGAGAACATATCGCAAAGCGCTGCGAGAATTCGAATCCGCCGCGAAGCGCTGCAGACCTTCAATCGCCTTCAGCCGCACGGCCGCATTCGGATCGTGCAAAACGCTGTTCAGCAGCGCGTCCCGCACATCGTCGCCGCCCTGGCTGTTCAACATTTCGACAGAATAGACGCGAATTCCAGGATCGGCGGATTCGCGCGTTGCCGCCAGCAGCAGCCGGCGCACATTCTCGTCAGCCGCACTTCCCGTCACTTCGCCTTGGCGCACTTGCTCCACCGTGATACGCACATTGCCCCCATCATAGGGCTGTATATCGCGGATGCGTGCGGTCGGATTGAGCACGCCCATGGTCACCAGGCCGCTCCGGTCAATACCTCCCGGCCATCCATTGCGGTCGACCCAACGGGCGAACGTGAATCCCACGAACAAGAGGAAAGAAGCCGTGGCAATCTGCCACGACCAGCGGCGGCCCGAAAAATCCAGACCGTCCAGCCAACGCCGCCACCACGGGATAACAGCCCGCAACTTGATCTCGCTCGACAAGGACGATCGCAGATCCTGGCGGCACTGCGCCAGAAAATCCAGTGGAACATCGCGCCGCTCGGCGTTCAGCAGTGTGTGCCAGGCTTTCTCGGACTCGAATGCGCGCTGGCAAAACGCACAGCCGCTCAGATGCTCTTCCAGGTTCTCCTCGGAAGCGAAATCCAATTCTCCGTAGAGGTACGGCGAGAGATTAGCCTGAGCGTCGTGGCAATTCAAACGAAATCTCCCAGCGCCGCGCGCATCTTTTGCGTGGCCCGGAAAAGGCAGTTTTTAGCCGCTTCCTCCGTTACCCCAAGCGCCGCGCCAATAGAGCGAAGCCGCATTCCTTGAAAGTGCCGCATTTCGAAAACCACTCGCTCGCGTGGAGTGAGTTGATCGAGAATTTTTCGAATCCGCGAATTCACCTCGGCGCTCATGAATTGCCGCTGCGGGTCCACGTCAGCCCGCTGCTCGGCGACAAATTGCAGCCGGTCTACTTCGCCGCTGGCCGTCTGCACCGCCACCGCTTCTTCTTTTCGGACTTTGCGTTTCCGTATCTGGTCCAGGCAGAGATTCGCAACGATCCGGTAAAGCCACGTGCTAAACGCGCAATCGAAGCGAAATTTGGGGAGGTTCCGGTATACCCGCAGGAAGGCTTCCTGGTATACGTCGCGCGCGTCTTCTTCCGAATGCAACAGGTTGAAGGCCATGCGCAGCACATTGTGATCGTACGACCGCACCAATTGCTCGAAGGCTTCCGAATCGCCGCGCTGCGCCGCGCGAATCAGATCCACTTCGGTCGAACGCTCACTGGTGCCCTGCACCGCTAGGTTCCCAATGACTTCTGCGCGAGTATCCACCAACACAGTGGACGTATGAAATCTGGTTTGGTCACGCCGCTGTGCCCACACGCCTGCTCCCGCCGTCCTTCTAGCTGGCTAACTCCAATTCTATCAACCGCTTGGCCGAATCCAACCGGGCGATCCGAAAACTCCGCACCTCGCCCGCGCGCGCCGTTTCCTGCCCTTCCCCCGTTGGAGCCCCCTTTTTCCATCGCGCCGAGAGCATCGCTCCCAAAGAAGAAACATCGGCCGGCGCCGCGGATGCGCTCTGCGTACTGGTTTCCATTCCTTTCTTCATCTGGCACACCGCCATGACGCCTTCGCCCAACTCCACTTTCGCGGAATCGCCGCTCACCTCGACCAGCCGCCCACTCACCGTCTGCCCCGCCTGATGCTCCGAAATATAGTGATCCACGGTCGTCGGTTCCAGTTGTTTCATCCCAAGCCGCAGCCGCCGCCGTTCCCTGTCGATCTCGAGAACCACTGCTTTCACGTTCTGGCCCTTCGCCAGTTTTTCGCGTGGATGATCCAGCCGCTTCCTGGCCGTTATGTCGGAGATATGGATCATTCCTTCGATACCTTCGCCCAATGCCGCAAAGGCTCCGAACTGCGTGACGTTCGTAATGGGACCTTCTACCACCGCGCCAATGGGATACTTCTCGGAGATCGTCTCCCAGGGATCGCCCAACGCCTGCTTATAACCCAAGGCGATGCGCCGCTCAGCCAGGTTGACTTGCAAGATCACGGCTTCGACTCGCTCTCCCGCCTTGAGTAAGTCGCCGGCTTTGCGAACGCGCTTGTCCCACGAAAGCTCGGAGATGTGAATCAAGCCTTCGACACCCGGAATCAATTCGACAAATGCTCCGAAGTCAGCTAACCGGGAGATAGTGCCGCTGACGCGATCTCCTACCTTGAACGTGCGAGCGGCCACGGACCACGGATCTTCCTGAAGCTGCTTCAGGCCTAAAGAAATCTTCTTGCTGACCGGGTCGATCTTGAGGATTTTCGCCTCTATCTGATCTCCCACCTTGGCCACGTCGCTCGCCTTGCCGACGCGTGTATAGGACATGTCGACAACGTGCAGTAATCCGTCGACGCCCGGCAGCAACTCAATGAACGCGCCGAAGTCCATTACGCTGCGCACCGTGCCGCGTACCATGTCGCCTTCGCGCAATTCCGCGAAAGCCCGCTCCCGCCGCAAGCCCTGCTCTTCTTCGAGAACCACCCGCCGGTCGACCACCACGTCTTCTTTTTCACTATCGAGCTTGGTGATCCGGCACTCGATCTCCTGGCCTACCAGCTTAGGCATCTCGGCGGCGTCACGAATGCCGCTGCGCGACGCGGGCAGGAAGGCGCGCACGCCGACGTCCACGCGGAATCCGCCTTTTACCAGTTCGGCCACCATCCCGGTGATCGTGCGCTTCGCCGCGAACGCCGCTTCGAGCCCACTCCAATCCTTCGGCCGCTCTACTTTGCGAATGGAAAGCTCGTAGTATCCTTCTTCTGTTCGCGGACCCACCGACACGCTGATCGCTTCCCCAACCGACGGCTCTCCGTCGCGCGCTTCTTTCCATTTCGCAAGCGATAGCGTGCCCTCTATTTTGCGGCCGATGTCCACCACGATCGCTTCGAGACCAACCGAAACAATCGTGCCGCCGTCCTGCTGGCGCTCGAAATTCGAGAGCAATTCGGCGAATTCAGAATTTTCTTCGGAATGAAAAGTACTCATGACGGCGGGCGGATCATCTTATTCTGTCATAAGAGCCCCAAAATGATCGACGTGAAGCGCTGGTTCCGAACACAGGACTTGGCTTGGCTTATCTTCGTTGCAATCTTGATTGCTACCGCGCCCGAGACGAACTATCAGATCTTCATTTTGCTCCCGTTGTTCGGGGCATTCCAGATCGTCGAACCTCGCCTGAAAATCTTCGCATCCAAACGTGGGCAAGTCGTATCGATTGCCTTGAAAATGATCTTCAGCTATTTGCTGGTTGGCTGGGATCACGGTTACCAGAGCTACTATTCCTCTATTTTTCTTATCCCGGTTGTGTCCGCCGCAACGACATTTGAATTGCCAGGAGTAATTCTCGTCGTATTAATTGCGGCCCTGGCTTATCTTTCCTATCTCCTACCGGTATTCGTCGCCGACTACAGTCAATTACCCACCGATCAGGTCAGCATCATGGCGTTGCGCGCCGCGTTTTTTGCCATCGTGGGATTTCTGGTGTATGACCAAGCCAAAGCCAAGCGCGACGAGATGGAGCGCACGCAAGAAGCCGCCGCAAGCTTGGCCGAATCGAAAGCGTCTCTCCGCCGAAGTGAACGGCTAGCGGCGCTGGGCCAACTCACCGCCGGTCTTGCGCACGAATTAAGAAATCCGCTGGGCACCATCAAAGCCTCCGCCGAAATGCTCCATAAGAACCTGACCAAAGACCGGCCCGATGTCCTGGCTGAAATGACCGGCTATATCGGCGCGGAGGTGAACCGCATGAACGGTCTCATCACCAGCTTTCTCGACTTCGCGAGACCTCTGCAAATCCATCCGGCGCGTGCCGATTTCCAGGCTGTTCTCGACGACGCCGTGCAACAACAATCGGAGCTCGCGAAGAACCGGAACGTCACCGTCATCAAGCGAATCGAGGGTGGCCCGCTCGAGTTTGCATTCGATTCCGACCTGTTAAAAATCGCCCTGACAAACCTCGTGCAAAACGCTATTCAGGCCAGCGCCCCGGGCCAGGCGGTTGAAATTCGAGCCGTCGCACGCGACCAAAATCTAGTCGTTCTGGTGAGCGACCACGGCGAAGGCATCCAGCCACAGCATCTCGAAAGCATCTTTAATCCGTTCTTCACCACCAAGCCACAAGGCGTTGGCCTGGGCCTGCCGATCGTTTCCAAAATCGTCGACGAGCATCAAGGACGCCTGCAAGTATTCAGCGAACTCGGCAAAGGAACGACGTTTGAAATCACCCTGCCGCAAGCCTGATTCTCGCAAGCAGGGTACTAAAGTTGGAATGTGCCGCCTGCCGGAAGAATTTTGGTCGTGGAAGATGAAGATAAGCTGCGCCGCGTCATCCAATTGGAGTTGGAATCCGCTGGCTACGAGGTCGATGGCGTACCGTCCGCCGAACAAGCCCTGCCCCTCGCTTCTCTCGCGAATTTGATCGTTACGGACCTGCGCCTTCCCGGTATCGACGGTCTTCAGCTCATCAAACAATTGCACGCACGCGGTCTGTCGGCGGCCACCGTCGTGATCACCGCGCACGGATCCGTGGATTTGGCCGTCGAAGCCATGAAGCTCGGCGCGGCGGATTTTCTGCAAAAGCCGTTTTCGCTCGATCACCTGACCACCGTCGTCCAGAAAGCGATGGCCGTTCAGTCGCTCCGCGACGAAAATCGCCGGATGCGCGAAGAATTGGACGAGCGCTATCAATTCGATAACATCGTCGGCGGCAGCGCGGCCATGCGCGAAATTTTTCACACTGTCGAACGTGTCGCTCCTACGCGCGCCACAGTTCTGCTCGCGGGCGAAAGCGGCGTCGGCAAAGACATGATCGCCCGCGCGATCCACCATCACTCGCCGCGTAAGAATCATGCTTTCGTCAAGATCAACTGCACCGCGATTCCAGAAAATCTGATGGAAAGCGAGCTATTCGGCTACGAAAAAGGAGCATTCACCGGCGCTAACGCAACCAAGCCCGGCAAATTTGAGCAGGCCGACCAAGGAACCGTATTCCTCGATGAAATCGGCGACGTTCCCGGCAACATCCAAGTCAAACTGCTGCGCATCTTGCAAGAAAGACAATTTGAGCGCCTGGGATCGAACACCACGCGCAGCGTCGATGTACGCGTGGTTGCCGCTACCAATGTCGATCTTCGCGAGGCGCTTGAGCAAGGGCGCTTTCGCGAAGATCTGTACTACCGGTTGAACGTCGTGCCAATCAATATCCCGGCTCTACGCGAACGCAAGGGCGACATTCCGTTCCTCGCCATCCATTTTGTAAAAAAGCTCTCGAAAGAGTTGGGCAGCTCCGCGAAAGAGATCGCTCCCGGCGCCATCGATCGATTACTCGAGCATTCCTGGCCGGGGAACGTGCGCGAACTCGAAAACACGATCGAGCGCAGCCTCGTTCTCGCCGCCGGTGAAACGCTCGAAGCCTCCGACATCCGTATTGAAGCTCCGCGCGGATCGACAGCGTCTGCCGTTTCTCAGCAAGTGCCGCTACTGCCCGAGGGCGAGACACTGGAACACTGGGAGCAGATGATGATTCGCGAGGCCTTACGCAGGGCCAATGGAAACAAAAGCCAAGCCGCTAGATCGTTGGGTCTTACTCGAAATGCCTTGCGTTACCGTCTCTCGCAAATGGGCTTGGAAAGCGAATCGGCGGAAGACAGCGACTCATAACCGCACGATTTTGGGCGACTTGAATCCTTTTAGCGCATTGCGCGTATCGACAATCAGTTTGCTGCGCTCTACCACCGACGTGTAGTCGACAGCGCTGTGATCCGTCACGATGACGACACAATCCGCGGCCGCAACAGATGGCAGCATCTCTTGCGCGTCCAAGTAACCACCGTTCAGTTGAATCCGCCGCACATACGGATCGGAGTAGGTCACCCGAGCGCCCAACCGCTCGAGCAGCAGCATGATGTCCAAGGCCGGCGATTCGCGCACATCGTCGATATCGCGCTTGTAGGCAATGCCTAACACATGCACACTGGAACCGCGCACGGACTTGGCAAAATCGTTGAGCGCGTTCTGAATTTTTTCTACAACGAACTCAGGCATGCGGCCGTTGATGTAACCAGCAAGTTCAATGAAGCGCGCTTCAATCCCGGCTTCCTTGCTCTTCCAGGACAAATAAAAAGGATCGATCGGAATGCAATGGCCGCCCAGGCCCGGTCCCGGATAAAACGGCATGAAGCCGAAGGGCTTGGTCGCCGCCGCGTCGATCACTTCCCACACGTCGATATTCATGCGTGAACACATCAGCGCCATCTCGTTCGCGAGGCCAATGTTGATCATGCGAAAAGTGTTCTCGAGCAGTTTGACCATCTCGGCCACGCGCGTCGAGCTGACCGGAACAATCTTCTCGAGCGCCTGCCCATAAAACAGTGCGCCGATTTCCGTACAGGCCGCGGTAATTCCGCCGACCACTTTCGGAATGTTCGAAGTTTTGAATTTGGGATTGCCGGGATCCACGCGCTCCGGCGAAAAGCACAAGAAAAAGTCCTTACCGACTTCGAGGCCCGAGTTAGCCAATTTGGGTAGCAGCAATTCGTCCGTCGTGCCCGGATACGTAGTCGATTCGAGCATGACGAGCAAGCCCGGATGAATATATTCGGCAATCGCATCCGTCGCCGAAACAACGTAGCTCATGTCCGGATCTTTCGTCTTTCGCAACGGCGTCGGCACGCAAATGTCGATCGTATCCAAATCGCGGATCACCGAAAAATCGGTCGTCGCCCGCAGCTTGCCGCTCTTCACCAACGGCTCGAAGACGCTGTCTTTTACGTCCTTAATATAGGAATGCCCGCTGTTGAACTGATCAACCTTCGACTTCTGGACATCGATGCCGGTTACGTCGAAGCCGGCGCGGGCGAATTCCACCGCCAACGGCAACCCCACGTATCCGAGTCCCAGGACACCCACCCGGGCCGTCCTGTTCGAAATCCGTTTCTTAAGCTCGGCGCCCACTTGCGCCCCGACTATTTGATCGACATTTTCAGAAATCAACAAAGTAGTTACCTTCGCCAACGAGTTCGGCCGGGCCGGTCAGGTAGACGCTATCATCCCACCGTAGATTGAGTGCGCCAGCCGGGGTTCTTATCTCTACCGGACTGGCCGCCTTACCCCTCAGAATGGCCGCAGCCGCCGCCCCGGTCGACCCTGTACCGGAACTTCGCGTTTCTCCCGCACCACGTTCAAAGAAAAGGGCTTCCACAATGTGATGTGTCACGGGCCTCACAATCGAGACGTTCGTCCGTTTGGGAAACCGCGCATGGCCCTCCGCTTCGCGCGCTACCGCCCGCCAGTCCTTAGGTACCTCATCGACAAAAATCGCGCACTGCGGATTTCCCACGTTCAAAATCGTCGCTTGCCAGCTTCGCCCAGCGAGTTCGAGTGTGGCATAGCGTTCTTCTTCGCGCGGCAGGCCCATGTCCATCTCGAACAGGAACTCGCGGTCGTGTCGGCAAATCAGCCGCAGCGTTTTCCGCCCGGCTCCAGTAGTGATCGCGACTTCCGGCTCCGCCAGGCCGTTCAGCAGCCCGAATGCCGCCGCGCAGCGTGTCCCGTTGCCGGAAATTTCAGCCTCACTGCCGTCGGAATTGAAAAGCCGCGTCCGCAAACCGTCTCCATCGCGCCACACCAGCATCCAGCCGTCTCCGCCGATGCCCGTTACACGCGCGCAGATGTGCCTCGCCAGTTCA
>Ga0193753_10003897_pt1 | contig 10870 bp, 15 predicted proteins | sample H1c2metaG_FD_144925 | JGI IMG/M metagenome (GOLD analysis project Ga0193753, IMG submission 144925) | Soil microbial communities from a riparian zone of the East river system, Colorado, United States - H1c2 | ecosystem: Environmental > Terrestrial > Soil > Riparian zone | place: USA: East... | reverse complement strand
TGCCAGTCTCGGCGGATACACGGTTGGAGTCCTCGTGCAGACGAATTTCGGCGGCGTCCTCACGATTGCAGGCGCACCCGTGGGCGAGGAACTGGGCCAGTACTATCTACGCAAGGAGTTGCAGGAAGCTGGCGGCGGAAAGGACAAGGCAGACGGATCATGCATGATCGTTGTCGCCACCGACGCGCCGCTGGACGCGCGCAACCTGAAGCGCCTGGCGGCGAGGGCGTTGCTGGGTCTTGCGCGCACGGGCGGCTCAGGATCAAACGGCAGCGGCGACTACGCGATCGCATTCTCCACGGCGCAGCAGGTGCGAATCCATGCCAATGACAAGGCGCTGACGCGGACCGTGGAAACGATGAGCAACGACGCAATGTCACCGCTATTTCTTGCTGCGATCGAAGCGACGGAAGAAGCGGTGTACAACTCCATGTTCAAGGCCACGACGACAGCCAGCAACGGACACACGGTCGAGGCTTTGCCGATTGAAAAGACAGTCGAAATACTCAAGCGGCGTCGGGTGATCAAGTGAGGAAGCGCTCGCATTTGAAACGATCAAATTTTTTATAGGGCGCATGCGCGACAGCGAATGAGGATATCGTCACCATGAACACGATTGCACCGTCGCTCATCGCCGCGAGTGCAGCGATCGTCCTGCTGTTGGGTCTCACGCATCTCGTGTACACCTTCTACGGTCCAAAGCTTTTGCCACGGGATCGTGAACTGCAAATGCGCATGCAGGAGGTCTCGCCTGTCATCACTCGCCAGACAACGATGTGGAAAGCCTGGGTGGGCTTCAATGCGAGCCATAGCTACGGTGCCATCCTGTTCGGTGCGGTGTATGGATACCTCGCCCTGTTGCACAGCGCCTTCTTGTTCCAGTCCACCTTCCTTCTCCTGCTTGGTCTGCTATTGCTGTTCGGTTACGTCTTCCTGGCCAAACGGTACTGGTTCAGGGTTCCGCTTGCGGGCATCCTCCTGGCGACATTGCTTTACGGCCTGGCTCTCGTGATCAGTTGGGCCTGACGGGCGGGGAATCGGCAGCGCCTGGGAGAGATTCAAGAGGGCTTGCAGTGCCCGCAGCCGAGGAGCTGAGCACGTGCGTGTAAATCATGGTGGCGCTCACATCACTATGCTCCAGGAGTTCCTGGACGCGGCGAGTATCGACCAGGGTGATCTGGGAAGCGACGAGGCGGCCCAACAATGCGCAGCAGCCGCGTGGAAGATAAAGTGCCAAGCCAAAGCAACCGAGCGCGCGGCACTCAGCTCAACCGTTATGCCGCAGAAATTCTACGCTTGACATACCATATATAGTATAGACACAATGTGGCATGTGGCGCATTGAAGAGCACCGGCGGATTGAGAAGCAACTTGACGCCGTGCCACGGGACATTCTGAAGCGCTACGAGAAGTGGCAAGACATCGCGATGATTTCCGGACCGCCGGGATTGCGCATGATTAAGGGTTTTCACGACGAGGCCCTCTCGGGTGAATGGAAAGGCCACCGATCATCTCGCTTGGGAATACAAGACCGCGTCATTTACCGGGTGGTTGCCGCGGATCAGCTCTTTCAGGTCGTCTCAATCACTGCACATGACTACCGGAGGTCGTAAAATGAGTCAATTCCGTCCAGCCAAGCGCCGCGTAGCCGTGTCGGTCGGCGAATCCGTGCGAATCATTCGAGAGCTTCAGGAGCTCAGCCAGAATCAGCTTGCACAACTCTCTGGCATACCTCAGGCCACGATCTCGGCAATCGAGAACGATCGTGTCAGCCTTGGAGTCGAGCGCGCGAAGGTTCTCGCTCGCGCACTCAAGTGCCATCCCGCAGTGCTGGTATTCCCGGGCTGGGATTCGAGCCAGCAATCTGCGGCATAACAAGACCATGCACGCGACGCGAAGACGCACGCGCGTGATGGCGGACGCTAGACCTTATGAGCGGCAATGATCTAAAGCGTCATGCCATGGCGCAAGTTCGTAGCGTAGAGGCGGTACTGCGGCGCTGGGACCCGATCGGTGTCTTGATGGTCGATGGTGGTCCTGAAGACGAGTATGATTCTTATGCCCCGCATATCGTGTCACTGATTCGGCACGGGGGATCACTAGCCGAGGTCGTGGCTCACTTGAACCATCTCCGTACCGAAAGCATGGGGCTTCCGATGGACACTCAAGCAGACACTGCAGTGGCGGAGGAAATAATTCGTGTTGTCGCTTCGCGGGTCTAACAAGCGGCTGCAGGACGCGCGAAACGCGCGCGCGTGAGTAGTGGCGTTATGCACTATGAGTAAGAAGATTCTCGTCTCAGTGCTATCGTTCTTAGGATTCCAGGCCAACGCACAAGACACAACAAAAGCAAAGGCTGAGTGCGAAGAGCTCATGAACGTACTGGCCCCCTTCGCGCAGCAGATGCTTGAGAAGCATAGTGAGTTCTTCCCGTTTGGTGGCACCATGAAAGGCAATGGCGAAATAGCACACGTGGCGGGTTACGACGGTCGAGAGCAGCCGCCGTCCGCCGACATCATAAAGTTGCTAAAGGATGGGTTCCGTTCTGGTGCGCGCTCTGGACAATACAAGGCTACTGGTTTGGTATATGACGTGCGTGTGGTGTTGCCTTCGTCCGGGCAGAAATCCGACGCCATTGCAGTTTCTCTCTCCCGTATCGAATAGAGAATGGCAAGGGTCGTAGTCGGTGAAATGTTTGCGGAAAAAGGCGAAGCAGATGTTTTCAAGTAAAATTAGGGGCATAACAAGCGCTTCCAGAGGGTGGGAAGATAAAGTGCCAAGTCCAAATCGGCGTGCCCACGGCGCTCAGCTCAATCGTTAGACCCGCAACGTAAATGAGTATCAGCACCTGCCAACGAGTTCTTAGACGTTCGCTTGACGAAGTAAGTCTTGCCAAGGCTCTACGCAGTCTGTTGCCTCGTCGCAATGGATACTGTGCGGTGAATTATCCCGGGCTCCTGGCGGAGCTGAGGCTATTCGGTGTATTAAGTTTGCAGCAATTCAGGCGGCTTATTCTTCGGCATCGCCGCGAGGCAATTCGCATCGACAGAGAACCGCTCGATGCAATGAACACCAGGATGTATCGAGAGGAACTTGGCGAAAAGCAGTACTCGTTTTTGGAGAGGCGGCAGATCTTCTTCGGCTGGGAAGGCTTGGTCCGCGTCATACTAGAGTTAGAGTTTGGAGATCGCTATCGGGCGTTCGCAGAGAGACGCGATCATGAAGTTGAGGCTGGTCATGCGCCGGTCCAACGAACGGTTGGAGTACGCGTGCACTGCGCGCCCGACTCGCAAAGGCGATGGGCGTCCACAAGAAACTTCACTAGATCCCGAAGGAGAAGGGCATGTTCGTACCAGTCTGGCTGCTCGCACTAGCCTTTCTTGTCTCTGCAGGTGTTTTTCTGTGGAGCTACCTGCTGGCCGTAGGTAAGAATCCACTCCCATTCCCGGATCGCGGATCAAGAATCTTCGCTGCGCCATCCCCTGAGGCAAAGGACGCTTTTGTTGCCCTACTTGGTCGGTTCGGCTTAAAGGAACGATTCCAATTCAACAGCAGCGGCATACTCCGTTCAATCATGTGGGATGGAACTATCATCAACTGGTCGCCTCATGATGTAGTGCAGAAGCTTGGCTCGGCTACAGCAAGTATCGGCCTTGTCACGGACATGCCAGAGGCTGGCGCCAACGCAGCCGCAGATTTCCTGCGCTCACGAGGATTCGAGGCGAGAGTTGTCCTGGACGCCGAGCCGGGGCTTCCCATTGCCTTCGTCGTGACCAACGCGATGTCGGGTACGGTTCTCAACTTCCGTAGGCACGTGATTCATCTGCCTCGGCCGCAGCCCGTTCGCAATGTAGGTTAGGCCTAACAAATCGCTGGAGCGCACGCGTGGGAGATAAAATGCCAAGCCCAGAAAACAGCGCGCGCGGCGCTCAGCTCAGCCGTTAAATCGTCTGAATTTCCGGATAGCGATCCGCACCTGTGGTATGGCGACATGAGTCCGACGATCTTTCGCCAAGGTCCGCTCGCGTCAGTGCAGCGCTTGATCAAGGAGCATGACGATGAAATCCGCAAGGCTTGGAAAACGCACTTCGGCGGTTGAAGTTTCGAATGTCTCGAAGCACGGCTTCTGGCTGCTCATCGAAGACTCTGAGCGGTTTGTTCCGTTTGAAGACTTCCCTTGGTTCAAGCATGCACCGATTGGTCACCTACTCAACGTGGAGTTGGCGAGCCCTCGCCACCTGTATTGGTCCGACCTTGACATCGACCTCGCGGTCGAATCAATCGACCATTCGGAACAGTTCCCTCTCATCAGCAAAGAGCGATCTAGCAAGCCATTGCAGCCGATCGCGCGTAAAACGCGCTCAGGCTGAATGGCGCGCGTTAGCCGTCATGGTGCCTTCGATCTCGTCGCACCTGCTGCCTCAACTGGCGGCGCACTTCCCTGCAGGAAGCTTCCGCGTTTCCCCTGGTGGATCTCCGGTCGCGGTGTTTCCAGTTCGCAGATCGGGTTGAGCTCTATGGCAGCCACAATTGCGCAGGCGGTGCTCGCCGCCTTTCACGTGGTCCTCGCGGCTTGATCACAAAAGCGGTCTTTGGTGGTAAATCTTATGTATGGTCTGGTCCTCTGGCCAATGACGGCGCTCCGAGCTGATTGGCTATCAGGCACCTATGGCCTTCGCGCTCGCGTGGCGGCGCGATCCACGAGCAGGTTCTCTCGTCACGCTGTCGTGGATTCTTTATTTCCTCGTATTGGCCGCAATAGCATTCAATCTGAGTTCGCTCGACAGACAAGGCATCACCTGGTCATACGCGGAACCGTTATTGGGACTCGTGCAAAGAGCACTATTCGTAGCCTGGTTCGGCTGGATTGCCTTGGTCGGCATATTACTGTCTCAAGGCTGGTGGCATGAGCCGCTCCGCTATAATCTGCCTTCGATATAGTCCGGCAATCGAAGCTGGCATGCATATGCCCGTCAGGTGACACCAATGAACATCGAGCCGCCCATCACGTATGCCGAGTTCCGCTCGCTGTTTGAGCACCTCGATCGCATCAGCGCTACTGGGTATCAGTGCAATCACACCTTTACGCAGACTACGCGCTTCCTGATGTCATGCGGAGTGGGAGTCGAGCCAATGCTGGTTTGGCTCGGTGAGAACGGAGCCGGTTGCGACTGCGAAGTAATGTTCAACGTTGCTCAGCAGTGGGATGAGAAGGTGGGGTATGTGCCAGAGGAATGAGTATTCCGATGCCCGACTGCGATGATCCCGAGGTTGAAGCCCAATGTCCCAGATCCGCAAGTATGAAGAGTCAGACTGGGCGGCGATCTGGACTATCTTGCGCACCACGTTCGCAGCTGGCGATACCTATTCGTTTGCTCCTCACAGCACCGAAGAGGAGATTCACAAGACGTGGGTCGAAGCTCCCGCTGCAACCTTCGTAGCGACCGATTCCGATTGCCAGGTCGTGGGGACCTATTTCATCAAGCCGAATCAACCAGGGCTTGGTTCTCACGTCTGCAATTGTGGCTATGTCGTCGCCTCACAGGCACAGGGCCGAGGCATCGCGTCTGCGATGTGCCAGCATTCCCAAATTGAGGCTGTCGCCATGGGTTTTCGCGCCATGCAATTCAATCTCGTCGTTTCCACCAATGAGCGTGCAGTTCGCCTTTGGCAGAAGCTTGGTTTTTCGGTTGTCGGACGCCTGCCCGGGGCATTCCATCATCAGCGCCTGGGGTATGTGGATGCGCTGGTAATGTTCAAGCAACTGATAGCCCGCTGAAGAGGCATTCAGGGTCGTTCCCGCGGAGGTCGCGACTTGCGCTGCCACCCTTACGGAACGTTCAGTCAAGATCATCTCTGGGCCCACGGATCCAGCCATGGGGTCACAGGACGTTGTTCTTTCGCGATCCCGACGGAAACGTCCTGGAGATCTATGCGGAGATCGAGCCGTTTCAGCAGGCGGCCCAACCTGTCAGTGGCTTGGAGTGTGTGGCAACGGCCACAGTGGCGTATCGGCCGGCTCCCCCGTTTCTGGCGGCAGGATGATGCTGCCGCGGCCGCATTTCAGAAGTTGCACCATCTCCTCGGCAGCAATCGGTTTGCTGTGCAAGTAGCCTTGGGACTGGTCGCATCCCATATCCCACAGCATGCCTAGTTGTTCGACCGTCTCTACGCCTTCGGCAACGACCGTCATATTGAAGGTGCGCGCGAGTGAGATGATCGTGCGGACCAGGCTCTTGCCGGAGCGGTCATCGGTCTGCAGGCGGTTGATGAACGAGCGATCAATTTTAAGTGTGTCAATCGCCAGATCGGCAAGCCGGCTGAGCGAAGAATAGCCGGTGCCGAAATCGTCGATGGCAATGCGTGCGCCCGTGGCACGCAGGCGTTCGAGTTTCTTCAGCGTCGCATCCGAGTCGTCCAGCAGCGTCCCCTCGGTGATCTCTATGTCGAGGCCACAGTCGCGGGCGGACCACCCGCCCGTCAACGTCAGAAAGCGGGAGAGAAAATCCTGGCGTCGCAGCTGCACGGGAGAAATGTTTACGGCAATACGGATCGGCGGCAGGCCGAGCTGGCGCCATTGCTGGCAGTCCAGAGCCGCACGTTGTAGAACCCAATCCCCCACTTCGACGATGAGTCCGGTCGACTCCAACAGGGGAATGAACGCCACTGGCGATACCAGGCCTGCCTCGGGATCGCGCCAGCGGATGAGCGCCTCGACGCCCTCGATGCGACGGGTTTTTACGTTGACCTTGGGTTGGTAGTGCAACTCGAACTGGTTCTGTTCGAGGGCAGTGCGCATCTTGTGTTCGAGAGTCAAGCGTGCAACCACTTTGGAATGCCGCTCCGCGTCAAAGCACAAATGCTTTTCTCCCGAAGCCTTGACAGTGCGCAACGCCGCTTCCGCATTCTGCACCAGAGCATTGGCGTCGCCACTACCGTCGATCCGATGCGCAATGGAAGACTTCACCACCACGGGAATCTCGCATCCTTCCAGCTGGAAGGGCCGTCCGAATACTGTCGCGATGGTTTCCTGTAGTACGTTCCCGGTGTAACCGACCTGGGTCGGAATTTCTACGACCAGGGCGAATGTGCCGCCGTCGAACTGCGCGAGCAATTCGTTGTCGGGAATCTGGCGTCGCAGGCGATCGGCCACGTGCTGCAGAAGCAGATCGCCAGTGTGCCTGCCGAACGAGTCATTGATGACGCTCAACTGCTCGATATCAATGATGGCGACCGCGGCACGGGCGTGACGCGTGGGCGGTTTGGCGAGCAAGCGCCCAAGGCGTTCGCAGAACAAGGAGCGCCTGGCCAGCCCGGTTTGGGGGTTGAAGTAAGATAGAAAGCGTACGGTGCTATCCTTCTGCAGATATTGCAGCGCGAAGGATAGATTGGCCGCGACTTCGCGCAGCATCCGCAGTTCATGCTCGCTGAGCACCTCCGCTTCGAGCGCGCCCAGCATCAGGATGCCGATCGGTGTCTTGTCGATGATGAGTGGCAGCGCGACCGCGGACCTGCATCCTGTCCTCGCCAGTGCTGCGTATGCCGCGATGTCAGTACTCGCCATGTCGTTGCACACATGCACCGACCCACTCTTCATCACTCGTGGCATCAGCTGGTCGTCGCTACCGCAAGTTTGGGCGATTGCAGTGCACAGCGCATCCGTGGTCTTCTCCTCGACACCGGCCCACGCGACTGGGTGCACGCCTTCGGCACCACCTTTTTGTAACAGGACGACGGCATGAGCATAGCCACCCGTCTTTACGGCGAGGCGGCAGGCTTCGCTGAGCAGTTCCTTGCGGTCGCGAATACGTGGTACGAGACTATTGACGCCGCTCAGCATCTGCAGCACGCGCGTCAGGCGGGCAATCCGGCTTTCTTGTTCGCGGCGCTGCGTGACATCACGGTCGGCACCACGAAATCCGGTTACGTGTCCAGCGTCGATCAGCGCCAGCGCATTTCGCTCGAGCCAGCGATACTGGCCATCCTTGTGCCGCCATCGATAGACGGCACGTGGAGCGTTCCGTTGATTCTCACCGAGTCCGCCGAGGGATAGTTCCGCGGCAGCACGGTCGTCTTCATGAACATGATCGAGCAAAGGGGTGCCCACGATCTGCTGCGGTGCATATCCCAGGATAGAGGCGACCGACTCGCTGCTGAAAACGAATCGCCGGTCCGCATCGAGCTCCCAGATCCAGTCCTGTGCGGTGTCAACGATGTCCCGCAGGCGCTGCTCTATGGCGCGCCGCTCCGACAATGCGGCGGCTTCGCTCATCGCCCGCATGACTGCCGCTGTGAGCCGCTTCAGATTGGTCTTGAGGATGTAGTCCGAGGCGCCGCGGTGCAGAGCTTCGATGGCCTGCTCCTCACCAATCGTGCCGGATACGAAGATAAAGGGTGTGTCGGGCGCACACTCGCGCGTGATACGCAGTGCGGCGAGGCCATCGAACTGTGGCAGGCTGAAATCGGACAGGATGACGGCGGGGCGGAAACTTCCCAGTGCGGCGCGCAGTGCCGCCTCGGTTTCCACCCTTTCCCAGCTGAAGGAGAAACCGGTCTTGCGTAACTGATGGACAATCAGCTCCGCCTCAACTGGTGAATCTTCTACGAGCAGCACTCGTGCCGGCGAGGGGGTGCGTTCATCCGAGGTGCCTTGCGGCCGCTCCTCGGGCACGCCGTATGTTGCGGATGCCGGGTTCATGTCCTGTCTCCGTCAGACACTCCAGAATTGTCTTGACCCAAACTAGCTTGGAATCAGCGGAAGGCGTGTGACCCACCACGCAGAATCTCCGTTGGATTACGGGGTTGCCTCATCAGAATGAGAGGGATGTCACCGCATTTGACTACCTGCGCGGCCATGGTCTGCTCCGTTTGAGATTTCGTGGATTCGAGAAGAAAATGCAAAGGAAGCTCATCGCCGTCGTCGTTGCGTCATGTCTGCTGCCGGGCGGGCAGGCGGTCGCGCAGTCGACGGGCTCACTCAAGGATCTGTCGGTCGATCAGCTCCTGGATATCCAGGTCACGTCGGTCTCCAAACGCAGCGAATCCCTCTCCGACGCGCCGGCGTCGATATACGTGATCACCGCAGAGGATATCCACAGGTCCGGGGTCACCACGCTTCCCGAAGCACTGCGCCTGGCGCCGAATCTTCAGATCGCGCGCGCCGATTCCGTCCAGTACGCCATCAGTGCGCGTGGCTTCAACAATGCGGTGGGAAACAAGCTCCTTGTGCTCGTCGACGGGCGCACAGTCTACACACCGCTGTTCTCGGGTGTCTTCTGGGATCAGCAGGAGATCATGCTCGAGGATGTCGAGCGCATCGAAGTGATCAGCGGCCCGGGAGCGACCTTGTGGGGCGCGAATGCCGTAAACGGCGTCATCAACGTGATCACGCGATCCGCAGTGGAGACGACGGATACATTGACGGTTGCAAGGGCGGGCGACAACGAGCGCGGCGGCGCCGTCCGGCTCGGCACTGACTTCGGTTCCGGAGCAGTCCGCGTCTACGGCAAATACTCTGAGTTCGACAATACGAGCCGGGACGACGGCACTGCCATCCCCGACAATTGGAATCGCGGACAGATTGGCTTCCGTGCCGACTGGAAAACCGGCATCGATGGTTTCACGATGCAGGGAGATGCCTATAAGGGCGATTCGGAGAGCCGCGGATTCATCGGACCCCTCGAGCTGACGCAGGTCGAAATCTCCGGCATGAACCTGCTCGGCCGCTGGCAACGCGAACTGCGGGGCGGCTCGCAAGTTCAGCTGCAGGCCTATGTCGACCACTCCGAACGGGACGACGCGCTCTTTTACAAGCCTAAGGCAGATATTGTCGATGTCGATTTTCAGCACTCCATCCCCGGTGCCACGCATCGTGTGCTGTGGGGTGCGGGTTACCGTTATGCCAGGGATGACATCGATCCCGGATTCGCCACGGTGTTCGTTCCAGCGAGTCGCAGCCTCCAATGGGGCAATGTGTTCGCACAGGATGAGATTCATCTGCAGGACGATCTAGATGCAACGCTTGGCCTCAAGGCGGAAAGAAACGACTACACGGGAATGGAGTACCTGCCCAGCGCACGGCTTGCCTGGAAGCTCGCGGAGCACCAGTTGTTGTGGGGCTCTCTGTCGCGCGCAGTGCGTGCGCCGGCACGGTATGACCGTGATGTGCGCTTTCCGGGCTTCCAGCCCTATTTCGTGGTCGGCGGTCCCAACTTTCAATCTGAAGTCGCGAATGTGGTGGAGTTGGGCTACAAGGCGCAACACGCCAATTCATTGAGCTATTCAATCACTGCGTTCGCGCACCTGTGGGACAAGCTGCGCAGCGGCAGCGCCATACCGGTTGAGATCCAGAACGAGATCGAGGGCACCGTCGCCGGCATCGAAGCGTGGGCAACCTATCGCCCCGCTGCATTCTGGTCGTTGAACGCGGGTGTTACGTGGCTGCACGAGGACCTGCGTCTGAAGTCCGGTAGCCAGGATCCTGTGGGGGTGGACAACCCCACGTTGCGTAACGATCCGGATTATCAATGGTCGCTGCGCTCGAGCTTCGATCTGCCGCACGAATTTCAGCTCGATGTGCAATTGCGCCGGGTCGGCTCGTTGCCGGAACCCATGGTGCCCGCCTATACGGAAATGGATATCCGGCTGGCGTGGCTTGCGATCGGCAACGTCGAGTTCTCCATTGCCGGACGCAATCTGCTGCACGAAACGCATGCAGAGTACGGTGATGCCCAGGTCCGCAGTGTGATGGAGCGGAACCTCTACGGACAGGTGCGATGGGAGTTCTGAAACTCCTGACGGCACTTATCGTGGGAGCCGTGCTGCTCACGGGGAACGTGTGCGCCGCGCCGAGCGAGTACCAGGTCAAAGC
>Ga0193753_10003896_pt1 | contig 10873 bp, 5 predicted proteins | sample H1c2metaG_FD_144925 | JGI IMG/M metagenome (GOLD analysis project Ga0193753, IMG submission 144925) | Soil microbial communities from a riparian zone of the East river system, Colorado, United States - H1c2 | ecosystem: Environmental > Terrestrial > Soil > Riparian zone | place: USA: East River... | reverse complement strand
CTGCAGGGGGAGTTCGTCCGAAACGAGGTCGGACACGCTTAGCTCGACTTCACCCGGCGCGAAGTTCGCCGTGTCATACAGCCACGATTCGCTCTGATTTGCATAGACCCGGCGAACCTTGCGCCCGTCCACTCCGTCGTAGAGCTTCTCCATCTTGTATTGCTGATGGCTGGTCGACAGGTGGACCCCATTCGCGTTCGAGGTGTCGACCGTCACGGGAAGGCCGCGAACCGACCAGCGCGGATTGTCGACGGCGGGAGCGCAAGGTTCATCGCCGCCGGTATCGGTCTGGCAGGTTCCGATCAGGTAGCGCGTCTCCGTGGTCACCCGGTTTGGATCGTCCGCCGCTCCGGTGGTCGTGAGAACATTCCGAAAGCCGCGAAACTGATGCTCGAGATGATCGTAAACGGGCTCGCTGTATCCGTAACTCGTGACGTATGGGCCACCCGTTCCCGCCACATCTGCGTTGCTGCTCACCGTGACTTTGGTCACGTTGACGTGCGCACCGGGCACCTTTGGGGCGAGCGTGTAATCGAGCTTTGTCGTGGCTCCGAGCCCGTTGGTGATGGTCGAAAGCAGAGCCGGGCGCGTCCCAACGAAGGTGTAACTCGCAACGAGCGGATACAAATCCTGCGTCTCGGTCGTCACGAACATGTTGTCGATGCCGCGACCGTTCTGGTCGGCAAATTGAAGCTGCATCGGCTGGTGCCACGTCCCGTAGCCCCCCTGGGGAGTGGGGACGCGGTACATCTTTTGCCAATTTAGGATGTCCACACCCGGCGCTAAATGGATGGGTGCAAGCCATTTGGTGCCGTCACCAAGTGAAATATCGATGCCCGCGCCGGGATCTTGCGGGCCGTCGTAGTCGGTATTTCTCAAGTCGATTCGGTCCACGATTCCATCCCCGTTGACATCATGGAGGTACGTGTTTGCGACGAACCAAGTACTGGGGCTCGCCTTGATGCCACCCTCAATGACCTGATGGTTTGAAAAAAGCCCGTTCCCCACGCCGTACGAGATGGTCCACACCTGATTCCAGGTACCCGTCGAACTTTGCTCTACCCAACTCAATGTGAGTTCGTCAGGCACTCCATCACCGGTGAAATCGGCATAGAACTTTTTTATACGGGGGTCGTACTCGGGATCGCTCGCGGTTGGAAGGCAGGGTTCCGCGCTCGGACCGCGTGAATAGGGCACGACATTTCCGACAGCGTCCCGCGTCGTGAAAAAGCTGCATGCGCGATACGTCGTTTTTTCCAGCTGAGTATCTGCGTACCTGACAAGGACGTCGTAGCTGTCCGTATTGCCGTCACCATCGAGGTCGAGGGCGTAGCCACCAACCTTGCCGTAGCCAGTACCGGGCGACTGCTCTTGAGCCCAGCCCGAGCCGGTCATGGTATGCACCTCGTTGCCCACCATGAACCAGTCTTTCGACCCGTTTCGTTGGGCCGAGTAGGTCGTGTAGCGGCCCGTGAGGTGCCCATCCGATGCGCGCTCCCACCAGAGAATGTTCACCTTGCCGTCGTTGTGCCACCCGCCGAACCTGCCGCCGGTGAAGAGCGCGGGCGCGATGGCTCCCAGTTGACCGTTTTGCAGGGCCAGTGTTCCAACCGTATATTCCGTTGGCGCCTGACGACGCCCGACGATCGTCGGCCCCTTGGGTGTGCCATCGGGATTGAAGGGCGGGACCGACACGACGTCCGCGAGGCCGTCCGAGTCCAAATCGAGGAACGTGAGCTGGCTTTGCTCGCCATAGAAGTCGTGCGGGAATTGAGCGATGAGGCCCGCGGGGTTCCTATTCACATCGCCCTGTCCCGTGTAGGTCATTTCGGCGACGGTACGGGTCGCGGCGTTGCATATCGTCGCCGGAATATGAAATTCGCCGTCTTCGTGAGTGTTCGGGCAGGCCTGCAGCACGACGGACTTGAGCAGCCCACGCACCTGTTGGGAATGTTCGCCCGGAGCCCAGTAATCCAGGGAGTACCTTCGGACAAGAGAGCGCGGCCCTCCACTCTGAGAGAAATCCGCACTCGAGACATCGACTCCGGTGAGTCGTGCCGCCGGCCGGGCGCGCCAGAGTACAGCATTTGGAAATGCTTCACCCTGATCGCGCGTCATCTCCGAATACGTAAGGCGAGTGTGGTGCGCGTATTGGCCCAGAGGAATTTGGGCGGGCGAACTCACGACGGAATCGACGCTCGGTGTATCGAAAATGTTCGTGAGATACCCTTGATGGCTGCCAAAGAGCTGCTCCCATTGATACACCACGACGTTTGCGCGGCTGTTGCCCCACAGCCTGACGAGGTTCCAACGGAAGACAGGAGGATTGTTCGAATCGAAGAACACATCGAGATCGAGTCCGCTGCGATCCGTGCACTTGTTGTCGCTGCTGCAGGTGTCCCGCGGCGCACCGTACTCGGCTTGAACCCCCGATTTGCTATCGGTGCGCCACGTCAGAAGATCGGGCGACAGAAAATATCGAACAGAATCGTCGACACGCGTGCGAAAGTAAGACCAGCCGCTCAGGTCATCGGGGAGTTGCTCGCCGGGGAGACCTCCGCTACACTGCCCACCCGAAACGACGCAGATTTGCACGAGCTCGATCCCGTTGATCCGGAAGCGATCTTGACCGTCGTAGCGAGGGCCGCCACCTCTATTCTCACGTTCTATCCGCGGGATGTTGAGGTTCCACGCATACCCCAATTCCGTATTCGCGCCAGATGCCGAATTATAGGAGACGCCGAGGCTCGGTTGCGCTTGTCCACGCGCGCGAGGCAATTGGAATGGGATCGAAGACTGCGCGGCGCCGGTGGAGGGATCGACCCCGGCCATCGATCCATTTCCAATACCGCTGCCTTCCGGCGAATCGAGAGTTGCGGAGCCTAGCGACGGAAAGTCTCCCGTGTGGGATGGCGCATCCCCTGGGTCGGCCAGTGCACTCGCTCCGCCAGGCTTCGCGGCGCTCGGCGTTTCAGCGCTCGAAGGAGGCGGTGAGACGGTCGACGCCTGCTGCGCTCGGGCGCGAACCGGCAGCAGGCCAACGACGAATGCCACGGCGGTGAACATCGAGATGCACATCGACGTGCGCCGCGAATGGTGAAGTCGGGAAAGCGGTGGGTGGCTCATGATCGGATCTCACGTCGCATGGTTGTCGTCGCGAAGCGCGCCGCTATCGGCACGCGCGAGAAATTTGCTCGTTGGCCGCGCTGCACTGCGCCGCAAGGCGCGCACGCGCGCCTTCGTCCTTTGCTGCCGCGGTGAACGCCTGATGCGCGGCGGCGGTCCGCCGCGATGCCACGCCGGGATCGAGACTTTGCGTGCAGCGTTCGAGGGCCGAGAGGTACGTCCGGCACTCCGGCACGACCTCTTGCTCGTTGGGAGAGCCGCTACATCCCAGGTCGATCGCAGCGAGGAGCACGATCAGGGCGCCGGAGAGCGCGAGTGCCAAGGAGTTCTGCCCAGATTGGACTCGATTCATGACGTGTTCGTTCCTCCCACCTGAGCGCCCGTCCTGCGCGCAGGCACGTATCGCATTGGCTCTCAACAATCGCCGCTAGCCCTGTTCGCGAATCTGCATAAATCGCAAAACCGATGCAACGTCTTTATTGGTCTAAATTCGATTCATTTAGAAGTACGCGGGGTTAGCCAACGGCCGGATCGGGCGCCCATCCATTTTCGCGACGTCGCGACAGTTTTCCAAAGGCGCCCATCGATGATGGTGCCCGCACGACCGGCACCGATTCCGCGACCAAGAAAACGGCGCCCGAAACTTCCGCATCGTCCCGCCGAGCGCGTCACAGATGTCCTTCGCACACTTCTAAGGGAGAGATTCGAAGGAAACAAAGCCGCGCTTGCACGAGCGATCGTGCCGACGTTCCACGGCCGTGAACGACTTGCTCGAGGCGCACGAGAATCTCTCCTTCGACTCGGTGTGCAAGATCGCGCGCGTCGCGGGTTGCACCGAGGGCGATCTCCTTTTGGGGATCGCGCCGAACATGAGTACGCCGACGGGATCGTCATCCGAATGTGACGAATCTTCTTCGCCGTCTCGATCGCCTTATCTCAGCGGATCTCGTCCGACTTCTCCATCAGCAGGCACCTGTCGGCGCGGCGGATCTCTGGGAGGCGCGCTGGTTCGATACGCTGGTGGCGCTGAAGGTGAGTCAAAGCTTAGCCCCGCTTCTGACTTGGCCGAAAAGACGAAAGCGGGGAAGATCAAACCGAGCCTGGCGACCGCGTGCGGCGTACACGCGACCACGGGTAGCGGATGACGGCGCACACGGCGCCGCTACCGTCCCCCGCGCTCAAATGGCAGTATGTCCGCCTCATGACGAAGGCGACGCTCGTGCTTTGGGACATCGATATGACGCTCGTTGCGTTGCCGGGGCTCGGGCACCATTGGTACGAGCGCGCGCTGACCCGGGCCTTCGGGCGCGGCATCGTCCACTACCCCTCGATGGGAGGGCGGACCGAGCGCGCGATTACGATGGAGCTCTTGGCCGCGCATGGCGTGGAACAGACCGACGCGCTCGTCGAGCAGATGTTCGCGGCCCTCGAGGCGGTGGTCGCGGAGGACCGTGCGACGCTCGCCGAACGAGGCCGCGCGCTGCCGGGAGCGAAGGCGGCGTTGACCGCGCTAAGCGAAAGGCCGGCCGTGGTCCAGAGCTTGGTGACTGGGAATCTCCTGTCGATCGCCGAGCACAAGCTCGCGCCGTTCGGCTTGGACGTCCATTTGGATTTCGCGATTGGCGCCTACGGCTCGTTGTCGGCGCACCGTCCCGATCTCGTGTCGGCGGCGATGCGCAACGCCGCGGCGAAGCACGGCGGTCCCTTCGCGCCCGGCTCGGTGGTCGTCATCGGCGATACGCCGCACGACGTGGAGGCGGCCCTATCGCATGGTGCCATCGCAATCGGCGTCGCGACGGGACACGTCAGTGAAGACGAGCTGCGCGCGGCGGGCGCGCACGTGACGTTCGCGGATCTCGCCGATACCCACGCCGTCGTCGCGGCGGTGCTCCCCGCGCGCTCGTACTACCCGTCCTAAATTCGTGCGGGAGCCATTGATCGAGAATGCGGGCGACCGATTGCGCGCTGAACGATGCTCGCGCGCTCCGGCGGCCTTATTTGCAGGTGCCGTGGAAGTCCGAGTAGGCTTGGTCAGTTCCGCAGAGCCCGCATGCGTTGTAGCAATAGCCGCCTGCGAGGGTCTTCCCGATGCTCGCGCAGTATTGCCGACCGGCGGCCCAGAGATTATCGCAGCAGACGCAAGACGCCTGCGAGATGGATAGTGTCCCATCGTCCGCCATCGTAATGCCGTTGTTGATGTCCGATGCCGCCTCCCCCTGCGCGTTGGGGCAGTCGAGTCCTTGTGGGGTGCTCTCGACCTTCTGCTCCGCGCTCGGGGAGGCTTGCTCGTCCGCCCCACTGCAGCCGGCGATTACGCTCGAAAGCAGGAAAACACAGCCAGCAGTCCACAGATCAATTTTCTTTCTTTGCATTTTCAACTCCGGATTTGAAGATTCGATGTTTCGAACGTTCAGCGTTGTCTCGGAGAACGCCAATGCGCTCCCCGTTACACGGAACGCAAAACGGTTTTCATCTAATTATGTCACGTCCCTCGTCTCAATGCCTATTCGCAGCCCAGAGTGACATCATTAGATGAAATCTGACTTTTTTGGCCGCGCACCCGTCGACCCCTATATTCGCGGAAAATTCTGCAAACCTTCTTCCGAGTCACGCCGCCGTCCGCTCCCGCGGCGCGATGGGGTGACATAAGGCGCGCCCCCCGCGATCTCGGAGATCGCACCAGTGATCGCCCGATGGCGGCTCGCCGAAGGGAGCGCCGTGCGTCCGCGCTCCCAGAACATCGCAAAAAGGGCTCTTTTGTGGCGAAAGTCTCACCAACGGGACGTTGGAACGACTCGTGCTCATCGCATCCGTGTGTGCGCATCGAGCGGGACGCGCGGGAGAACGATCCATGGTCCGGAGAGTCTTATTCATAGGGGCAATCATCGCGGCATTCGGCGCGGGGGCGTGCGGCTCGCACGCCGAAGACACGGGAGATGATACGCCGCGCGATACGGAGTCCATGAGCGACGAGGAGCTCGAAGTCTACGCCGAACAGCAGGCCGAGGCAGACAACGAGGTTTTGCCCGAAGACGATGTCGAGGACGTGCCGGAGCCTCTCTCCGACGAGCCGACACCCGAACAAGCCGACGACGAGTTGGGGGCCGGCGACCCGCTGCCGAATCCCGAAGACCCTCCGCCTACGCTCGACGATGAGGGCGACGCCACCGGGCAGGCCGGCGCCGAGCACGGAGAACAGGTTGGCACGATCCGCTCAGGCCTTTCGACGAACGCCGCCACGCACCCGCGCAAGGTGTTCGGTCTCGGCGTCGACGCCCACGTCGCCGTTCGCTCGCCGGATCTCTTCAACCAGCTTCGCGGCAAGTGGAAAACCGGAGACTACTCGCTCGGTGCGGCGCGTAAGGTCGTCTTCACCCGCGGACCGCTCGATTCAAGTTACTGCAACATGGACGCACTCAATTGCAGCCACTTCGCGCGAGAGCAAATGGACGCGTGGGTCAAACTCATGGACGAAAATCAGCTCGAACCGTTCTTTGCCATTTCCACGCAAGATCTTCGCATTAAGGGCCGCAGAATATCCACGGGCGAATTTCGCGTTGCGTTTTCGTCGGCCCTCAAGCACGAGGGATTCCGGAAAGTGAAATATTGGGGGATCAACGAACCTGACCTCGACCTGAAAGGTATGTACAAAGGCGAGAAAGACAGCTGGAAGAAGGCTGCCAAGTTGGGCGTGCGGTACCTGTATCACGCGACCATGGAGCTCAGACGATGCCGCGCAAAGCACGGATACGACGATGCCTCCGCCGCGGCGTGCAACGCGATGCGCCTCGTCGCCGGTGAGTTCTCGCTCGAAGAAGGCAATGGCCTCGAGCACAGCGAGGCCTATTGGAGAAATTACGGCGCATTTTACCGCGCGTATTTTCATAAATATCTCAAGAGCGAGCGCGACCTACCCCGTATCTGGTCGCTTCATCCGTATGCCGACATTTCGGCAGAAAAAACCCTGCGGACGGAGGACTCCGGCACCTGGAAGTTCATGCAGGCCGTCCGTTCTCTCGGAAAACGGCTTGAATTGCGAGACGGCGCGTTTCGCGTTTGGCTCACCGAGACAGGGGTTCTCCTCCGGCGTAACGGCACGACATGCGGCCTCGCCGGCGACGCGAATGGAAAAAACGACAAACAGTATCGGGGCGCAAAGCGAGTCAACCAATTCGCAAAATTCTCGGGTATCGATCGCGTCTATTGGTGGCAGTTCCGGGAAGGAGAACTCGTGAACGGTGGCCCGGCTTGGGACAGCGCTCTCGTTCAAAGGGACGGCGATGGAAAGACTCCGTACCCGAGTTTCTACGCGCTCACCAATCAGCCATTGCCGAGTATCGCTCCCGTCTGCGCGACCGGCTGCGGAGGATGCTCCCCGTAGTCAGTCGTGATGCATACCCAATGACGCGACGCGTCATCGACCACTGAGCGGCCGCGAATAGACCGTATGCATGCTCCGCATATGCCTCCGGCGGATCCGAGACTGCGGCGCCCATTGCCGCGCGATGTGCGCGGCGCATCGGCTCCGCCCTTCACATGCCTCGCGGGAAAAAAGAAATCCGCATCACGGGTCCCGCTCGCCTTTGCGCTAAGCTCGCGTGCGCTCGATGCCCCCAATCCGACGCCGCCTCGCCCGCCGACCCCGGTCTCGTTCCATTTGGCTACCAGAGGGCGAGGGCGTGCCCAAGCTGGCCCGGCGGGATTTTTTGCGGCTCGGCGCGGCGGCGATCTCGCTCTCGCCGCTGGCGGCGGGTTGTCTGCCCAAAGGCACGCCCGACGGCAACATCGAGCCCGACGGACCGTTCAAGACGCCGCCCGACAATTGGTTGCGGGATGCACGCGTCGGCGGCTACGGGGTCGGCCTCGGCTCCAGCATGACCCAATTTCGCAACGACCTCGACGCGCTCGCAAACGCCGGAGTCAACGTCGTGGAGGCGGACGCCGATCTCTCCTCGTACCTCACCGACGACGAATTCAACGACCAGCTCGAGACGCTCGATCTGATCGCCTACGGCTGCCACCTGCGCGGCATGCGATGCGTCGTCTATTACCCGATATGCGAAGTCCTGAGCGAGGACGCCGCCAACAATCCGCACGTGATGACCGAAGAGCACCCCGATTGGGTGCAGGTGTGCATCGACGGAAAGCTCAATACCTTTACGGGCGGCGGCATCGTGTTCTGGGTCGATCCAGGCACCGAGAGCGCGTGGATGTGCCCCCTCAGCGGCTACCGCACGTACTACTTGGATCGCGTGCGGCGATTGATCGCCACCCGCGTCGACGGCCTCTGGGGCGACGTGCCGCTGCTCTCGGACATCCAGGGCGTCTGGCCGTGCACCAACGACGCCTGCCGCGCGAAGTTCAAAGATGACACCGGGATGGTCCTTCCATCCGCGGTCAATTGGGCCGATCCCGTCTTCCGCCGCTGGGTCCAGTGGCGCCACCAGCTCATGTGGGATTTCGAGCAAGACATCCTGAAAGCGATCAAGTCGGTCAACCCGACCTCGGAGCTGATCGTCGAGACTGTGACCATGGACTACAACGGCGCGACCAGCCAGGGCCTCGACGGGGCCTTCGCCAACGGCGGCGAGCTCGTTCGCGTGTGGGAGGTCGACGCGGTGAGCGACGACAGCGGGATGCGCAGCGCCGCCGCCGACGACTGGATCTGCATGGCCGTGATGATGCGCCACGGGGCTTGCTCGTCGTTCGGGCGCCCCTCGTGGATCTTCACGTACGGGTTCGAGGAGGACGACGCCGAACGGGTCATGTCTCTCGCCATCGCCACGCGCAACAACCCCTACGAGACGAAGATCCCGCTCATGTGCACCACCGTGGGCGACGCCTACCGAACGCGCATGTACCAGTGGATGGCGCGCCAGCCCGATTTGTATTCGCTGCCGGGGGCCAACCGCGCCGCGGTGCTTTTCTCGCCCACCAGCCGCGATTTTCTCGATTGCAACGCGGGCATTGGCCTCTACGTCTCGCTCGACGATCTCCCCGAGCTATGGTGGTCCGACAAGGACACGGACTCCGCAAAGGACCTGCCCTACCTCGGGGACTACCGCGGCGCAGGCAAGGCGCTCATCCACGCCCACGTGCCCTTCGACACCGTGCCTGTGTCCTCGGCCACTGCCGACATGCTTGCACCTTACAAGCTTTTGATCGTGCCCAGCGCGGTCTCCCTCTCGAGCGCGACGATTCAAGTCCTCGGGGACTTCGCTGCGCAGGGCGGCACGCTCATCATCACCGGCGGCAAGGGCGGCATGTACGACGAATACGGCGGCGCGCGCCCGGGGGCCGCGCTGCTGACGGCTTTCGGCCTCGCCGAGACCGACCCTGCGTGGTCGACGTATAGCCATGGACAAGGCGCTGTCGTCCACACGCCCGATCCTTCCGGCCAGCACTATCTCCAATTGGAGGACGCGACCATCTTGGCGCAGTTTGCGAAATTCGCGGCACAAGCCGGCGCGCAAGTTACGACCACCGCGCCGAAAGAGATGGTGTTCGACGTGCGGCGCTCCCCGGACGGCCCCGTGCTGGTGTGCGCGAACCTCCTCGGTCTCGGCTCCCAAGGCCTCGGCAACTACGTGCAGCAAGACGCGTCGTTCAACGTCTCGCTCCCGGACGAAGGAAAGACGCCCACCAAGGTGTTCGTCTCGGAGCCCACCGCCGGCGCTGTCGACCACGAAGTCCCGTTCACGCACGAAAATGGCCTGGTCTCCTTCGACCTCACCGTGCACTCGCTCTCGCTGGTGCGCTTGACGCTTCGCGCGTGAAAGCCGGCCGCATCATCCATGGGGCCTCGCGCCTCCGCTCGCTCGATTGACACGACCTGCCGGCCATGCGCCGATGTCCGGGCTACCTTCTCTGACCGACAGGCTCCGCGTGGGGCGCTGCGGAGCTTTGTCATTGTCCCACCGGTCGGATGGGCCTAATGTGAGACGATGAGCCGTCTTTCGTCTCCTTCGAATCGCCATTCGTGGGCCATTGTCTTCGCAACCTCGCTGGTGGTCGCGTGCTCCGGCGCGAGCGATACGCCGAGCGACGCGGTGGATTCGCAGGCAGGCCTCACGTCCAATTCCGAGCCTGGGGACGGCGCCGGATACGACGTCCAACGTTACGATCTGAAAGGAGAGCTCGATTGGACGCGCCACCGCTTGGTGGCCACCGTCGGCATCACCTTGCAGCTCCCCGAGACGCGTGCCAGCGCGGGCCCTCTGGTCCTCGACAGCGCCGTGACCGAGATCAAAGCCGTGCGGCTCGCGGGCGGCGAGCCATTGCATTTTGCGGTCGATTCCGAAAACCAAACGCTCACCATCGACTTGCCCCCGAACCTTCGAGCGGTCCGGATCGACGTCGACTACGAAGCGGAGAGCGCCAGTATTCCATCCGGCGAGACGTTCTCAATGACACCCGCGCTGAAAGGCGATCCCACGCCGGTGCGGGCCGCGTTCACCTTCTCCGAGCCATTCGGTGCGCGCCTCTGGATGCCCAGCCACGACGAGCCCTCGGATCGCGCCACGTTCTCGGTGGATATGCGAATGCCGAACCATGAGCAATTGCTGGCCAATGGTAATTGGATATCCGACGAGGCCGACACGCAAGGCACCCATCGGACGAAATACGCGAGCGGCTTCACCCTGCCGACGTACCTCATGGCCTTTGCCGTCAGCGATTTTCGAGTCGAGACGACCCACGACCACCGCTTGCCCGTTTCCGTCTGGCACCGGCGCGGGATCCCAAACGA
>Ga0193753_10003895_pt1 | contig 10874 bp, 8 predicted proteins | sample H1c2metaG_FD_144925 | JGI IMG/M metagenome (GOLD analysis project Ga0193753, IMG submission 144925) | Soil microbial communities from a riparian zone of the East river system, Colorado, United States - H1c2 | ecosystem: Environmental > Terrestrial > Soil > Riparian zone | place: USA: East River... | reverse complement strand
GGAATCAGTGGAGGCGCGTTCGGTCGGGTATCCGGGCTCCTTTGTGGATATCTCCTCTGCCCCGAACCAGACGGGACATATCCTATTTACCCTGGCGTGGCCCGGGCATGGCAACCAGGAACGCTGGCTGGGCAAAAATATTGATGTGTCTGTTACCTCTCCACCTGAATCTACCAATAGGTAAGTTGTCCGGCTAGGAAACGGCGATGCCACCGGGATGGTGCACAGATGCAGGGAGTCGCACTGGACTAGTACACTGTCATAGATCGACGAAATTATCGAGATTCAGCGCCGCCAAGTACGGCGCGTCTCTTCACAGAGCAAAGGAAAAGAATGAGCGAACAGCAGGAATTGAAGCAGCAGGAAATAGATCAGCTTTCCATCAACGCCCTCCGCTTTCTCGCCGTTGACGCTGTCGAAAAGGCCAAGTCGGGCCATCCCGGCGCCCCGCTCGGCTGCGCGCCGATCGCCTACCTTCTGTATCACAAGATCATGAAGCATGATCCGTCAGATCCGAAGTGGATCGACCGCGATCGCTTTGTGCTGTCGAACGGCCACGCGTCGGCACTCCTGTACGGTGCGCTGCACCTCTCAGGCTATGACCTGCCGATGTCGCAGCTGGAACAGTTTCGGCAGTGGGGATCGCACACTCCCGGCCATCCTGAGTATGGCGAGGCGCCCGGGGTCGAGGTAACGACCGGTCCGCTGGGCCAGGGGTTCGGCATGGCGGTCGGGATTGCAACCGCGGAAAAACATCTGGCGGCGGTGTATAACCGCGACACCTACAATATCGTCGATCACCACACCTACGTGTTGTGTGGCGACGGCGACATGATGGAAGGCATCTCGCACGAGACCGCTTCGCTCGCCGGTACGCTCGGTCTGGGCAAGCTGATTGTGTTCTACGATGACAACCTGATCTCGCTCGACGGCCCCACGGAGCTTTCCTTCACGGAAGATGTGACGAAGCGGTTTGAGGCCTATCACTGGCATGTGCAGCATGTCGCCGACGGCAACGATCTGGTGGCGATTGAGAAAGCGATCTACGCCGCCAAGGCGGAGACCACGAAGCCTTCGCTGATTCGGGTTCGCACCGTGATTGGCTATGGTAGCCCCAAGGCAGGCACCAGCAAAGTGCACGGCGAGGCCCTCGGAGCCGAGAACGTGAAGGCGACCAAGAAGAATCTTGGCTGGCCGGAGGATAAGAGCTTCTTTGTTCCCGAGGAGGCGCGCACCAACTGGGACACGATCAAGCTGCGCGGCAAGGATGCCCATGCCGCGTGGGACGATGAGTTTGCGGAGTACAAGAAGGCCTATCCCGAGCCTGCGGCCGAGTTTGACCGCGCGATCAAGGCCAAACTTGCCGATGGCTGGGAGAAGAAGATTCCGACATTCCCGACCGACAAACCGATCGCGACGCGCAACGCCGGGCAGACCGTGATGCAGGCGATCGAGAATGTCGTTCCCGAGCTGTTTGGCGGGGCGGCTGACTTGACTACCTCCACGAAGACGATCTTCAAAGATTCTCCGAGCTTTCATGTCGATCCGAAGGGGCGCAATGTCTTCTTTGGCGTGCGCGAGTTCGGCATGATGGCGATGGTCAACGGAATGGCCGCGCATGGCGGGCTCATTCCCTTTGGCTCGACGTTTTTTGTGTTCTCGGATTATTGTCGCCCGGCACTCCGGCTGGCTGCTTTGATGAGCGTGCATTCGCTCTTCATCTTCACGCATGATTCCGTAGGCCTCGGTGAGGATGGACCGACGCATCAGCCGATCGAACACCTCATGAGCCTGCGCATGATTCCTCAAATGACCGATTTCCGTCCCGCCGATGCGAACGAGACTGCCGCGTGCTGGCAGCTTGCTTTGGAGAGAAAAGCCCCCAGCTTCATGGCGCTTTCGCGGCAGGACCTTCCGGTGCTCGATGCTGCGATTGCCCAGGCCGGCGCGAAGAAGGGTGCGTACGAACTTTCGTCGAACGGCAAGGACATCATTCTGATTGCGACCGGCTCTGAGGTTTCAGTGATCGTGAAGGCTGCCGAGGAGTTGAAGGCAGCGGGCATCAACGCAACCGTGGTCTCGATGCCGAGCTTCAAAATCTATGACGAGCAGAGCGACAAATATAAGGCCAGCCTGATGCCCGAAGACACGCCGAAGCTTGCGATCGAGGCGGGTGCGACCATGGGCTGGTACAAGTACATCGGCCACAACGGCGGTGTCATCGGACTGGACCGCTTCGGTGCTTCTGCTCCGGGCGCCATCGCGCTCGACAAGCTGGGCATCAATGTGGCGCACGTGGTTGAAGAGGCGAAAAAGCTGGTTAAAAAGTAAGTGGCTTTTTGGATGGCGACAGGAAGCTATGACACAGGACGAAGCAAAGCGGATGGCGGCTCGGCGGGCTCTGGAGTTTGTCGAGGACGGGATGCTGCTGGGACTTGGCAGCGGCACGACCTCAAGAATGTTCATAGAAGAGCTCGGCGAGCGCGTAAAGCAAGGACTGCGCGTGCGCGGCATCGCGACTTCGACCACGAGCCGTCAACTCGCCGAGTCGCTCTCCATTCCCATCATCACCTTCGACGACTCTCCCGTGCTTGATTTAGCTGTCGACGGCGCCGATGAAGTGGGGCCTGGCCTGGCTCTCATCAAGGGCGGCGGTGGCGCTCTGTTGCGCGAGAAGATCGTCGCGAGCGCTGCGCGCAAGTTTATCGTCATTGCCGACTCCAGCAAGCTGGTCGATCACCTTGGCCGTTTTCCGCTACCGGTCGAAGTGATTCAGATGGCCTTGCCTGTGGTTGCTCGCAAGCTTGAGGCGTTTGGCCTCAATCCAAAGCTGCGCCATCGTCCAGACGGTTCTAAATTCATCACGGACGAAGGCAACTTCATCCTCGACTGCTCTTGTGGCGAAATTACGGATCCTGCGAAGATAGCGGCGGAGATCCGAGGCATCGCCGGCGTCGTGGAGCATGGCTTATTTCTGCGGATGGCGTCGTTCGCACTGATTGCGAGCGATCAAGGCGTTATGGAAATCAGCAAGTTGTACGGCGACCGTTATAAGAAGGCAATCTCCAGGCTTGCATCGTAACCGAATCATGCGCGTCCTATAGATATGACGACCTCTTCCACTCCCGCTCCCGTTTCCGCCGGTAAAGACCGCACTTGGTTTATTACCGGAGCCTCAACCGGTTTCGGCCGGTTCCTTGCCGAGGAAGTGTTGAAGGCGGGCGGCAAGGTTGTTGCCACAGCCCGCAATCGCAACAAGGTAGCGGACCTCGAAGCGAAATACCCGCAGACGGCGAAGGCGCTTGCACTTGATGTGGCCGACGCCGGTCAGATTGATTCCGCAGTGACGCAGGCGTTCGCGCAGTTCGGGCGCGTGGATGTTCTGGTGAACAACGCAGGCTATGGCGTCGCGGGTGCGATCGAAGAGGTCTCCGAGGCAGAGTACATGCCGATGTTTGAGACTAACGTCTTCGGCCTGCTGCAAGTAACACGCGCTTTTCTGCCGCATCTGCGGAAGCAGCGAAGCGGGCATATCCTTAATCTTTCTTCGATCGGCGGCGTAGTCGCGAGCCCCGGCATGGGTTATTACAACGCCACAAAGTTTGCTGTCGAGGGGATCTCAGAGGCCTTGGCTGCCGAGGTCGCGCCGCTGGGTATTCGCGTAACGATCATTGAGCCGGGACCGTTTCGCACCGATTTCCTTGGCCGCTCGGGCGTGGTTGCGAAGAACCGCATCGCCGACTACGACGCGACTGCAGGCAACATGCGCAAGTACTTCGCTGAAAATGACGGGAAGCAGAAGGGCGATCCGCTCCGGGCGGTGCATGCGATGATGCAGGTCGTCGAATCGCAAAACCCTCCGCTGCGTCTGCTGCTTGGCGCGAGCGCACTGCAGCGGCTCCGCACCAAACTCGCGAATTGGGAGAAAGAGATTGCAGCATGGGAACAAGTCACCCTCAGCGCTGATTTTCCGGACGGTGAATGAACTCGCTTGCATGAAAGTTTGAGAAACAGAGGCCCTGTCCCCTTGAATCGTGTAAGCGGACAATTTGAATTATCTACACAGCAAAAAAATGAAAGGGAACACTTCATGGAATTGGGAATCATCGGATTGGGCAAGATGGGTTTCAACATGGCGGAACGCCTGCGTCTTGCGGGCCACAAGGTTGTCGGCTTCGACTTCAATAAAGACGCAACCGCAAAACTGACGGCCGCAGGATCGTTGGGCGTCAATTCGCTTGTGGACCTGGTGAAGAATCTTGCTGCCCCGCGTGCAGTTTGGATCATGGTTCCATCTGGCGATCCTGTGGACCAGACCGTCGCGAGGCTCGAGCCGTTGATGGAGAAGGGAGACACCTTCATCGATGGAGGCAACTCCAACTACAAGGACACGCAGCGCCGCCACGCCGAGTTGACGAACAAGGGTTTTCATTTTGTAGACTGCGGCACATCGGGCGGCGTGTGGGGCCTGAAAGAGGGATACAGTCTGATGATTGGCGGCGACAAGGAACCGGTCGAACGGTTGACTCCGATCTTCGAGACGCTCGCTCCCGCGAAGGATCAGGGATGGGGGCGTGTAGGACCTTCTGGTGCCGGGCACTTCGTCAAAATGGTTCACAACGGAATTGAATACGGCCTGATGCAGGCTTACGCAGAGGGCTTCTCGATCATGCACGCGAAGACACCGCTAAATCTCGACCTACCGCAGATCTCGAAGATATGGCAGAAGGGATCGGTGGTGCGTTCCTGGCTGCTGGATTTGACTGCAGACGCGCTGGCGAAGAATCCTAAGCTGGATGGGCTGGAGGCGTTTGTTCCAGACTCCGGCGAGGGCCGCTGGACGGTGACCGAGGCGATCGACCTGAATATTTCCGCACCGGTGATTACCGAGTCGCTGATTCGCCGGCTGCGCTCGCGTGAGGAGAATAATTTTACTGACCGCATGATCTCGATTATGCGCGGCGCCTTCGGCGGTCACGATGTGAAGAAGTCACAGGACTGATAGCTGTCAGTACAGCGAAATGCTAACAAAGCACAAGAGGGTATGAATATGCCGACCACAGAAATTACCGCCACCGCGCCCGCGCCCGCCACTGTGCAGCCGGAGCGTACGCCCGATCCATGCATCGTTGTGATCTTCGGGGCTTCGGGGGACTTGACCAAGCGCAAGCTTCTGCCGGCGCTCTATCATCTTGAGCAGTCGGGGCTGCTGCCCGAAGACTTCGCAGTTGTGGGCGTGGCCCGAAGGCCGCTTGAGCAGACTTTCGCCCAGGATATGAAAGAGGGAATCGTCAGCGGCGGCGGCGTCGAGAGCGACGACGCCAAGCTGGATCCCTTTGTGAACCGCATCCAGTACCACGCGATGAACTTCGATGATGCCGCTGGCTACGACTCGCTGAAGCAGGTGCTTGCCGATATGGACACAAAGTTCGGCACTAAGGGCAACCGCCTCTTCTACCTTGCAACCGCGCCGGAGTATTTTTCGGACATCATCAAATATCTTGGCGATCATTGCATGGCCAGACCCAGAGACTGTGGCGACGGCAAGAACTGGGTCCGCATCATCATCGAGAAGCCGTTCGGTCACGATCTGGAGTCTGCCAAGGCACTAAACGATGAAGTCAATAAAGTGTTCGATGAAAATCAGATATTCCGCATCGATCACTACCTTGGCAAAGAGACGGTGCAGAACATCCTGGTATTCCGTTTTGCCAACGGCATCTTCGAGAATGTGTGGAACCGCAACTACATCGATCACGTCGAGATCACTGCAGCGGAAAGCATCGGCATCGAAGGCCGCGGGCCGTTCTATGAGACAGCCGGAGCTCTGCGCGACGTGGTCCAGAACCACGTGATGGAGCTGCTGAGCTTCGTGGCGATGGAGCCGCCGGTTTCGTTTGCAGCCGATGCAGTGCGCGCCGAAAAAGTGAAGGTATGGAAGGCCGTTCAGCCGATTCATCCGGCCGATACAGTACGCGGGCAGTATGGGCCTGGGATCGTCGATGGAAAACCCGTTGTCGGATATCGGCAGGAGGACCGCGTCCATCCGCGTTCGCAGACCGAGACCTATGCTGCGCTGCGGCTGGAGATTGAGAACTGGCGCTGGGCTGGAGTTCCTTTCTACATTCGCGCGGGCAAACGGTTGGCCAAGCGTGTTACCGAGATCACCATTCAATTCAAGCTGCCGCCGCTGCTGCTCTTCAAGGATGCTCACGGTAAAGGCGGCGAAGGCATCCGGCCGAACGTGCTCTCGATGCGGATCCAGCCGGACGAGGGGATTACGCTGCAGTTCGGAGCCAAGGTTCCAGGGCCGACCATGACCATCAGCAAGGTGAACATGGACTTCAGCTATGCCGAGGCGTTTGGCAAGTCGTCGGCGAACGGCTATGAGCGGCTGTTGCTCGATGCCATGCTGGGCGACGCGACTCTGTTTGCCCACCGCGATGGCGTCGAAGCGACCTGGGCTTTGATGACGCCGATCCTGCGCGCCTGGGCGAACGATCCCATTCGCGATCTTCCCAACTATGCTGCAGGCACCTGGGGACCTGCGACAGCGGATGCTCTGATGAAGAGCGATGGTCGCAAGTGGCGCAAACTTTAAGCTTCAACAGATAGGACTCCATGCCTCGTCCAGTCACCGTCACCTATCGCGTCTTCGCTAACCCTGCGGCCACCGCTCGCGCTGCGGCGCAACTGTTCTCTGATGCGGCAGTGAAGGCCGCTACGGACCGTGGTATCGCCCGTATCGCAATCTCGGGCGGGACGACACCTAAATCGATGTTTCAGCTGCTGGCTGATCCTGGGGAGCCGTTTTTGCAGCACGTGCCATGGGACCGGACTGAGCTCTACTGGGTTGACGAACGCTGCGTGCCACCGGACAACCCCGAGTCGAACTACCGCATGACCAGGGAAGCGCTGCTCTCGAAGGTGCCGCTGGCGGCGGAGCGGGTTCACCGCATGGAGGGTGAGCTTGACCCGGAGGTCGCGGCCGCACGGTATGAGTCAGTGATTCGCAATACGTTCAAGCTCGAAGGCGCCCAGACCCCTACCTTCGACCTTATTTTGCTTGGCATGGGAGACGATGGTCATACCGCGTCCTTGTTTCCGCATACCGACGCGCTGAACGAGATGAGTCACATCGTTGTGCCGAACCATGTTCCGCAGAAGGATGCATGGCGCATTACGCTGACCTGGCCAGTAATCAATCAAGGCAGGGAGGTGGCGTTCCTGATCGAAGGCGCGGAAAAGGCCCAGGTGCTGCACGATGTTTTGCTCGGTCCGTATCAGCCGGACACCTATCCTTCGCAGATCATCCGTCCCGCGAACGGACGGCTTACGCTCTTGCTCGATGCGGCCGCAGCCGCTAAGCTGCCAGCACCGGCGGATTCCGATTCTACCGGTACCCTGGAGCTTCGATGATCCTTGCTGGTGATGTAGGTGGCACCAAGGTCCACCTTGAGTTGTACAACTTTGCCAATGGCAGGCTGCAGGCAGTGCGTGACCAGAAGTTTCCCGCACACGAGTTTGCGAGCCTCGATGACGTAGTGAACAAGTTTCTTGCCGCCGGTAATGAGAAAAAGGATCAAATTATCGCGTCGTGCTTCGGCTGTCCGGGCCCGGTTCGCGACGGACGGCTGAAGCTGACGAACCTTCCCTGGACACTGGACGAGCGCGACCTGGAGAAGTCGCTCGGGATCCCCCACATTTTTTTGATCAATGATCTGGAGGCGAACGGGTACGGTATCCCGGAGCTTGCACCCGAGAGCATCTTTACGCTGCACCAAGGTGACCCTGACGCGAGTGGACACGCTGGCTTGATCGCCGCAGGCACCGGGCTGGGCGAGGCGCTGCTCATCTGGGATAGCAACAAACATCGGCCGATTCCGTCCGAGGGAGGTCATTGCGACTTCGCCGCGAGAAGCAATCGCGAGATCGCTCTGCTCGAATACCTGCGCGACACGCTCAAAGGGCGGGTGAGTTGGGAGCGCGTCGTCTCCGGTATCGGGATCAAGAACATCTACACTTTTCTGCGCGACGTCGAAAAGATCAACGAGCCGGGATGGCTCCATGACCGCATGCAGGCCGAAGACCCCAACGCCGTGATCGGTCAGTGCGCCGAAGACGGTTCCAGTTCGCTTTGCTTCGAAACGATGAAACTCTTCTCCGGGGCATATGGGGCCGAGGCAGGAAACATCGCGCTGAAGGTAATGGCCACCGGCGGCATGTACCTCGGTGGCGGAATCGCACCTAAGATCCTGAAGACGTTGAAGAACGGCACGTTTCTTCAGGCGTTTCTCGACAAAGGACGGCTGTCGCCGCTGCTGGAGTCGATTCCTGTTCGCGTTATCCTCGACGATACCTGCGCGCTGCTGGGAGCGGCTGCCTACGCGGAAGCACGAGCGTCGGAGATCTCCGGTTATTCCGAACGCGCTGAGTCGATCCAGGGCTAATCATTCCAACGCTTCTGCTGCAAACGTCCGAAGCCATCCCTTGTTGGAAGGCCCTGGTTTCAAGCCGCTATACTTGTCCGAGTCGACGTGCCTTCGAAATCCATCCCGTCTGCCCCGATGCCGTCTCCCGGGAATCCTGGCGCCTTTTCCTCCGGGAGAGCCGCGCCGCCATCGTCTCCCGGAGTTGATCTGTCGCACCGCGCGGCCCTGGTCGAGATGATGGATCAGCCGTGCAGCTATGAAGAGCTGCGCGGGTGCCTGCGTGACATCGCACGAGTCAACCGGCTTACGTATGCCTATCGACCAACAATCTCGTGGATGGATGAGTTGATCGTGGCTCATCCGTCGCGGACAGGGCCTTTGCGCGTGGTGGATGTGGGCTGTGGCGATGGCGACATGCTGCGGCGAGTCGATTCGTGGGCGGCGAAGCGCGGAGTTCCGGTTACGCTGACCGGCATCGACCTGAACCCGGATGCCATTCGCGCTGCGAGAGAGGCGACGCCGCCGGCGCTGCGGATCGACTGGATCGTTGGCGATGCACTCTCTAACGCCGCGATGGGGGATATCGACGTGGTGATCTGTTCGTTGCTGACACATCACCTGACCGATCCGCAGATTGTGCAATTTCTTCAGTGGACGGAGCGGACGACACGCCGCGGCTGGTTCGTCAACGATCTCCATCGCAAGCCGGTGCCCTATCACCTCTTTCGCCTCTGGGCGCGGTTCACGAACTGGCATCCGTTCGTCAAGAATGATGGCGCAGTATCGATCCGGCGCAGCTTCGTCTTGGAGGACTGGAAGCGTCTGTGTGCTGCTGCCGGACTTGATGCAAAGGCCATCTCCATCATGGAGTATCGTCCTGCGCGGCTGTGTGTTGGGCGGATCAAATAGGCAACTCGTCACAAGCATTCGCTCGCGTTCTTGCGGGCTCACTATCATTAGCCAGAGGCCCATTCATGTCGTTTCGCAGGACTATCCTTGCTCTCTCAACCCTCCTCCTCACCGCACACTTCGCAGCGCAGGCCCAACGGCTTCCCGCCGGCGTCCGTCCTGAGCATTATCGGCTCACTCTGACTCCCGATCTTCACGCTGCGACGTTCAGCGGCGAGGAGACGATCGATGTGATCCTCGATGCGCCGAGCAGGAGCATCACGCTGAATGCTGCCGAGATCAAATTCGGAGAGGTGAAGGCATATCGCCTGCCGGCTAAAGCATCGCAGCTGGCGCCGCTGGACGCGCTCGAGGCCGACAAGCATCCACAGTTAGCAACCACGACACTGGACCCAAGCAAAGAGCAGGCCACATTCACCTTCGCCAGCGAACTGCCGGCTGGCAGGGTGGCCCTGACAATCCACTACACCGGCATCCTCAATGACAAACTCCGCGGGTTTTATCTTTCAAAGACAAAGACCCGCAACTATGCAGTAACGCAGTTCGAACCCACCGACGCCCGGCGCGCCTACCCGAGCTTCGATGAGCCTGCCCTGAAGGCTACCTACGACGTCACTCTCGTCGTGGACGCTGCCGACACCGCCATCTCCAACACGAACATCGCCTCGGATAAGCCGGGACCGGTAGCCGGCAAGCACACGCTGCGCTTTGCGACGACGCCGAAGATGTCCACGTATCTCGTTGCCTTTCTTGTCGGCGATTTCAAGTGCACCGAAGGCAAGTCAGAAGGAGTGCCGATCCGCGCCTGCTCCACGCCAGACAAAGTAGAACTGACGAAGTTCGCTCTGGAGTCGGCTAAGTACGTGCTGCACTACTACAACGCCTATTTCGGAATTAAATATCCGATGCCGAAGCTCGACATGGTGGCGCTGCCCGACTTCGAAGCAGGAGCGATGGAGAACTTCGGCTGCATCACCTATCGCGAGACCGATCTGCTGGTCGACAGCAAGACGGGCAACATACCTGAGAAGAAACGCGTGGCTGTCGTAGTTGCGCATGAGATGGCGCACCAGTGGTTCGGCGATATGGTCACGATGCAGTGGTGGGATAACCTCTGGCTCAACGAGGGCTTCGCGACCTGGATGGAGACCAAGCCGCTCGCGGAGTGGAAGCCGGAGTGGAACTACCCGCAGGATGACGCGCAGGATCTCGATCAAACCCTGAACCTCGATGCACAGAAGACGACGCGAACCATTCGCGCCACTGCAAATACGCCGGATGAAATTAACGAGATGTTCGACGGCATCGCGTATGGCAAGGCGGGTGCCGTAATCGGCATGGTCGAGCACTATATCGGCAAGGAGGTCTTCCAGCAGGGCGTGCATAACTACCTGCAGGCGCACCTGTATGCGAATGCGACTGCCGAGGATTTCTGGAACGCGCAGACGGCGAACTCGCACCTGCCGGTCGACAAGATCATGTCGAGCTTCGTGACGCAGCCGGGAGTGCCTCTGTTCACGTTCTCGGAGCGGC